>Ga0207665_10000716_pt1 | contig 22500 bp, 22 predicted proteins | sample LARL112metaG_FD_184351 | JGI IMG/M metagenome (GOLD analysis project Ga0207665, IMG submission 184351) | Corn, switchgrass and miscanthus rhizosphere microbial communities from Kellogg Biological Station, Michigan, USA - LAR L11-2 metaG... | ecosystem: Host-associated > Plants > Roots >... | reverse complement strand
GAACACGTTCTTGATCTCGCTGTACCCGGCAAGGCCGTGCATGCCCAACTCGCGGCCGAAGCCGCTTCGCTTGAAGCCGCCGAAGGGCGTCGAGACGCGGACCGAGGAGTTCGAGTTGATCGACAGGACCCCCGTCTCGATCGCCCTCGCCACCCGCAGGGCACGCGCGCCGTTCTCGGTCCAGATCGAGCCGGAGAGGCCGTAGTCGGAGTCGTTCGCGATCCGGATCGCCTCGGCCTCGTCGGCGAACGGGATCAGCGCCGCGACGGGCCCGAAGACCTCCTCGCGAGCGATCCGGTCGGCGGGTCGCGCCTCGACGAGCGTCGCCGGATACCAGTAGCCCTTGCCGTCAGGTACCTCGCCGCAGTACAGAGGCTCGCCGTCGACGAAGCTCGCGACCTGCTCTCGGTGCGCCGCGGAGACGAGCGGCCCCATCTCGGTCGCATCGTCCTCGGGGTCGCCGACCTTCACGCCCCGCGTCGCCTCGACGAGCAGCTCGGCGAAGCGGTCGTAGACGCTCGCCTGGACAAGGATCCGCGAGCGCGCGCAGCAGTCCTGGCCCGCGTTGTCGAACACGGCGTAGGGCGCCGCCGCGGCAGCGCGCTCGAGGTCGGCATCCGCGAACACGACGTTGGCGGACTTGCCGCCGAGCTCGAGCGTCACGCGCTTGATCGTCCCGGCCGCGCCGCGCATCACCTCCTGCCCGACCTCGGTCGAGCCGGTGAAGCCGATCTTTGCGACGTCCGGATGCTCGACGAGCCTCGTCCCGACGACCGATCCCTTGCCCGGGAGGACGTTGACGACGCCCTCAGGGATCCCCGCCTCGAGCACCAGCTCGCCGAGCCTCAGCGCCGAGAGCGGCGTCAGCTCCGCCGGCTTGAGGACGACGGTGTTGCCGCACGCCAGCGCCGGCCCGAGCTTCCAGGATGCGATGTTGACCGGAAAGTTCCACGGGACGATCAGGCCGACCACCCCGAGCGGCTCGCGGAAGGTGAGGTCGACGCCGCCCGCGACGGGGATCGTTTCGCCGAAGTGTTTGTCGACTGCCCCCGCGTAGTAGTGGAAGACCTGCGCGACCATGCCGACCTCGCCGCGCGCGCCCGCGATCGGCTTCCCGACGTTGCGCGACTCGAGCCGGGCGAGCTCCTCGCCGTGCTCCTCGACGAGGGTCGCCACGCGTCGCAGCAGGCGCGCCCGGTCGGCCGGCGCCACCGCCCGCCAGGCCGGGAACGCTTCCCTGGCCCGGGCCACCGCCGCGTCCGTCTCCTCGACCCCGGCCGCCTCCACCTCGGCGATCGCTTCCTCCGTCGCCGGGTTGAGAACGGTCGTCACTTCCGCGCGGCCTCCACGAGCCGCTCGAAGAGGCGTTGATCCTCTCCGGCCTCGGGGTGCCAAAGGACTCCGACGACGAACGGCTTCTCCGGATCCTCGATCGCCTCGACGGTGCCGTCCTCCGCCCACGCGACGTCCCGGAGGCCGGCGCCGATTCGGCCGATGCCCTGGTGGTGGTGTGACTTGACGGCGCCGGCTACTTCGCCGATACGCGACGATGGATCGACACGAACCGTGTGCTCCGAGAACTCGCCGAGGGTCTCGCGATGCTCCTCGTGCCCGACGAGCTCCGGCAGGTGCTGGACGAGGTCACCGCCGCGGGCGATGTTGAGCACCTCGAAGCCGCGGCAGATCGCAAGCACGGGCAGGTCGCGCGTAAGCGCCGCCTCGAGCAACGCGAGCTCGCCGCGGTCACGCTCCGGGTTCGTGCCCGTCGTCTCCGGATGCGGCTCGGCTCCGTACTCCTCGGGCGTCATGTCGTTGCCGCCGGAGAAGATCAGCCCGTCGAGGGCGTCGAGCACCTCCTCGATCCCGTCTTCGTCCGGCGGCACGAGCACGGCCCGCCCGCCTGCGCGCTCGACCGCGCGGACGTACTCGTACGGCACGAGCGCGGCCTCGACGTTCCAGTGACCCCAGGACGCGGGCTCGACGTACGTGGTGATGCCGATCAGCGGCTTGCTCATCCGCGCTCGAACATCCGCTCGCGCTCATAGCCGGTCACCGTCCGGTCGAACAGCTCCTGCTCGGTGCGCGCGTAGTTGAGGTAGTGGTCGACGACCTCGTCGCCGAGGAGCGTCCGCGCGACGGTGCTCTGCTCGAGTCGCGCGATCGCGTCGCGCAGCGCGTGTGGAAACCGCTCCACGTCCGACTCGTACGCGTTGCCCTCGAACGCCGGACCGAGCTCGAGCTTCTCCTCGATCCCGTAGAGCCCCGCGGCGAGCAGGGCCGCGAAGGCGAGATACGGGTTCGCGTCGGCGCCGGGGATGCGGGTCTCGGGGCGCACCGACGCGCCGTGACCGACGACTCGGAAGCCGCACGTTCGGTTGTCGTAGCCCCAGGCGAGCGTGGTCGGCGCCCAGCTCCCGGCGGCGAAGCGCTTGTACGAGTTGATGACCGGCGCGACGAAGATCGCGAGATCGGCGAGGCAGGCGATCTGCCCGGCGAGGTAGTGCTTGAACTCCTCCGACTCGCCGGCGAAGGCGTTCTCGTCCCCCCGCCAGAGGGAGGAGTGGATGTGGCACGAGGAGCCGACCCAGTCGTGGTGCGGCTTCGCCATGAACGTCACGGAGCAGCCGAGCTGGTTCGCGATCTCCTTGATCCCGGTCTTGTAGACGACGTGGTCGTCGGCGGCCCGAAGGGCGTCTCGGAAGCGGAAGTTGATCTCGTGCTGGCCGGCCCAGGCCTCGCCCTTCGACGACTCGACGATCATCCCAGCGGCCTTCATCGACGTCCGCACCTCGCGGAGGAACGGCTCGTCGAGGCTCGCGGCGAGGATGTGGTAGTCGAGGATGTAGGGCACCGACGGCGTGAGGTCGTGGTAGTGCTTCGCGTGCGCCTCGAGGTAGCTCTCGCGGAAGAGGAAGAACTCGAGCTCCGAGCCGAACATCGGCTCGAAGCCGAGCGCCCGCGCCTTCTCCACCTGAGCCTTGAGGACCTGACGCGGGGACGGCCCGACCGGCGTCCCGTCGTGCCATTGCACGTCGCACTGCACCATCACGGTCGCTTCGTGCCAGGGGATGCGCCGCAGCGTCGACAGATCGGGCACGAGCGCGAAGTCGCCGTAGCCGCGCTCCCAGCTCGCGATTGCATAGCCGGGCACGGGATCCATCTCCATCTCGAGCGCGAGCAGGTAGTTGCAGCCCTCTCCGGTGTGGCCGGCCGACTGCTCGGCGAGGAAGAACTCCCCGTCGAGCCGCTTCCCCATCAGCCGTCCCTGCATGTCGGTGAAGCACGCAATCACGGTGTCGACCGCGCCTGACTCGACGTCCTGCCGCAGCTCCTCGATCGTCAGCATCTGCGCCGACACTACACCGGCCGCCGAGGTTGCAACGTCCGCCACATCCCGTTAGCTTCGCCCGTACCAGGCCAAACAAGGAGGGCGATGTGAGTTCCGATGCACCCGGGGCCTCTGCGGCGCTCGACGACCGTGCGACTCTGCACCGACTCGGCTACGCGCAGGAGTTGTACCGCTCGATGGGGGGCTTCCAGAACTTCGCGATCTCGTTCACGATCATCTCGATCCTCGCCGGCTGCCTGACGTCGTACTACATCGGCTACAGCCAGGGCGGGCCGATCGCGATCACGTGGGGCTGGCTCATCGTCGGGCTCGCGTGCACATTCGTCGCGATGGCGATGGGCGAGATCGCCTCGACCTACCCGACGGCCGGCGGGCTCTACTTCTGGGCCTCGAAGCTCGGAGGCCCTGGGTGGGGATGGTTCACCGGTTGGTTCAATCTGATCGGCCAGATCGCCGTGACCGCCGCGATCGGCTTCGGTTGCGCCATCTTCATGACCTCGCTGTTCCACCTGTGGTGGAGCTACCCGAACTCGTTCGGGTGGATCTACTTCCTCTACGGGGTCATCATGCTCGGCGCCGGCCTGATCAACATGTTCAAGGTCTCGATCACGGCGGTGCTCAATACGTTCTCGGCCTGGTGGCACATGATCGGCGTGCTCGTGCTCGTCGGGATCATGATCATCGTCCCGGACCATCACCAGTCGTTCAGCTACGTGTTCGGGCAGAGCATCAACAACACGGGGCTCGGCGGAACGACGACGCACGGCTTCATCTACGTCTACGTGTTCCTCACCGGCCTGCTCCTCGCCCAGTACACGATCACGGGCTACGACGCGTCGGCGCACATGAGCGAGGAGACGCGCAGCGCCTCGTTGGGGGCGGCGTGGGGCATGGTGATGTCCGTCGTGGTCTCGGTCATCTTCGGCTTCATCCTGCTCGTGGCCGTGACGTTCGTGATTCCTGCGAAAGGGCCGTCGGACACGTCCGCGTTCATCGTTCAGAGCATCTGGACGGACTCGATGGGCACCAAATGGGCGGAGTTCCTGATCTTCGTCGCCGTCGTCGCGCAGTGCTTCTGCACGATCGCGTCGACGACGTCCGCCTCCAGAATGATGTTCGCATTCTCGCGTGACCGCGCGGTGCCGGGGCATCAGCTCTGGAAGCGCGTGTCCAAGCGAGATCGCATTCCCGTGTACACGGTGTGGGCGATCTGCGTGCTGGCGTTCCTCACGCCGTTGCCGGCGATCTGGTGGGGCTTCGTCGGCTATTACGCGGCGACGGCGGTGGCGGTGATCGGCCTCTACATCGCGTTCGTGATCCCGATCATCCTGCGGCTGCGTGCGGGCGAGTCGTTCGAGCGCACCGCCTGGAACCTCGGCAAGTACTACAAGATCGTCGACTGGATCGCGATCATCTGGATCTTCGGCATCTGCCTCGTCTTCCTGCTCCCGGCCTACCAGGGCGGCATTCCGTTCAAGTCGAACTTCGACTGGAACCTCTTCAACTACACGCCGCTCCCCGTCTTCGGGACGTTCATCCTCTTCGGCGGCTGGTACGTGCTGTCGGCTCGGAAGTGGTTCAAGGGCCCGATCCGGCAGGGCGACCAGGCAGAGCTCGAGCGGATCGAGGCCGGCTTCGAGGCGCCATCCGCTCCGGCCACCTCCCCCGCGGGCCAGGCCTAGCGCGTCTCCGTCCATCGGCGGGCGGGCTCGCGCGCCCGCCCGCCGATGAGTTTCCGCCCGCGGCCGGGTCTCAGCGTCTAGATCCCGCGCGAAAGGACCACGTATGCAGAAGATCACGACCTGGCTCTGGTTCGACACCGAGGCCGAGGAGGCCGCAGAGTTCTATACGTCCGTCTTCCCCGACTCCCGCATCACCGGCGTTACGTACTACGGCGAAGCGGGCCCACGCCCGGCCGGCACGGTGATGACCGTCGGCTTCGAGCTGTTCGGCCGCGAGTTCTACGGCCTGAACGGCGGGTCGAACTACAAGATCGAAGGCCCGGCCATCTCCCTGATGGTCGATTGCGAGACCCAGGAGGAGGTCGATCGCTACTGGGACAAGCTCGCCGACGGCGGCCAGGAGATCGCCTGCGGCTGGGTCACCGACCGCTACGGCGTCGCCTGGCAGATCGTCCCGAGGCGGCTGCGGGAGCTACTGGCCGATCCCGACCCCGGCCGCGCGCAGCGTGCGATGGGGGCGATGCTGAAGATGACGAAGATCGAGATCGACGAGCTCGAGAGGGCAGCGGCCGCGTAGGATGCGGTCCGTGGCGACCGCACAGCCGGCCATCGCAGGAGAGCTCGAGCAGTACCGGCGCGAGCTCACCGGCTACTGCTACCGCATGCTCGGCTCGGCCTTCGAGGCCGAGGACGCGGTGCAGGAGACGATGCTGCGCGCGTGGCGATCGCTCGACCGGTTCGAGGGCCGCTCGGCGCTCAAGTCGTGGCTGTACCGGATCGCGACCAACGTCTGCTACGACCAGCTGGGCGGCCGTGAGAGGCGGGCGCGCCCGATGGATCTGGGGCCGGCCGTGGAGCCGCTGTTCGAGAACCTCGCCGAGCTGCCCGAGGTCACCTGGATCACGCCGCTCCCGACGCCCGACGAGCTCGCGGAGCAGCGCGAGACCTTGCGGCTCGCGTTCGTCGCCGCGCTTCAGCATCTGCCGCCGAAGCAGCGCGCAGCTCTGATCCTCTGCGAGGTGCTGAAGTGGCAGGCGAGCGAGGCGGCCGAGCTGCTCGAGACGAGCGTGGCCTCCGTCAACAGCGCGCTGCAGCGGGCACGCGCGACCCTTGCCACCGCGGACACCGCCGCTCCGGCCGAGCTCGACGCCGAGACTCTGGCGCTGCTCGATCGCTACGTCGCGGCGTTCGAGGACTACGACATCGACCGCCTCACCGATCTCCTGCACGAGGACGCGATCCAGTCGATGCCGCCGTACAGCATGTGGCTGAAGGGGCGCGACGATCTCTTTGCCTGGTGGCTCGGCGCGGGAATCGGCTGCAAGGGCTCGAAGCTCGTGCCGGTCGGTCTCGTCAACGGCATGCCGGGCTGGGGACAGTTCAAGCCGGACCCGGAAGGCGGCTACGAGCCGTGGTCGCTCATCGTCCCCGAGGTGTCAGACGGGCGGATCGTCGAGCTCACGTTCTTCCTCGACACGCCCAAGCTCTTCCCGTTCTTCGGGCTGCCCGACCACCTCGACTAGGCCGCAGAGCTCGAGCAGCTCCCAGAGCTCGCGCGGCGCGCGAACGAGGCGCGCCCCCGTCCGAAGCCGGAGGCGCGCGAGGAAGTCGACCGTCCGCAGGTCGAATGCCGTGATCAGCTCGACGGCTGGACGACGATGAGGGAGTTGCCGTCCGGGTCGCGGAGCCAGAACATCGGCGGCACCGGTCCGCCGTAGCGGCTGACCTCGTCGTCGACGTCGACGCCGGCGGCCTTCAGCGCCGAGTGCGCGCCATCCACGTCGGTCGTGTCGAGGATGATCCCGGTCTGGCTGCCGCCGGCCTCCTGACCCTCGGGCGGCGGGGCGAGCGCGATCGTCGTCTCTCCGTCGGCGACCTTCACCTCGACCCAGCGCATGCCCGGGCCCATGGGCTCGTCGACGACCTTCTCGAACCCGAGCTTGCCGGTGTAGAAATCGAGCGCCCGGTCGGTGTCGGCGACGGTCACGCAGACCCGGCCGACCTTGCTGATGTTGAGCTGTGACGCCACGCTGGACATCGCTTGCCTCCTGTTAGGTGTCGCAGCTAGGACGGCCGCCGCCCGGGAAAGTCATCGGAGGTTGCTCAAGGCGAACCTGTGGTGCGCCGATACATGGCGGCGGGCCTCGGAAAGGGGGGCGCCAAGGCCCGCCGTGCGGTGGAGGCTACGCCGCCGGTCGGCCGTTTTCGAGGGGTCTCGTTTGCATCAACGGTTCCCTCTTGACGTCACGGCGCCCGATGTGAGAGAGTCGTCAGCGTCAAAGCCCGGGAACTGCGCAAGCGGTTCGCGGGCTTTGGCGCTTCTGGCCTCTCGGGCCGAGACTTCGCGCTCGACCAGCGGTGCGACTTCAGTGCCGAACAGCTCTATGGCGCGCATCACGTCGCGATGCGAGACGGCGCCGATGCCGATGTGCGCGAGGTACCGCTCCGGGTCGAAAAGCTCGTGGAAGGAGACGATCTTCGCCGCCACCTCCTCCGGCGAGCCGAGGGCGAGTGGGCCGGCCGGAGAAGCAAGCGCCTCGTACTCGGCCTTGCCCGAGGGCGGCCACCCGCGTTCGCGCCCGATCCGGTTCATCACCGCGACATAGGGGCCGGCGAACGCGGCGTCCGCCTCTTGCCGTGAGGGTGCGACGAAGGCATGCGTGTTGATCGCAACCTGCGGTTCGCCCGCGTGCCCGCTTGCGGCCCAGGTCTGCCGGTAGAGGTCGACGAACGGCCTGAAGCGGGTCGTCTCACCGCCGATGATCGCGAGGGCGAGAGGCAGCCCGAGGGTGGCTGCCCTCACGACCGACTCGGGGCTGCCGCCGACGGCGACCCAGACGGGGAGTGGCTGCTGCACCGGTCGCGGCCACACGACGGCGTTCTCCAGCGGCGCTCGATGCTTGCCGTGCCAGGTGACCCGCTCGTTGTCGCGGACCGCGAGCAAGAGCTCGAGTTTCTCGGCGAAGAGCTCGTCGTAGTCGCGCAGGTCGTAGCCGAACAGCGCAAAGGACTCGATGAACGAACCGCGCCCCGCCATGATCTCCGCGCGGCCGCCCGAGATGAGGTCGACGTGAGCGAATTGCTCGAAGACCCGGACGGGGTCGTCGGACGAGAGGACGGTCACCGCGCTCGAGAGCCGGATCTGCTTCGTCGTGGCAGCGATTGCGGCCAGCGCCGTCGTTGGCGAGGAGACGAGATAGTCGGGTCGGTGGTGCTCTCCGACGGCGAACACCTTCAATCCCAGCTCGTCGGCGAGCCGTGCCTCCTCGAGGAGGTTTTGCATCCGTTCCTCGGGCGTGATGCCGGAGTAGAGGTCGGCGAAGGTGACGAGCCCGAGATCCATGAGCGTTACAACGACCATTGCGTGCGCAAGTATTCCCGCCTTCGACGTTAGGCTGCCCGGAGCAGCGGCTCGTCGTCGATCCTGGTGAGGAACGCCGGTCGGGGCGAGCGCAGGTACCCGACCACCGCGTCCTCACGCTTCGCGCATGGCAGTAGCGTCTTCCAGCCGAAAAGGTGCGCCGGCTCGTGGAAGTCGCCGCTCGCCACCGCAGGTAGGCCCTGCTGCGCCACCCAGCCGAACAGCTCCCTGCGGTTGAACAGCTCCCAACGGTCGATGAGCGGGCGGAGCTCGCGCCAGTCGTGCGAGAACCGCTGTGTGGGCCGCGCCGGAGGAGTCTCTCCGGGAACCTCGTCGTACGGATGAGCCGCGATGACGGCCGCTCCGGCCTCGCGGGCGCGGGCGAGCGCCGGCTCGAGCCCGTCGTCGAGGCCCACGAAGTCGCGCAGGCCGACAGCGACCGCGTGCGCGGCCTGGAGCGGGTCGGCGTCGTCGTAGGTCAGCTCGAGCCCGGGCAGCACGAGCAGGTCGTAGTCACGGCGGGCCCGCTCCGCCTGCGCAGCGATCTCGGCGAGGTAGTCGGAGTGGTTCCCTCCGTTCACGCCGAACGGGAGCCCCTCCGCCCCCGGGTCCGGGCGGACGACGTGGTCGGTGACGGCCAGCACGTCGAAGCCGTTCGTCCCATAGAGATCGACGAGCTCCGAAAGGGTCAATGCGCCGTCGCTCCACCGCGTGTGGGCGTGGAGCTCGCACAGCAAGGGCTCGACCTTCCTGCGCATCCGAACTCAGGGTGCGCGAGCCCAGGCGAGGCGTGGGGCGACATCCGGTTACGGAGAGGCAAAGAGCCGGTGACGGCGCCGACGCTCTCTGCCAGACTCCGGGCATGGATCTCGACGGCGGCTACGTCTGGATCACCACGCGGAAGCTGAAGCCCGGCTCGCGCGAGGAGTTCAACCGCTCCTGGCGGCCGAGCGAGTTCCCGGAGGGCATGCTGCGGGCGTACGAGCTCGTCTCCCCCGACGGGAACGAGGTGGTCGGCGTCTCGGTCTGGGAGTCGGTCGAGTCGCGGGACCGGTACCGGCTGTCGGAGGTGGAGTCGGAGCGGCGGCGCGCCATGGCGCCGTACGTGCTCGAGGAGGTCTCCGGCTTCTACGTCGGGCGCGAGCTCAAGATCCCGCGCGATTGAGGTCGGCAAGGCCGCGGGCGACTCCCGCGGCGGCGCGCGCGAGCTCGGCGGCGGCCCGGGCGTCACCCGCCACTTCGGGGCTCACCTTGTCCGCGGAGCGCAGCGCGAGCTCGACGACCGCTTCGGCACGGCGGGAGATCTCCTCCGGGACACGGACGATCTCCGCACGTGTCTTCTCGTTCCGGTCGGCCATGAACGCCGCGTATCCCTTCGCGTCCGCATCTCCCAGCTCGACGAGCTCGGCAGCGAGCCCGCGAGCGCGCTCGGCGGCATCGTCGTCGCCGGCGTAGCGGGCGGCCAGCTCGGCGAGGGCGGCCGCGAGCGCGGCGGTCAGTGCGGTCGCCGCGCCGCTCGCGGGCGCCGGCGTGCGCTCGCCGATCGCGGCGAGGAGCTCATCGACTCGGAGTTGGCTCAGCATGGCGGTAGAAGTCGAGGTGAAGAGGCTCGAGCGGCGTGACCCCGCGGATCAGGTCGGCCGCCTTCTCGGCGACCATCATGACGGGCGCGTAGATGTTCCCGTTCGGCACTGAGGGAAAGACGGATGCGTCGACGACGCGGATTCCGTCTAGCCCGTAGACGCGCATCGACGCCGGGTCGACCACGGTTCCCATCGCGCACGTGCACGAGGGATGGAGCGCGGTTTCGGCATCGCGCGCCACCCAGTCGATGATCTCCTCGTCGGTCTGCACGGACGGCCCGGGCGACGTCTCTCCGCCGTCGTACGGCGCGAACGCCGGCTGGCCGAGGATCGAGCGGGCGACGTGGATCGCCTCCACCCACTCCTGACGGTCGTTCGGGGTCGAGAGGTAGTTGAAGCGCAGGTAAGGGTGGACGCGCGGGTCAGCGATCACGATCTTCAGCGAGCCGCGGACGTCCGAGTACATCGGGCCGACGTGGACCTGGTAGCCGTGGCCACCCTTCGGCGCCGAGCCGTCGTACCGGATCGCGAGCGGCAGGAAGTGGAACATGAGGTTCGGGTACGCGACCGCGTCGTTGGAGCGGACGAAGCCGCCCGCCTCGAAGTGGTTCGTCGCGCCGGGCCCGCTGCGCAGGAAGAGCCAGCGCGCGCCAATCTCCGGCCGCCGCCACTTCTTCAGCGCGGGCTGGAGCGAGACCGGCTGGGTCGAGGCGTGCTGGATGTAGACCTCGAGGTGGTCCTGGAGGTTCTCGCCGACCGCCGGCAGGTCGTGGACCAGCCGGACACCGAGCGGCTCGAGCTCGGCTGCGTTGCCCACACCGGACAGCTGCAGGAGGTGCGGCGTGTTGATCGCGCCGCCGCAGAGGATCACCTCGCCGGCCCGCACGATCTCTCCGCCGTCGAGCTCGACACCCGTTGCGCGCGTCCCCTCGAAGACGACGCGGTCGACGAACGTCCGGCAGCGGACCTCGAGGTTCGGGCGACGCATCGCCGGGTGGAGGTATGCGCGCGCCGCGCTCACGCGCCGACTGCGGTGGAGTGTGCGGTCGAACGGGGCGAAACCCTCCTGCCGGTAGCCGTTGACGTCGTCGGTCAGCTCGTAGCCGGCCTGCTGCGCCGCTTCGAAGAACGCGGCGAAAAGGGGCGAGGACGCAGGCCCGCGCTCGAGGACGATCGGCCCATCACCGCCGCGCCAGTCGTCCGCGCCGGCGAGGCACGTCTCCATCTTCTTGAAGTACGGCAGGCAGTGCGCGTAATCCCACTCGGGGAAGCCCCAGCCCTCGTAGTCGAGCGGGTTGCCGCGCTGGAAGATCATCCCGTTGATCGAGCTCGAGCCGCCCAGCACCTTGCCGCGCGCGTGGTAGATGCGGCGGCCGTGCATGAACGGCTCCGGCTCGGAGCGGTACATCCAGTCGTAGCGGGGGTTCCCGATCGGGAAGGCGAGCGCCGCAGGCATGTGGATGAAGGGATCCCAGAGGTGGTCGGGCCGCCCCGCCTCGAGGACGAGCACCTGCGTGGACGCGTCCTCGGTCAGCCGGGCCGCGAGCGCGCAGCCGGCCGAGCCTCCGCCGACGATGATGTAGTCCCAGGTCACGCGAGTACGACAGTCTGCAGCTCGGTGAAGGCCTCCATGGGCGACGAGCCGCCGACCCGGCCGATGCCGCTCGCGCTGCCGGCGCGGCCGCCGAATGGGAGGTGCGTCTCCCAGTAGTTCGACGACTCGTTGACGTTGACCCAGCCGGTCCGCACCGAGTCCGCGTAGTGCAGCCCCTTGCCGAGGTCGCGCGTGAAGATGGCAGAGAGGAGCCCGTAGGGCGACGCGTTCGCCAGCTCGATCGCGTGCTCGAGCGAGTCGATCGCGACCACGGGAGCGACGGGCCCGAACGTCTCTTCGGTGGCGACGAGCGAGTCGGACGTGACGCCGTCGAGGATCGTCGGTTGCCAGTACAGGTCGGTGGGAAAGCCCGTGGCGCGCTCGCCGCCGTGCACGATCTGCGCGCCTCGGTTCAGCGCGTCCGCGACGTGATCGTCCATCTTCTGCGCGACTCCTTCGTTGTTGAGCGGCCCCATCGTGGTTGTCTCGGCGAAGGGATCGCCGAGCAGCACGCGCTCCACCACGACCCGCGCGAGCTTACGGACGAAATCCTCGCGCACGTCGCGATGGACGAGCAGGCGCTCGCCGGCGGTGCAGCTCTGCCCGGCGCAGAGGAAGCAGGCTGCGACGGTCGCCTCCGCGGCAAGGTCGAGGTCGGCGTCGTCGAGGACGACTACCGGGCCGTTGCCTCCGAGCTCGAGCACGGCTGCCTTGCCCGCGGCCGCCTCGGCGACACGGCGGCCGGTCTCGGTCGAGCCGATGAAGCCGACTCCGTGCGTGTCGGGATGGCGCGCGATCTCATCCCCGACCAGCGAGCCGGGCCCGGTCACGAGGTTGAAGACGCCTGAGGGCAAGTCGGCCTCAGCCACGCATTCGGCGAGGGCGATCCCGGCTACGGCGGTCGTCGAGGCGGGCGTCCAGACGACGGTGTTCCCGGAGGCGAGGGCGGGCGCGATCAGCTCGGCCGGCATCGTGTAGGGCCAGTTCCACGGCGTGATGACGCCGATCACGCCGCGCGGCCGGCGGACGAGCAGGACACGCTTGTCGGCCGTGACCGAGTTCGCGAGCCGGCCCTCGAGCCGCTTGCCGTCCTCGGCGGCGTTCCGCCAGTACTGGACGAGCTCCTCGACCTCGTCCCTCGATTCCGCGAGCGGCTTTCCCTGGTCGAGCGTCAACGTGTGCACGAGGCTGTCGCGGCGTCGCTCCACCTCGTCGGCGACGCGGTGCAGCGCCGCGGCCCGGTCGAACGCGCTCAGGCGCGCCCAGCCGGGCGCGGCCTCGTTCGCCGCCGCGATCGCACGCCGCGCATCCTCGCGCCCGCCGCGCTGGACTTTCCCGATCGTCTCGCCGGTGGCAGGAGACTCGGCGTCGAACGTCTCGCCCGACTCGGCCGTCGTCCACTCGCCGGCGATGAACAAGTCAGGCCCCGCGCGGCGCCTCGTCGTCGATCACGACGCGCATCAGGTCGCGGATCGAGACGATTCCGATCGGCGTGTCGCCTTCGAGCACCGGGAGGTGCCGGAAGCCGCCGTGGAGCATGATCGCCGCCGCATGTCCGGGGCGTTCGGTCGGCTCGACGGTCTCCGGATCGTGGGTCATCCACGCGCCGACCTTCGTGCCCGCGACCTCGCCGGTCGCGACGGCGCGGAGTACGTCGCGCTCGGTGAGGATTCCCGTCAGGCGCTCGCCGTTGAGGACGAGGGCGGCGCCGACACCTCGGTCGTGCATCTGGGCGGCCGCCTCGGTCAGCGTCTGGGTCGCCTCGACGGTCAGGAGAGTCGTCGTCATGACGTCGCGAATCGTGTGCATCAGTCCCCCAGCTCCTTCCTGCGCCGGTCGACGAAGGCCTTCAGGTCCGCCTCGAGGGCTTCGTCGATCTCCGGCTTCTCGTACTCGTCCAGCGTCTTGTGCCAGATCTCGCTCGCGCGTGCGGCGGTGTCGTGGGCGCCGTTCTTCTTCCAGCGCTCGAAGTTCTCGGTGGAGGAGACGAGCGGCCGGTAGAAGCACTCGCGGAAGCGCTCGAGGGTGTGCGCGGCCCCGAGGAAGTGGCCGCCCTGGCCGACCTCCTGGTGTGCCGAGTACGCGAGCGACTCCTCGTCGATTCGCAGCGGCTCGAACGCGGCGTGCAGCATCCGGAGCTGCTCGACGTCCACGACGAACTTCTCGTAGCAGGAGACGAGTGCCGACTCGAGCCAGCCCGCCGAGTGCATGACGAAGTTCGTGCCGGCGAGGAAGGTGGGCCAGAGCGACATCATCGACTCGTAGCCGGCCTGCGCGTCCACGACCTGCGACGACGTCAGCGCGCCGCCGCCGCGGAACGGCAGGTTGTAGTGGCGCGCGATCTGGCCGGTGCAGAGGAGACCGACGGCCGACTCCGGCGTGCCGAAGCTCGGGGATCCGGACTGCATGTCGGTGTTCGAGAGGAAGGAGCCGAATACGACTGGGCAGCCGGGGCGGATCGTCTGCACGAGCGCGATCCCGGCGAGCGCCTCCCCGACCTGCTGCGCGAGCGTGGCCGGGATCGAAACCGGCGACATCGCGCCCATGAGCAGGAACGGCGTGATCACCGTCGCCTGCCCCGCCTTCGCGTACTCGACGAGCGCGGAGAGCATGCGGTCGTCATAGCGGAGCGGCGAGTTGACGTTGATCAGCGAGATGATCGCCGGCGTCTCCTCGAGCGACTCCCGGCCGAAGACCATCTCCGCCATCGCGATCGTGTCGACGGCGTTGGGGCCGGACGTAACCGAGCCCATGAACGGCTTGTCGGAAAGCGTGAGCAGGGCGAAGACCATGTCGAGATGCCGTGAGTCGAGTGGGCGGTCGTTCGGCTCGCAGATCGTCCCGCCGGGCGAGTCGAGCTGCGGGAACGACTGCGCGAGCTTGACGAGGTTCTGGAAATCGTCGTAGGTCGCGTCGCGGCGCTGGTCCCCCTCGCGCACGAACGGGCAGCCGTAGACGGCGGAGAAGACCATGTGGTTGCCGCCGATGTGGACGCTGCGCTCGGGGTTCCGGGCCTGGAGGTCGAACTCCGGCGGCGCCTTCGCGACCTGCTCGAGGATCCAGTCGGGATCGAAGCGGACGAGCTCGCCATCGACTTGTTGGCCGGCATCGCGCAGGTAGTCGAGCGCCTCGGGGTAGAGGAACTCGATCCCGAGCTCGCTGACGATGCGCCGCCAGCCGCGCTCGAGCTCGGCGAGGGCGGCCTCGTCGAGGATCTCGTAGCGCGGCAGGTCGTTGATCAGCACAGCAGCCTCTCCAGCTCTCGCTCCAATCCTTCCATGCCTGTGTCGCGGACCTCGAGCGGCAGGCGCAGGCGTGCCGCGGCGTGCTCGGCCGCGGCGTGCAGCTCGGGCGTCGGCTCCTGGGCCAGCCAGACGGCCTTCTCGTAGTGGCGGAAGTAGTCGTCGAGCAGCTCCGGGTGCCGGTCGAGCCCGAGCCCGCGCCAGACGACGCGGTCGAAGCTGCGGACGAGGAAGTCGGTGAGGAAGTAGGTCCCCGGCTCGTGCTCGGCGCCGAACACCTCGTAGCAGTGCGCGCCTGCGAGGCGTGGGTAGCCCTCGAGGTCGGCGCCGCAGTGGGCGTAGGCGACGACGACGTCATCCCCGGCGGCAGCCTCGTCGACCGCGGCACGAATCCGCTCGGGGCGGTTGTGCAGCTCCGGCGGGACGGGCCGCACCTCGACATCCCAGCCACGCCGGGCGGCGATCTGCTTTACGTGGAGCGCCAGCGCACCACAGGAGACGACGACCTGCGTCATCCGGGGAAGGCGAGCTGGTCGACGAAGAGGTCGTTGAAGTCGGGGCGGCCGGACAGCTCGACGTACTCGACCTCGTCGAGCACTGCGTTCGCGGCCGCGCGCTCGGTCACCGAGAGTGCGGCGATCTTCGCGCCCTCGCCGGCGACGTTCCCGGCCGAGACGATGCGCGTCAGCGGCAACTTCGGCACGAGCCCGATCTTCACCGCGCTCGCCGCGCTGAGGTACGAGCCGAACGAGCCGCCGAGCAGCACCTGCGCGATCTCTGCCGGCTCGATGCCGAGGTCGCGGCAGAGGAGGTTCCAGCCGGTCGCGATCGACGCCTTTGCGAACTGGAGCTCGCGCACGTCGCGCTGCGAGAGGTAGACGTCGTCGCTGAGATAGAAGACGTTCTCCTCTCCGATCTTGCCGAAGCGCTGCGACGTGTCGAGGATGAAGCGCCCGGAGTGGTCGAGCATCCCGGCGCCGACGAGCTCCGCGACGGCGTCCACCAGCCCCGAGCCGCACAAGCCGAGCGGCGCGACGTCACCGATCACCGCCAGCTCGACCTCGCCGTCGACGATCTTCACACCCTCGATGGCGCCGTCCGCGGCGCGCATGCCGCAGCGGATCTGCGCCGCCTCGAAGGCAGGGCCGGCCGGAGCGGCGGTGGCCAGCGTTCTCGCGGAGGAGCCGAGCACGATCTCCGAGTTCGTGCCGACGTCGATGAAGAGGCGCACGCGGCGGTCGAGCGTGATCCCGGTCGCGAGGATGCCGGCGACGATGTCGGGACCGACGTACGCCCCCAGCGCGGGGAACGTGACGGCGGGCGCGCGCCGGTGGACGGCGACGCCGAAGTCGGTCGCCGTTGCCTCCGGCATGCGCCGCGTGACGACCGTGAAAGGCGCCATCGACAGCGGCTCTGGGTCGATGCCGAGCGCGATCTGGATCATCGTCTGGTTCCCCGTGACGACGATCTCGTAGATCTCGAGCGGATCGACGTCCGCCTCTGCGCACACCTCCCCGGTGAGCTGCTGGAGCGTCTCGTGGGCGTGCCGCTGGAGCCGCTCGAGCGCGTCGTCGTCCATCATGATCGCCGAGATCCGTGAGATCACGTCCGCCCCGAACGGCTGCTGGGCGTTCAGGATCGAGCGGACCGCCTTGGGCAGCCCCGTCTCGAGATCGAGCAGCGTCGCGACGACAGTAGTGGTGCCGAGGTCGAAGGCGATTGCGTGGCGGCTGCCGCTCGTGTCGCCGGGCTCGACCTCGACGAGCAAGTCGTCGGCGAGCACGGCGGTCACCTTCCAGTCGGACTCGCGCAGCGTGCCGCCGAGCGTGCGCACGACCTCGAGCGGAACCCGCGGCTCGACGTCGTCCATCGCGTCGAGCAGGCGCTCGAGGTCCGAGCGCTGGTCGTCGAGCGTCGGCTCCTCGAGCTCGACGTAGCGCTTCTGCACGGCCGGCCGGAGGATCACGTGCCGGCCGACACCGGCGAGCGCCGCCTTCGGCCTCGTCTGCAAAGGCGGCACCTCGACGGTTAGGTCCTCCTGCGTGTTCGCACGGCATGCGAGGCGCCAACCGTTCTTCAGCTCCTCGATCGTGAAGGCGCGGGGATCGACCGGGCTGATCGGCGCGTTCCCGGCGACGACCTTGACCTTGCACTTCTTGCACGTCCCGTGGCCGCCGCAGGTCGAGTCGATCGCGACGCCGTTCCAGCTCGCCGCGTCGAAGATGGTCGTGCCGGCGAGCACGCGTGCCTCCTTGACGGCGCGGTCCTCCCCCGACTGGAGAAAGCGCAGGCGGACCCGGTCCGGGTGCTGCTCCTCCGGAATGTCCACAACGGCACTCATCCGGTGGCCGCGGCCTGCTTCTCGCGGTACATGCGGATCCACGCCGCGCCCCACTCGTCGCGGCCGAGCAGGAAGTCGGTGGCGCGGACCGCGTCCACCATCTCCGGTCGCCGCGAGTCCATGATCGCGCTCGTCAGGCCGTGGCTCTGCGCGACGGCGAGAAACGCGGCTCCGAGCGTCTGGCGCCCGGGAAGGCCGAACGACGTGTTGCCGGCGCCGCAGGTCGTGTTCACGCCCAGCTCGTCGCGCAGCAGGTGGAGCGTCTCGACGAAGAGTGTTACCGCGCGCGGCTCCGCGCCGACGGGCATTGCGAGCGGGTCGATGATCACGTCCTCGGGTGGGATGCCATGATCGCCCGCGGCGGAGACGATCTTCTTCGCGATCTCGATGCGCCGCTCCGGCTCCATCGGGATCTCGTCGTCGTTCGCGAGGCCGATCACGGCCGCGCCGTGCTTCGCGACGAGCGGCAGGATCGCCTCGAGCCGCTCGTCCTCGCCCGTGACGGAGTTGACGAGCGCCTTCCCCTCGTACGCGGAGAGCCCTGCCTCGAGCGCCTCGATCACCGAGGAGTCGATGCAGAGCGGCAGCTCGCAGAGCCCCTGCACGAGCGGGATCGCCTTGCTCATCAGGTCGACTTCGTCCGCCAGCGGGTCGCCCACGTTGACGTCGAGCAGGTCCGCGCCGCCCGCGACCTGTTGCGCGACGTCCGCCTCGAGCTGCGAGAGGTCGCCGGCCTGCAGCTGCGCCTGGAACGCCTTGCGACCGGTCGGGTTGATTCGCTCGCCGATCACGCAGAACGGCTGCTCAGGACCGATGACGACGGTCCTAGACGGCGACTGGACGACGGTATCCACTCGTCTCCCTTTCCGCTCGTGGGGGAATGCCGAGCCGCTCGCAGAGCCGAGCGATGCCGGCCTCGCGCCGGAAGCTGATGAGGTGGAGGCCTGCGACCCCCGGCAGCGAGCGCGCATGCTGTGCGAGCTCGACCGCGAGCTCGAAGCACGCCCCCTCCGGGTCGGCGGCCCGCTCGCACCGCTCGATCAGCGGCGCCGGGACCTCGATCCCGGGGACGTGCTCGTCGATGTAGCGCAACGCCGACGGTGATCGGGTGAGGCAGATCGACGGGAGGAGGGCGCACCGCTCACTCAGGCCCTTCGCGACCGCCTCTGCCATGAACGCCTCGAGCTGCTCGGGCCGGAACGACACCTGCAGCTGGAGGAAGCGCGCGCCGGCCCGCGCCTTCTTCAGCGAGCGGTCGACGCGGTGGTCGTACGGTGGCGCGCCCGGATTCTCGACCGCGCCGAGGAAGAGTTTCGGCGGCGGGTCGATCCGGCGGCCGGAGAGATACGTGCCGCGGGACATCGTCTCGCCGAGCGCGAGCAGCTGGATCGAGTCGAGGTCGAACACGCGCTGCGCCTCGGGCTCGTCGCCGGCGGTCACGTCGTCGCCCGTGAGGCAGAGCACGTTCTCGATCCCGTGGAGCGCTGCACCGGCGAGGTCGGCCTCGAGCGCGAGCCGGTTCCGGTCGCGACACGTGAGCTGCATGATCGGCTCCATCCCGAGCTGAGCGAGCGCGATCGCGACCGCGAGAGGAGAGGCGTGTGCGTGCGCCGACGTGTTGTCGGTCGCGTTCGTCGCGTCCACGACGTCCTCGAACGGTGCGAACCGCTCGCGCACCGCAGCCAGGCCGCCCGAGTCGACGGACAGGAGCTCCGACGTAACGACGAAGCGGCCCGCCGCGAGCGCGTCTTCAAGCCTCGACATGCCAGCCCTTCGGTGTCCGCTTGTCGCGCCCGGTCGCGAGGTTGATCCAGGAGGACGTGCCTTCGAGCCGGTTGTCGACCGGCGGGCGGATGTCGTGGATCTCGTCGGCCCAGGGCAGCCGCCGGGAGCGCTCGACCGCCTTGAGCCAGACGCAGCGCATCCCAGGCTTCACCTCGCAGCTCCCGTCGGGCCGCACGCCCCCGCACGGTCCGTTGCGCAGCGTCTTCGGGCACTCCATCGGACACGTCAGGCCGGTCGAGTGGAGGACACACTGGCCGCACATGTGGCAGCCGAAAACCGGCTTCTTGACCGCGTACTCGACGAGGGCGACAGGCTTCATCACGCGGGCACGGCACTCCTCTTGCGCTCGATCAGATCCTTGGCCAACCGAACAGCGGCCGAGGCGTCGGCCGCGTATCCGTCGGCGCCGACCTTGTCCGCGTACTCCTGCGTGACCGGCGCACCCCCGACCATGACGATCACCTCGTCGCGGATCCCTGCCTTCTCGAGCGCGTTGATGTTCGCCTTGAACATCGGCATCGTCGTCGTGAGGAAGGCCGAGAAGCCGACAATTTCCGGCTTGTGCTCCTGCACCATCTCGACGAACGTCTCCGGCGCGACGTTGACGCCGAGGTCGTGGACAGTGAAGCCGGCGCCCTCGAGCATGATGTTGACGAGGTTCTTGCCGATGTCGTGAACGTCGCCCTTGACCGTCCCCATCACGTAGGTGCCGACCTGCTGCGCACCGGTCTCGGCGAGAAGCGGGCGGAGGATGTCGAGCGCGCCCTGCATCGCGCGGGCCGCGATCAGCATCTCGGGGACGAAGAAGTCGCCTCGCTCGAATCGCGCACCCACCTCCTCGAGCGACGGGATCAGCGCGTCGTAGAGCATCGACTCCGGCGCGAGCTCGTCCTCGAGGCCCTGGTTGACGAGGTCCTTCACCTCGGGGGCGTTGCCGACGAGCGTGTTGTCGTACAGCCCTTGCAGGATCTCTTCGTGGGTCATGCGGCACCTCGCAGTCGTCGGGAGAGGCCCACGGCCTCGTCGGTGAGCAGCGGCGCGAGCTCATCGATGCGCTCGGCCGTGAGTCGGCTTGTCGGGCCGGAGATGGAAAGGGCGGCGATCGCGGCGCCGTCCGTGGCGAGGACGGGAGCGGCGATCGCCGAGAGGCCGACCTCGAGCTCGTCGATCGACGTCGCGTAGCCGCGCGAGCGGATCAGCTCGGCGCCGTCGACTTCGCCCCCGCCGCCGAAAGCGAGGAAGCACTTGCCGTTCGCGGCGAGCGGGAACGGGACGCGGCGGCCGACCCAATCGGTGACCCCGACCAGGTGCGCGGTGTCCTCCTGGGCGAGGTGCTCGACGCCGTCAGGCCCGGGGACGGCGAGGTTGATCGTCTCGCCGCTCGCGTCCGCCAGCCGGGTCAGGCTCGGCTGGGCGAGCTCGACGAGCGACTGCGACGCGTCACGGCTCGCATAGCGGAGGAGGACCGGGCCCGGGCGGAGCCGGCGGTCACTCGATCGCTGGACGAGCCCACGGCGCTCGAGGGCCCCCACGAGCCGGGAAGTGGTGCTCTTCGGCAGCCCGGAGCGCTGCGACAGCTCGCCGACGGTCACGGGGCGCGGCGATTCGACGACACCGACCAGCAGCTCTGCGGCACGGTCGATCGCCTGGGTGCCGGTCTCGGCGGCCATCGCTCCCATATTGTGGAACAACCGTTCCACATCTGTCAAACGGCTACGCGATACGGTCGGTCGATGCTGATTCGCGAGGTCACCGACGCAGATGCCCCTGCGATCGCGCGGCTGCTGCTCGAGGCCGACGACACTCGCGTCGTCTCCACCGAAGGCGTCTTGCACCGGCGCCGGACCCGGCCCGAACGCAGCCGGACGATCGAGCTCGCGGTGGAGATCGACGGCGCCGTCCGGGCCAGCGGCGTCGCAGGGCTGAACATCGCGACCTCGACCGAGGGCGCGGCCTGGGCGTTCGTCGCCGTCGATTCGCAGCTGCGGCGGCAGGGCATCGGCGATGCGCTGGGAGCGAAGCTGATCGACCACCTCCGCGAGATCGGAGGGACGAAGCCGACGTGCTTCTTCCGCGGCAGCGAGGAAGGCGAGCGATGGGCGACCGCACAGGGTTGGTCTCGTCGCCTGGGCGGTCCGCTGATCGCGGTCGACCCGCGGATCGTGGCGCAGCCGTCGATCCCTGCCGGCTACCGGTGCGTCCCGATGGCCGAGGTCGGTCCCGAGGCGGTGTTCGAGGCGGTCAAGGAGGCGGCGCTGGACGAGCCGGGGCCGGTGCCTCTCGACAACTTCGAATTCGACGACTTCCTTCGCGACTGGAACGAGCCGGACAACGACCTCGAGGCGAGCACCGCCGTGCTCGACGAGGCCGGCGACGTCGTCGCATTTACCTTCCTGAACGCTGCCGGCGGGCGAGGCCAGCACGGCTTCACCGGCACCATGCGCGAGCACCGGGGCCGCGGGCTCGCGACCGCTGCGAAGCAGTGCGCGTTACAGGCGGCCGCAGCGCGCGGAGTGACACGGGTCACGACGTCGAACGCAGAGGACAACGCTCCGATGCGCGCCATCAACCGCAAGCTCGGCTTCGAGCCGATCGGCGAGCACGTCATCTTCGGCCGGGATCTCTAGTCGTCGAGCGATTCGGCGAGTAGCGTCGCCACGTCGGCGACCCGTAGCTCCGCGCCGGTCTCGCGGACGCCGTCGTCGAGCATCACGGTGCAGAAGGGGCAGGCGACAGCGAGGGTCTCCGCTCCCGTCTCGGCCGCCTCCCGCACCCGCTCGGCGTTGATCGGGCGGCCGCGCTCCTCCATCCACATGTGCGCGCCGCCGGCGCCGCAACAGAACGTCTGCTTCCCGCTCCGCTTCATCTCGACCGGCTCGCCGACCGAGGCGACCAGCTCGCGCGGATCCATGCGCACGTCGTTGTGCCGGGCCAGGTAGCAGGAGTCGTGGTACGTGATCGGCTTCGCGCCGGCGCTCGGCGCCAGTCGCCCATCGCGCACGAGCCGCGCGAGCAGCTCGCTGTGGTGGACGACTTCGTAGCGGCCGCCGAAGTCGGGGTACTCGTTCGCGAGCGTGTTGAAGCAGTGCGGGCAGCTGGCGACGATCTTCGTCACGACGTGCTCGTTGAGCGTTGCGACGTTCTGCTCCGCGTAGGACTGGAAAACGTACTCGTTGCCCATCCGCCGGGCCGGATCGCCGGTGCACGCCTCGCGCGGGCCGAGGATCGCGAAGTCGACGCCTGCCTTCTGGAGCAGCTTTGCCGTCGCCTCCGCCGAGGTGCGCGCCCGTTCGTCGAAGGAAGCGGCGCAACCGACCCAGTAGAGGTACTCCGGCGCGGGCTCGCCCGGCTCGAGCACGCGCACGCCCAGTCCCTCCGCCCAGGCCGCGCGGTCGCTCTGCGGCTTCCCCCACGGATTCGCGGCGCGCTCCACGTCCCGCAGCATCGGCTCCGCCTCCGGCGGGAACTCGGCGTCGACCATGACGCGGCTGCGGCGCAGGTCGAGGATGTGGTCGATGTGCTCGATCGAGACCGGGCACGCCTCGACGCACGCTCCGCAGGTG
>Ga0207665_10000714_pt1 | contig 22511 bp, 15 predicted proteins | sample LARL112metaG_FD_184351 | JGI IMG/M metagenome (GOLD analysis project Ga0207665, IMG submission 184351) | Corn, switchgrass and miscanthus rhizosphere microbial communities from Kellogg Biological Station, Michigan, USA - LAR L11-2 metaG... | ecosystem: Host-associated > Plants > Roots >... | reverse complement strand
ATCTGGGCTTGCGTCGGGTAGCGCGGCGAGCCCATGGATTCGTAGGCGGCATGAGGATCGCCGTGCTGCCGATCGACCACCGAGATCGTGGCCTGCGACGGAGCATTGCCTTTGAATTTCAAGGTCACAGTCTTCGCCGCGCCTTCTTTCTCGGGAGGCGCGTAGTTCCAGACTGCCAGCACAAGCGAGCCGTCTTTCTTGCGGGTGAGCAGTGCGGAATTAGAGTCGAGCGCGATCCGCTCCTCGCCCAACTCATGCAGCAACTTGAAGGCGTTGAAGGCAGGCTTGGGAATTCCTTCGGCCGCAATCAAACCGAAGCCGCCGTAGAACGGCGTCTTCACGACGCCCTGCTCTTCGAACACGTCGGAGAAGGTCCAGTACGACATGGAGTCGACGGTGCCGTCACATTGCCGGATTGTGTCGGCGAGCCACGGTCCCATGTAGGACGTATCGGTGACCGCGGGCTCGTTCATGTAGCTGGCGTTGAACTCGCTCCAGATTAGAGGCAGTTTTGGCATCGACGACGCCAGGATCTGGTCATGCACTTTCTTTACTGCGCGGCAGACCATCTGGTCGCGCGGGATCACATCATGCGTGCCGAAAACATCTTCGGACTTGTCGTTACCGTAAACGTGAGAGGAGACGAAGTCGACGGGCACATGGTTGTCGGCGCAGTGCTTGATGAAAGCGTCAGCCCAGGCGGCCTGCGCGGTCGAGGGTCCGCCCACGCGCAGGCTGGAGTTCACATTCTTGATGGCTTTCACGGTGTGATCGTAAAGCTCCCAATAGCTGGCCTGGCGCGGGTCGCCGCCCCAAAAATCAAGATTGGGTTCGTTCCATACTTCGAAATACCACTGGCTCACTTCCTGCACACCGTAGCGGTCGACCAGATGTTTTGCGAACTGCGTGATCATGTCGTCCCACTTCGCGTAGTCCTTGGGCGGAGAGACGTTGGGCTTGTACCAGAAGGCGTGAAGCATCTCCTTGGCGGCGAGTTTCTTCGGCATGAAACTCAGTTCGACGAAGGGTCGCACGCCGTTGGCCAGAAGGTTGTCGTAAATCTGATCAACGTAGGAGAAGTTGTATGTGGGCTGGCCCTTGTCGTCTTCGTCGTAGATGCCGACCTCATCGTGGAAGATGGCGTGGAAGCGGACGTATTTGAAGTCGGTAACCTGCTTCACTTCGCGAAGGTCGCGGCGGTAGCTGTCGCGGAGAGTGAGGACCGCGCGGCCGGAACCGAACATCTGTTCCCAGAAATGCGGGAAGGGATAGGCTGCGGCTGACGGATCTACGACGATAGTTTCCTTAGTCTGAGCACCAACGGGCAAAGCAATCGCTGGCAGAACAGCGAGGATGACCGCACAGAAGAATTCATTTTTCATCAGGGCGACCGTTCTTGAACGAGTTAACTAAATCGGTTTAGTGTGCGATTTTATAACACGCCCGGCAAACGCAAGTCAAGAAGTGAGGTCAGGAGATGAGGGGGTTCCAGCGGGGCAGGGAGATTGAGGTAAGCAACGTAGGGGGAAAAACGAAGCTGCCCGCGCAAATGTACGCGGGCAGCTTCGTATTGCGTTTTACTGGGCGGTACCGTCCGCCCTGCCAACCCTTAAATTCCCGTGCCTGTCAAAGCGACTGTCACAGGACTCGTAGCCGAGTTGTTCCGAATCGACAGGGTCGCCGAACGGGCCACTCTGCGATTCGGATGGAAGGTTACGGTGATCGTGCAGCTCGAGTCTGCAGGCAAACCCGCGCCTCCAATCGGACAGGTAGTGGTCTGGGCAAACCGTCCCGGGTTCGCACCAACCAGCGTGATGCTGCTGATCACCAGCGGCTGTGCGCTCGCGTTGCTGACGTTAATGGTCTGCGGGGCGCTGATCGTGTTGATCGGCACGTTTCCGAAAACCAGTGACGTTGGCGACACGCTGATGGTCGGGCGAACCGTCGTGCCCGTGAGAGTTACCGTGCCAGTGACAGCAGGCGCAGCGACACTCACACGAATCAACGCTGACCGGTTGAGGTTGTTATTGGGAGTGAACGACACGCTGATGGTGCAGGATCCACCAACAGCTAGCCCAGTCCAGCCGATCGGGCAGCTCTGGGTCATGCCGAACCGACCCGGATTGGCTCCCGCAAGTGTGATGCCAGTGATGCGCAGGGCCGCACTGCCCGTGTTCGAGACAGTGACGGTTTGCGTGACGCTGGTTACACCTACAGTCGAGCTGAAGGCCAACGCGGTCGGGCTCAGGGTGAGCACCGGCCCTACTGTCGTGACCGTCAACGTTCCCGGCACATAAGTGATGGGGGCGTAGTTGGTCGAGGTTTGTCCCGAGCACGTGATGGGATAGGGTCCCGGCAGGCTCGAGGCAGTGGCAGTTGTCGTGCAACTCAATGTGCCCGTCAGCGAAGCAGGAGTATCACCGTTCACCAATGTTACGTAGCTTGCGGTGAATGTTGGATTCGGAGCTCCGAAAGCGCGGGTTGCATTGTTCGCGGTAATGGTCAGCGGGACGGCCGTGATGGTCACGGAACCCGCGACGTAGCTGATGGTGTAGTTCGGATTCACCGCGCCGGAGCAGGTGGTTGGATACGATCCCACCGGACTGCCCTGGGGCGCCGTGGTCGAACACACCAGCGGACCGAGACTCGCAGCCGTGTCGGGCGGGACCAGACCCACCACACTGGACGTGATGGCAGGAATCGCCGAGCCGTACGGAACGGCCGCGCTGCTAGCCGTGATGGTTAACGTCGCCGGCGAAACGAGAAGCGAACCGGTTGCGCTGCTAGCCGCGAATGTTCCTTGCGCGGCGTAGTTTGCGAGCAACGTATGGGTACCCGTGGCTGGCGCAAGCAGCGTGAAGACTGCCGTGCCACCAGTAAGGGCCTGCGTGATCGGTGCGCCGCCATCCACAGACAACGTAACATTGCCCGTCACCGTTCCAGCAGCGGAAGCGACGTTCACCGTTACGACGCCATTCTGGCCGTACGTGATGGGCGGAGCCAGAATGGTGGTTGTGGTCATGGCACCCGCCTGGGTGACGACCCATGGGGAGAACATGGCCTGTGTCTGGAAAATGCCGGTCAACGGAGACTGCGGCAAGAAATCGTCTTCTGCCTGGATGCGATAGTAAGCCGCGCCTCCTGGAGCTGACGTGTCTGTGAACGATATCGTCCCACCGTAGTTGGTGGATGGAACGCTCGCGTTCTGGTTGGCAAATACAGTGGTAGGCGCTGGGAAAGCCGGATCGGTATCTACCTGGAGAACGAATCCGCTTTCACTGGCTGAATTATCAGTCCAGGTGAGGTTGACTTGACCGGCTGCCGTTCGAATGGCTGTAAAGTTCGAGGGTGCCGGCGGTGCGACCTGGAAGATGATGGGCCGCATCATGTCGTTCTCTTCGTGGCCAAGAATGTGGCAATGCCACACGTACTCCTGGCCGAAGTTCACTCTGGCGTTGGTGGTACCGAGCCCGCCCGGGATGGCATTGCCGGTGCCGGGATCGATCCCCGAGATTGCGGGAGAGGGCGAGCCATCGGGCATGGTCACATCGAGCGAGCGGATGCTGTCAGGCAACGGGAATGGAATCGACTGCGCGACGGGCTGCATGGCCACAACGATATCTTCCAGTGGATTCATGCGGACCGTATCTTTCCAGCCCAGTTCGTTGGCGTCGGGCGGCTTCACAGCTCCGTCCCAACCGATGCGATTCAGCACCTGAACGTTGAACAGGTGGAAGTGAATGAAGTGGGTGTCGACTCCGTTGTGCGTGATCTTCCAGAGTTGGGGAACAGCGTTGGGATCGTTCGCGCTGTCCTTGATGATCTCGGTTACCCATTCCGCGTAGCCGAAGGGCAGCGTGGTCTGGGTCAGGAAGTTCGTCAACGGAATTTCGGTGCCCATGGTCGCGTTCATCCGGCCATAGTCAAGAGTAAAGAGTTCCTGAATTGCCTTTTGACCATAGTCCAAGGTGATAGGAGCGGTGGCTCCGAGCGGGGTGTAGGTAATCGTGTTGTCAGAGATGCGCCCGTAGGTTGCGGTTGGCGCATTTCCGCCTGAAGCGACCGGGTAGGTAGGCTCTGGCACGATGGCCTGCTTGGGCGTGGTTGCGTTGGACGCAGAGAACGCCACGGGCAACGCAGCCTGCAAGCTGGTCAAGCTGAACGGGATGACGTTGGGAGCGGTCGCATCCACAATGATCTGCATGATCGTGCGGGTGTTGGGACCGTATCCGGGGATGGTGGTTGGGGCGCCGCCGGTGGTGACTTGATCCATATCACCGGTGTAGTAATCGATGCGCGAATCGAACGCCGGAACTGGCGCGGGCGCATCGTTGTAAAGGATGAGCGTTTTGCCAGCGTAGGCGGTGAAGTCGACGACCGCATCCGCGCGTTCGGCAGGACCCATCAGCAGACCGTGACTCGAAACGTTGAGCACGGTGATGCTTCTGCGGTTGTATTCGAAGCCGACCGGGGTGGGCGGAACAATGGCCACACCGGGCAGCAGGCCGCCTTCGGTACCGATCTGGTAGAACGCCGGACCGACAGCGGTCTTGTCGGGGACTCCGCCGTCACGTCCATCGAGTTGATCGGGCCACACGTATCCGATAGTTCCCTGGCCTCCGCGAATCGCCGGAACCATAGGCACTTCTGTACCTGTGGCGCCTGCTACTGCGCAGTTGGTGGCGGCAGCACTGAACGTTCCGCTGCCACAAGCCTGGTAGAGACCGAGGTTGATGGTGCGGTCATTGGCGGCATTCAAAATCCGCAAGCGGTAAGCGGCCGGAGCGACGTGGAGCACTGGATAGGCTTTGCCGTTGACCAGTGGTGTATCCATGAAGGCTTCGGGGGTGCCGGACGGATTCGGGGCGATCGGGCAACCGTTCTTGTAGTTGTCCGCCGAGGTTGGCTGCAACACCACTCCAGGAAATGCGGCGGATGTGCAGGGAATGGTAACGGCGGTATTCGGTCCCAGCGGTCCGGCACCTGCCATCGACAGCGTAGTTTGCGGCGGGAAGAACCACGGGCCGTAATCCCACCGGCCGACCCCATTGGCTCCGCCCAGGTCGGCGGGGTTTTGGTTGGGCAGGTAAACGTGCGGATACCAGAGATCGCCATTGCCGTTCGAGGCAGGAGCGGCGGTACCTGTGCCCCAGATCCACGTGGGATCGGTGCCCGCCAACTGGCTGGCGCTGGGCACGAAGCTCTTCTCTTGGATTACGAGAGGCAGGAGGTGCCCCAGATCGGGCGCAGTTTGTGTCCCGTTGGTGGCAATCGTTCCCGGAACTCCAGCGTTGAGGAGAGCGGTTTCTTCGTCCGGATCATAGAGCAGGTAACCGGCAGCTTCGCCGACATACACGTTCAGACGCGTAATGCCGTAAGCGTGATCGTGGTAGAACATCAAGCGTCCGCCCTGCTGGTTGGTCCAGTAGAACATCATGGAACCGTCCCCGGGGTCAGTGGTGGCGCCCACGGGCAACTGAGCGGCCGTGCCACCCGAGCAATTGGTGGTCACAGTTGCGCTGCACTGCGGAACGACGACTCCGCCCACGAAGTACATGTCGGGGACATTCTGGGTGCTGACGCCCTTCTTGAAGTTTGTAAGTTCATTGGCGGGCGCGACCCACTGGTGCGGCGTTCCGTCGCTAATCCACGGAGTGTTGCCCCCGTGCAGGTGGAGAGTGGCGCGATTCTCGGAATAGGCCGTGCCATCGGGACCGTTGCCGGCGCCCATGTAGGTGGTGTCGGTAGGAATGAAGAGATGGCCGCCGACTCCTGCCGGCAGGCAGTTCATGAACTTCACGCGCGCCGCGCGATTCCTTTGCGCGAGAATCACGGGCCCGAGGTATTGAGGTGTGAGTGCAGCCGGACAAGTGGCGGTACCGGTCGGCACTTGAACGTAGCCGCGAAGTTTCGTAGGCGGCAGGTCGGCGTGCATCTGCTGGGTGTACTCAACGAGCGCGATCTCGTAGTAATCGGAACCAGGGAACGAGTTCGTGTCGGGAACGGCCAGAGGTAGATTGGGAAGCACGTCTGTTGGGACAAACTTACGGATACCCGTTCCAGCGACCACGGTGGCCGGATCGAGTTTTGCCAGGATGATGGCGTCGGCTCCGGTGGGATCGGTGATGGTAACGACCGGTGCGACATAGCCGCTGCCGGCGGTAACACCGTTGACAACGAGGATCGACCCCGTAGTCGGGTCAAGTGTAACCGTGGCTGCTGCGCCGGTCGCGCCCGGCGTGTTGTAGTAGTCGGTGATGGTCACGACCGGAGCGGTGTAGCCGCTGCCGCCATCCAGAATCGTGAAACCCGTCGGCGAAATGTCCAAGCCGCCGATGGGCAGCGGGCTGTTCGCGTAGTTCGCTTTTCCGAAGTAATCGGTGCAGAGGGTCGTGCCAATGGCATTGGGCGGGACCGTGGTGCTATAAATCGGCACTACGCCCGTCGCGTCGAACGAGTTGCAGGTGGGGACGGTGGTCTGGGCCAGGGATAAGGCACTGAGCAACATCAATAGGAGAGCGAGAAGAAGAATTGTCTTTTTCATTGTTGCACCCCGCTCGTTGAAGATTTGCTGTTCAGTTTTCCCTGGGCTTCCGCTTGCGCGCGGCGAGTTCGGGAGCGTTCAGCAGCGGCCCGACGTTGCGCGTTGGTCATCTGCCGCATGGGCATCGGCGTATTGGGATCCTTGATCCAAGCCTTGCTGGGTGGGTGCTGCTTGAGAACCTGCTCTTTAGCGGTAGGCTTGGACGGTGCAGCCTTGGTCTGCGCCAAACCCTGAATTCCTCCGACGCACACAGTCAGTGCGAGGAAGATCCAATGCAAGAACCTGAAAGATGTATTGCTCTCCATAATTTCTCCTTAGGAACACGCGAACTGAAACCTGGGCCGAATGAAAACCGGTCTTGCTTACGCACACTTCCAGAACTGAATTTTTGGGGAGGGGCCTGAACTTGCATTCCGCCAACAGCCAAGCAGGTGGATGGTGTTATTCCAGGATTTGTGGCGGATGACCCCGTTCTGGGGGGAACGGATCATCTACCCGCGATCAGCGAACAGCTTTTGGGGGTTAGCTCTTCGCCGCGCTTCAACCCAGGAGCCAGCTACGTACAAGCACTGCGACCATCTCGATTGCGTGGCCTTTGTAAAACCGATTGCAGTTTGTCAAAAGCATGTACTCAGGTCTGTGTGGTGCGTCACAGCCTCGGCATGTCGTGCCTCACAAGGCAATGTGAGACTCGGATGTCGGCGGGCGTTTGGACGACGAACGAAGGAAGTAACCACGGTGAGTAACATCGTTGTAAGTGGCTGCGAACAGTGGCCGACATGGCGGTTGTAGCAATGCGCAACACGCGTAGAGAGACCTTACGCGCAGCGATGTCGAGCGGGTTTTTCCCGTTCCAGTTTTGGGAAAGGAGTTTGGACAAAAGTTTCGATGGGCGATTCCCCGCGTCTCACATGTACTTCTGGACATCTTGACGGTGCCCAACGAAGGAACGTAGAGTTCCACGCAATCTCGCACTCGCATTTGAAAGTCAGCCAGCTTCTTTGGTAGGCGCCACGCCTCAAGGTGGGGTTGTGTTGGGGTATGCCGACATGACATCGACCTTGCTGTGAGCTGGCTGGACAATTGGGACGACTCGCGCTAAGCATCCCAAAAATCCACAGAACGAGAACCTCGCGGGAGTGTGTCTGCTTCCGCCGAAGGAGGGCCCAAGTGAAACGTACGAACGTTTTGATGGTCGTGGTGTGTCTGGTGGTCGTAGTGCATCTTCCCCGAAATGTGTACGCACAAACTGATCCTGGACCGCGGGCTGGAACTGCGGGCGCAGGAAGCTTCTACCCGGGGCTGGGCGCCGGGGAGCAGGCGATGTTCACGCAAGGCATGCAAGCGTTCATGGAAGTCGATTCGGTGTCAGGAGGGATCACGGGAGAAGGCGGTACCGGACTCGGTCCGGGATTTAATGGGAACAGCTGCGCGCAGTGCCATGCGCAACCGGCGATGGGAGGAAGCAGTCCGGGAAGCAAGAGTCCGCAGAACCCGATTCCCAATCCCCAGGTAGCCTTGGCAACACTTGATGGAGCCGCTAACAAAGTGCCTCCCTTTATCACTGCGGATGGGCCGGTGCGCGAAGCGCGCTTCATCATGACGGTGACGCAATCGGGATCGGTTCCGGATGGAGGAGTGCATGATTTGTTCAGCGTTACTGGCCGAACGGATGCCTCAGGTTGCGGCCTGGCGCAGCCGGACTTTGCCCGCGAACTCGGCCGCAACAATGTAATTTTCCGGATCCCCACGCCTGTGTTTGGACTTGGATTGGTGGAAGCGACTCCGGACAACGTGCTGCGCGCGAACCTTGCGGCGAACTCAGCGCAGAAAGCTTTTTTGGGTATCCGCGGGAGTTTTAATACGAGCGGGAACGACGGAACCATTACACGCTTCGGATGGAAGGCGCAGAACAAGTCGCTGCTGATCTTCTCAGGCGAGGCTTACAACGTGGAGCAAGGCGTATCGAATGAAGTCTTCCCTTCGGAGCGGTCGGCCGATGGCGGGTGCGCGTTCAATCCCTCTCCGGAAGACTTTGCCGGCGGGGATGCGGCCGAGAAGATGTCGGATGTGCTGGCATTCGCGATGTTCGCGCGTTTGTCGGCGCCCCCTACTCCGGTGGACCCGACGCCTTCTACACAAAACGGCGCGGCGCTTTTCGACAAGGTCGGATGCAGTTTGTGCCACACGGCGACTCTGACAACTGGAACTTCGCGATATACCGGCATGTCGGGCGTTGCTTATCATCCGTATTCGGATTTTGCGCTCCACCACATGGGGTGGGGCCTTGCAGACCGCATCACCCAGGGAGCGGCGGGACCGGATCAATTCCGTACTGCTCCGCTGTGGGGTCTTGGGCAGCGGCTATTTTTCCTGCACGACGGGCGCACATCAGACCTGGTCCAGGCAATTCGAGCGCATGATGGCCGAGGCTCAGAAGCCGGTGGAACGGTGCGCCGGTTCAACACGCTGAGCCCCACGCAGGCGCAGGACCTGTTGAACTTCCTTCGGTCATTGTGACAAGGGTGACGACTTGAGAGGTGATTCGCTCGACGCCAGTTGAGCGATTGTCTGAGGCTCGCATGGGGGAAGTGCGGGCCTCAGACCTTGACCGTTTCTTCCGAAATGGTAGGCAGGTTGGCGGCCTGCCAGGCGTCGATGCCGCCGAGCACGTTGACTACGTTCTGAAATCCAGCGCGCTGCAGCACGCTGCAAGCGATGGCGCTCCGGTATCCACTTTTGCAATGCACGGCGATGCGGCGATCTTTTGCCAGCGCAGGCAGATTGCTATTCAAGGTGTCGAGGGGCGACCAGGCCGCCCCTTCGATGTGGATGGCCTTCCATTCCCCTTCGCGGCGGACGTCGAGGAGTTGCGCCTCGCCGGAGCGCAGCCAGGCATTCACTTGGTCGACGGATGCTTCCTGTAACGTGGCGACCGGCATTCCTGTCTGCTGCCACCCGGCAATGCCGCCCTCAAGGAATCCGCGGGCATCCTCGATGCCGACTCGCGCCAGGCGGAGGCGCGCTTCGGATAACTGCTCGTCGTTGTCGGCGATCAGGACGGGACGCGAGGATAGTCCAAGCACCGATCCGCCCCAGGATGCGAACTGGCCTGAAAGTGCGATGTTGATCGAACCGGGGACATGGCCCTTTGCGAAGTCGCGGGGGGGACGAACGTCGAGAGCGAGGATGCCGTCATCGATCAGAGACTTGAGAGCTTGGGGAGACAGCGGCTTGAGTTCCTTTAGTTCTGAAAGCGGAGCGGCACCGTCGCGATTGATTTCCGCATCCTGCAGGAAGTAGTCGGGGCGGACGGGAACTTTCGACGTGAGCTCGCGGATGAATTCCTCGCGGCTGCCGATTTGCAGAGCGTAATTCGTCATGCACTCGGTCGCGATGGTGGAAGAACGCTCAGCCCGCATGTTGCGGCCGCACAACGAGCCTGCGCCGTGCGCCGGGAAGACCAGGACGTCGCCGGGCAGGTTCATCAATTTGCTGTGGAGGCTGTCATAGAGAAGGCCAGCCAGCTCGGCAGGCGTGTGTGACTGGGAAAGGTCCGGGCGGCCGACGTCGCCGATGAATAGAGTGTCCCCCGTGAAGACAGCCCATGGCTTGCCGGACTTCTCTTCATCGGTGACGACCAGGCAGATGCTCTCCGGGGTGTGTCCAGGCGTGTTCAGGACGTCGATGCGCATTTTGCCGACACACAACTGGAAGCCGTCGCCGACCTCCGTTCGGGTGAAGCGGGCACCGCCATGGGGACCTATATATATGGTGGCACCAGTGCGCTCGGCGAGTTCCTTGTGTCCGGAAACGAAGTCGGCGTGAAGATGAGTTTCGAAGATGTGGCGGATCTTGAGATCGTGCTCGGCGGCGGCCGTCAGGTAAATTTCGACGTCACGCTGGGGATCGATAACGATGGCCTCGCCCTCGGAGGCGAGCATGTAGGACGCGTGCGCAAGACAGCCTAAATAGAACTGTTCAAAGTACATGGCAGCCCTCCGAAAGCCTGTCTATCGTAGTATTTTCGGGCGGAAGGGTCTAGCGAAACCGAGTCGCCAAGCAACTGCGAAAAGAAGGCGGGGGAACGGCCATAGAGTTCCGCAAAAGCACAAAAAACGCACCCCAGGCGCTGAAACGCGCGCCATTTTCGAAGACTTAGCGGCACGACTGAAGTCGTGCCCTTCCCTCTGTAAGTTGCTTTCGAGAGTGTGCCGAGCCTTCAACGCGGTCGCCCGCCCGTTCCTACAACGACGTTTCCATCGTTGTAGAGGAACGTTCGACACGATCAGATTGTGGGAGCCGATGCCTCCCACCCTTCGAAAATCGCGAAGGGTGGGGCAGCCATCGCAGAAACGTCTCCAAAAGCTCACCTCAGGCGCTGAAGCGCGGACAGGTTTCAGGGCTTAGCGGCACGACTGAAGTCGTGCCCTTCCCAAACCTGCCTGAACCAAACCTGCCCCAACCCACACCTCCCCGAAGCAATTCGCCAAGGCAGGATTATTTCTGATCCGTGGGGGGAGCCGCTGCGGCTGGAGGCGGTTCATGGTGGCCTTTTACCCACTGGTCGCGCTGGGCCTGCATCTCGTCCCACTTCTTCTGTTGATCCGGATTCAGCACAGCGCGGATCTGATCGTTCGACGCCTTGTGCATGTCCATCATTTTCGCGTGACGATCTTGCTGTGAGGCCGAAGTATCTGCGTGGACCTTCTGCATCTGTTCCTGCTCCGACTTGAAAATGTCGGCAACCTTTGTCTTCTGATCCACGCTCAGGTTGAGCCGCTTGGTCAGCATCTCGGCGCGACGATCGGGGTCGAATCGACCACCGCGTTCGCCGTGCTCGGGGGGAGCGGCCGTTGGCGCTGCCTGTTGATCGCTGCTCGGCGCATCCTGCGCGACAACCGCCGGCGCGCGATACGCCAGTCCAGCGAGTGTGAAAGCCAGTATCCAATTTTTCAGCATGAAATCTCCTTATTTATATGTCCAATTTCCGGGTTACTGGTATGAACACCATTATCTTGGGCGAGTTGTCACTTCGCCGTTCCCTTTACGAATCTTTACGTCGTCGCCGGACGCCTGGTCTTCCGCTGGCGTCCGAAAGTGCTTTCAATCTAGAGACATAAGGCCCAGCCGCGAAATCTGTAATCGCATACACGGATTACCCGGGAACTCCTACACACCTCATCCGATAGCGAGAAGAGGTTGGGTTCCCTACATTATTAGTATCAATCACACTCGAGGTCACACGATGACGAACATGCTACGGAACAGACGGACGAAGGATTGGGCAAGGCTCGCCATGAGAGCGGGGCTTTTGATGACGGATGCCAAGCTGTGGGCGGCGATCCAAAACCAGATGCGTGATCGCGCTGACGGATTGAGTGACGCCATCAACGAAAAATACGAAGACGCGTCGGAACGCCTGTCGAACGCCGGGGACGCGTTGCGGGGTCGGAACCAGTGGCCGAGTTGGGGCAGTTTTCTGCTTGGTGTGGGCATTGGAACCGGAATCGGATACTTGGTCGCCCCGACGTCCTTTGAGAAGGTTCGAAACGCGTTCAACGAAAAAGTTGCCGCTTAATCGTTGGCTACGGCGTGGCATAAATCAGCCGCGGGACAGGGCTGTCGATCGCTCTGGTTGACACCCACGCCGTAACTGCGTCTTGATCGCACAGCAACTTCGGCCGTTGCCTTAAGAAACCCCTCCCTCTCGTACATCCCTATGTTGTCTTCTAAAGCGTCGGACAGAGATGGCTTCGTCTATACGGATCGTTCTGATTGCGGCTTTGGCGAACTTGGGCATCGCCATCTGCAAATACGTGACGGCCGTCTTCACGGGAAGCTCCGCGATGCTGGCGGAAGCGTTTCATTCAACCGCCGACACCGGCAATGAATTGCTGCTGTTGCTGGGCCTGAAGCGGAGTGCGAGGCCGCCGGACGAACTCCATCCTTACGGTCACGGCAAAGTCTTGTATTGTTATTCGTTGCTGGTCGCGGTCTAATTTCACAACCCGAGGTTCGACCCGATGGCGTCGATCCTGATCGCGCTGCTGTTATCCGCAGTAGCGGTGCTTCTCGGGCGCAAGAGTGGTGCACTGCTGGTCGGGGAGAGAACGAATCGAGCGAAGCTGAGAAGGGTCCGCAGAGTCATCGAGAGCGATCCCGCCGGGGAACGAGTTGGAGACTTACTGTCGATGCAACTGGGACCGGTGCAGGTTCTTCTCACCGCGAATATCCGTTTCCGCCGCGGCCTTGATGTTCCGGAACTGGAGAAGGCTATCGCGCGGCTCGAGGAGCGTATTAAAAACGCGGAGCCGACGATCGAGAGAATCTTCCTCGAGGCAGAGTCGCTCAGGCAGCAGCCGCAAAGGGCCTCGGAAGCTGCCTGACCGGGTATCGATTCTAAGATCGGGGGCGGGGGAGGGTCTTGGCGCTGGAAACTACTTGAGCGCCTTGATCTCTTCGACCAGAGCTTTGATCTGCTCCGGCGTCAGCTTCTCCTTGAAGGGCGGCATTTTGGGAGTGGTCTTGTCGTTGCCGTCTTCAATCTGCTTGGTCAGCTCGGCAACGCTCTTGCCCGCCTTCTCTTTCATCGGCGGCGTCTTCATTTTCTCGCGGCCCTCGGCAGCCGCGCCGTGACACATTACGCACTTCGCCTTAAAAACGGGATCGTCGACCAGATCGTCGGCGAAGCACATGGACGAAAGGATCGGCGACATCACTAAGATTGCCAACAACACGTTCTTCATTTTTCTCGGTCTCCTGTTCTACTTGTTTTTCAGATCCGGCCGTCCGCACAGGGGTCGCGGACAGCCGTTTATTCAAAACTTCTTTCTTGATCCACTTGGTTTACGCCATCCCCTTGCAAAGTTTTATCACGACTTTGCCCGCGGGAGATGGAAGGCTGGATTCGGAGCAAGACTGTGCGGGTGTCCGTGGCAGGTGAGGCTGCACGAATTCGTGGAGCGGCTGTAAGCAATCGGCGCGCCCCCGTTGGAAGCGACAACATTCACGTCGAAATTCACTATCCTCTCGCCGGAAATACTTCCGATTTGGCCTCCTATACCGTGCGCCGAGTGGCAGGTCGAGCAGGAGAATCCGTCGTTCAGGTGGCGGCCATGCTCGCTAAAGCTGGTGTTGGCAAGAATCGCGGCCAGATCATGGCACTTCGCGCATAACGCGTACGGACCGTTGGCAGTGAGGTCGGGATTCGGGAACAAGTTACCGATCGGACCCCCGGGGAGCGGGGCCTGACTGAATTCGTAATTGCGCTCGAGCAAGTGCGAATACTTGGAACCGTGCGGGCCGTTGGCGCCGGTGCCTCCGAATTCCCGATTGTCGTCGCTGTTGTGGCAATCGGTACACAGGATGCGCTGGCCCATGCTGCGGCCGGGCGTGGTGCCGTCGAGATTGAGCATCTGGGCGCGCAAACTGGGTTGTGGCAACGGACTGTTGCGATCGTGCGTGACCGGATGGCTCGAACTAGCGGATGCGCTGAATTGCGGAATGATGTTCAGGGGATCGCCGGCGGACGCCACCCACACCGGCAGATAGCCGAACTTTTTGTCTACAACTTTGCCAGCGCTCGTGCCGTGACAGCGCAAACAGTTCTCGAACTGCGCAACTGCCGGCGTCATGACCGTCAGCCCGTCGGTTTCGCTGATACCCACGACTCCATTTTGCGCCGAGCGAACCGCGGGAGGAGCGGTGTTGGTGGTACCGGCTGCCTTGTTGGCGTGCGGGTTGTGGCAGTCGACGCAGGTGGCGTGACGATTGTTGTTGAGGACGGCGCTCTCAGTGCGATCGTGCACGTTGGTTCCGGAGGAGAACGGGTGGCCGGACTTGGCGAACTCGGCAAATACGTTGATCGCTACCGGCGAAACATTCGTTCCTCCGTTGTGGCAGGCCAAACAAGCTTTCTCGTCACTGCCACGCAGGAGCCGAACCGGTCCGGAAGCATTGTGCGGCATGTGGCAGTTGGTGCAGGCGTTGCCCGCCACTGTGCCGTAACCTCCGACATAAGGCTGATTCGAAGTCGTGTTAGTCGCTACTGCATGGGCGCTCGATGCCCAGCCACCGAGATAGTTCACGCTGCCGTTCACGACGCGGTTCGGATCATGGCAGGCCAGGCAGAGAGCGCCGTTGGAACCATCGCGCACCAGAAAATCCTGCACGATGGGATCCTTGCCCTGCACGTGCGGATCGTGACAGGTGTTGCACTCGACGTTGCCCTTTTCAAGCTTCACGGTCGCATCTGCGGTCGCAGGCGCCGAAGAGGAAAGAAGCACATTGATTTCGGGCGAATCCACCAGCGGAGTCTTCATGCTGATCGGATGCGAACTGCGAAGATCGCCGCCGAACTTGGAGGTCGTCTTCATCGACCCCGTCATGTTGAACTTGCCGTAGGCCACCGTCTGGCCGGGTGCAACCGTGCCGTCGTGGCAACTAAGACATAGCTTGCTGGTACTTCCCAGGGGCGGTTGCACGCCTGTCTGGTGAAACGTGCTGCTGGTGTAGGCAGTGTAGGTCTGCACCGAGAGCTGCTGATTCCACAAAGGCGTGGCTGGCCCCGCCATCGCGGAATGCGGAGCATGACAATAGAGACACGAGCCTGAGACGCGTCCTTTCACCGGCGACTTGCCGATGGGCGTCATGTCATGCGCGCCGAGCACATCGTTGAAGCCTTGTCCCCAGGCTGCGCAAGTCAGCAAGGCCAGCAAGCAAACCAAGACGACGGTTCGGATCACTGCGTTCCTCCCGCGGTCTGGGGAGGCAGTGCGAAGTAGCGGAAGACCTGGACTCTCCGGTTAAGAGAATCCACGACGTAGATCGCATCGTTGCGATCGATGAACAATCCAGAGGGAAGATTGAACTCGCCTAGAGCGTCGCCGCTCTGGCCGAAGTAATAGAGGAGTTGACCCTCGCGATCGAAAACCTGCACAGCGTCCCAGAGTGCGTCGACGATGTAGAGATGCTGTTCGCTATCGATGCCGACTCCTTTGGGGCGGAACATGGCGCCGCTGCGGTCGCCGGCGTCACCGATGGCATAGCGGAAAGTGCCGGATGAATCAAATGCCTGGATGCGGAAGTTCATCGCGTCCACGACCAGTAGCTCGGAGCCCGTCCAACGTAGTTCCGTGGGGAAATTGAACTCGCCATCTCCGGCGCCATTCTGGCCGATGGCCTTGAGGATGTTGCCTTGCATGTCGAGCACGAAAATCTTGTGGCGCAAAGTGTCGGAAACGAAGATGCGCTGGCCGGCTGAATCGACGGCGATGCCAGTGGGACGCTTGAAATAGCCTTCGCCGCCCTTGATGCTGCCGATGACACGGCGAAATTTGTTGTCGGAATCAAAAACGAAGATCTTGCCGGCTTCGGAATCGGTGACGTAGAAATTGTCCTCTGCATCGACTGCGACGCACTGGGGAGCAAGGAAAGCTTCCTTCCCTTCCCGCTGAATGAACTTGTACTTCTGCTGATTGAAGTCGAAGACATGCACGCCTGGGATGCCAGGATCGGTGATGATCAGACGACCGCGTGAGTCGGCGACGACGCTGTAGGGACGAACCAGGCTGCGATATTCCGGGGCGCCAGCGATCACGTCGACCAACTTGTTCCAGAAGCTGCGCTTCGGCTTCACTTCGCGCTGGGAGGAAAAGCTGCGCTCGTAAACTAGCTTCCTGCCAGCTGAAAGCAAAAGTTCGGGCGGAGCCGGCAGGGGCTCGCTCTTCGATTTCGATCCCTTGGAGGCGGCGGCATTCGTAGCGAGAATCACCGCCAGGCTCACCGCTATGCAAACGAATTGGAGTTTCTTTCGCAAATTCACCATCAACTAGAAAAAGTGCATGGAGCGAAAAACGCCCACGTAGAATGTATTGAGGCTGACGGGATTGCTTTCCGCTTCACCGAAGCCTTGGAGCAATCGACTATATCCAGCCTGGAAGTGCAAATGACGGAAGTACCATTCGGCCTTCGCGTCGGCTTGCTGCAAGAGGTTGTTCGAGAAGTCCGTTTCATTCCGCGTGTGATAACGGGCGTGCGAGTAGTCGGCCGTGAGAATCAGGCCACGGATGGGCGTGTATCCGACGGCCCCGCCGTAGGACTCGCCGCCATACAGGATCAGCAGAGTCGGAGGGATGACTGGGATCGGAACCGGCGCGGGGATGAGGCCGGTAATGCTCTGAATGGAGTTGCCATTGGAGCGACTGTAATTTCCGTTGAACGAAAGCTTGCCGGCGGACAAACCGGTGTTGTAGCCCTGAGCGAACGAACTTGAGTTGCCGACAGAGTCGATACGATTTTCGCTGCCGTTCGCGGATACCGTCCAAATCCAGCCGCCCAGTTTTCGGCCCACATTCAGGCCGTACCCGTATCCGGATTGAGTGAAGGCCGCGAGGGCTGTCTGCGTATTACGCGCGTAACGGATCGAGGCATTTCCCGTCCAAGCTCCGACTCGCCGGGTGTAGTTGATGTTTCCGGATCCGCCTACTGCAGCCTCGTTGTAAACGTTCGCGGTGTAGCGCGTCACACTCGCGTAGGTGGAAGCCGTGCCCCCCCACAAACTGTGGCCGTAGGAAACGCCGCCGGTATACGCATCGGAGGTAACACTAAGACCGAAGTAAGACTGAGCGCGATGGTCGACGGTGCCCTGGAAGCTGAGATCGTGAATCGGGGTGTAGGTCGTGGCCGCGGATAAGTCGATCGAATGTGATGAGGTACTGGCAGGCGGCAAAATCACGCCGCCCTCGCCGACAGTGGGATCGAAGAGCGTGCCCGCCAGATTGTCGGTATAGGAGCCACCCACGATCACCATCCATCCTTTGGCGGGATTCACGCTGAGACTGGCGGCGGCATTGTCGTAAGTCTGCTTGATGGGTGCGCCGGAAAAATCCACAGTGAAATGATTTCGGCTCAGGTTCGCGATCAGGCTGGTGCGTTGTCCAAAGCGGCGCGAGATTCCCAACTGAACCTGATTCTGGTCTGTGCTTCCGAGCAACGCCTCCGAGCCGTTTGTGATCGCAGGTAATTGTTGAGTCAATTTGAAGTCGGAATAGCCGCCGATCAGGTTGAATCCCAGCAATTGATAGCCGCTGTGCAGGCTGAAAACTCGGGAGTGGCTGCTCCCTTTCGTCGAGGCTCCCAGCACCTCGTAGTTGCTGTCGCCGATTCCATAGCTGGCCGAAAGCGAAGGAAAGGACGGCTGAAACAGGCTCCAGTTCGCGTTGAAGTACTCGTCCGAACCACGCGTTTTGTAGGCCACGGTTCCGGGAAGGCCGAATTCCCCTTCGTGATTCCAGTCTCGGCCGTAGCTGATGGAGCCGGGATATCGGCTGCCACTGAAAATCTGAGTGCTGGCATTCACGCCACTCGCATCGAAGATCGATTGCACGCTGGAGTTGGCGCGCGACAGGTTGTAGTAGGGGCTGACCACGAAATTGATGACGCGGGGATCGAGGTAGTCGCCATGGAGGTCGGCCTCTCCCCCGACGCTGAGACTATGGGTGGACTGCACCAAGTTGCCGTTTGAAGCGAAGTATCCCACTGCCAGGCTGCCGTCGAGGTTCATGTGCAATTCGTCACCGACTGTGACCTGCGCACGGGCTCCCACGGCCAGCAACAGCAAGCCCGTCGCGAGCGCCAACCGGATTCCTAGTGCGAATCGCATGACTTCTATAACTCCTCAACTCTGGCTTTCTTGCGCAGTTGCTGGTGGAGCGTGCCACGCAGTGTGTCGATCCGGCTCGCTACCAATTCCTTTTTCAATGAAGCTTTGACCTGGTCGAAGGTGGCTTGATGAGGCTGCTCGTGACTGTTCAGGCGGACGATGCACCATGAATTCTCAGCTCGGATCAGATCACTCACTTCGCCGGGCTTTAGAGCGAATGCGACCTTTGCTACTTCCTGAGGCATCTTGTCGCGCGTAACGGATTGGTGGTCGCCCATCATCACGCGCCAGTCGTCTTCGGAGAACTTTTCTGCCAGCATTCCGAAGCCTTCGTAATTCTTGGCCTTTTTGGCCTGTTGCAGGGCATCTTCGGCACGTTTGCGAACGCTGGCCTCCTGCTGGGCGTTGGCGTGATCCGGAATGATGAGCGAGATGGTCTGGATCGATACGGATTCGGGTGAGTAGAACTTCGCCGTATTTTTCTGGTAGTAGGCCTGCACCTGAGCGTCGCTCACCAACGCTTTTTGCGTGATCTCGACCATCAGTAGGTCATCGATCATCAGGGAGCGGCGAACTTTCTCGCGGAGCTTCGGCATCGAGTTGTTGCACTCGGCCTTCAGGTAGGAGTGAAAATCGTCCGCAGAGGAGAATTGATCCCGGAATGCTTTGATGGCTCGGTCCAGCCGCGCTGGCGTTACGCTCATGTTTCTATGCTGTGCTTCCTGGTACACGAGTTCCTCGAACTCCATCATGTCGAGAGCGCCACGGCGGATGTCGGCTTCCATCGACTGCGGGAATTTGCCGCCGTGCTGGCGGGCGTATGGAAAGATGGTCATCATTTCGCGCAGCAGATCGCGATCGGTCAGCACGGTTCCGTTGATCCGAACCACTGCTTTGCCCTTAGGCGTGATCGTCGTGCCCTTGAACATGGACTGCGGTTCAGAAGCTTGCTGAGGAACCGGCGTTTGCGCGACCGCGACGGCGCTCAGGCTTGCGGACAAGACGAAACCAAGGAATTTATTTTTCATAAGAGTTCAATCAAACAAATTAAGAAAGAAGGGGCGAGCGGGGGCTCTCCCCCCATCCTTTCGTTAGAACGTGATGCTGTTGATCCCGTAGTTCTCGTTCGAGCGATCGGCATGGCAGCTACGACAGAACTGCGATGACGAGTTGCTGGCTGGATTGTTCGAGTCGTACCAGCCCTTCACGAACATGCGCGTGGGATAAATGCCTGAAGTACCACCCGCATAGGAACCACAGTAAGGATCAGTTGCTCCGCCAGCCGTGCAACCTGTGGTGGGGGTCCACACTTGCCCGATGGATTGGCGGCGCTTCGTCATGGAGTGATGGTCGTGGCAGCTGGTGCATTCCACGTAAGCTCCGGCAGCCGTTGAAGGCGTGCCGTTACCAACCGTGGTACCACCCGCTGCGGCACCGTACAGGCTGCCCGCGTGGCCGTAAGCAGCGACGAATGCTGCCTGGGCTGGATCGTTCGTCCACCACACCTTGCCGTTCGCATCCACCGTGCCGGCCCAATGCTTGCCACCAGGGGCGGCGGCCGGAACGTAGGGGATGTGAACAGGGTGATCGTTGGTCAAGCCCTCGACGTCAGTGGCCAGATAGGTCGGAGCATGAGCGGAGCCGCCGTCAACTGTTTCAACGGTGGTTCCATGCATGCCCGTCACGCTGGCCGATCCGTCATGGCACGTCAGGCAGATCGCTGTGCGATACAGCGGATCCTTGGTGCCATTCACGAAACTGGCGACGGTGGGGTACGTCGTAAATGTGGTGCCGCCGTACGTGGTGTACGTCTTGCCAATAAAAGAGCGGCCCCAGAGAACGATGGTGCCGGAACTTGTATCGGTACCGCCGGCACCAGCAGAGCCGCTGTGCGGGAGATGACACGAAATGCACCCGCGGCCGTTGATGTTGTGCGCGCCCAGAACGTCCTGGTCGAGCGTGAACTGAGCCATCGCGCTACCCGTAAAGGTGACCGCCACGATGATCAGCGTGAGAAGGATGATGTGACGCTGTTTCATCCTGTTTAGACCTCCTGTTACTTGGTCTGCACTGCTGCGGAAGCCTCGAGAACTTCCACTCTTGTCCATCGCCAGGCGAGCTGGAGAAAGACAAACCTGTTCGCTACTAGCGGCTCACATTGCTGGCCGCTGCGGGCGCGGTGCTTTCGCGATCGCGCTTGGCCTGTTCCACCGCCGCCTCCGCGTCGGTGGTATACCGGAAAACCTGCAACCTGCCGTTGAGTACCTGCTCCGCGACCACGACCCGATTGTTTTTGTCGATGGTGATCCCGGAGGGGAGGGCAAATTGGCCAGGGAAATAGCCGTACTCGCCGAAGAAGGCGCACAGCTGTCCCTTGCGATCGAAAACCTTCACGCGATTCTGGTCGGCATCGGCAACCCAGATGTGCCCGTCGCTGTCTATGGCGATGCCTTTGGGGCGAGCGAAGTCAGCGGGACCATCGCCCGGTTTGCCGAACGTGCTGAGGAAAGTTCCGTCGGCATCAAAGATCTGGATGCGGCCGTTCAATGTGTCGCTGACATAAACATCCCCGTTGGGTCCGACAGCAACGTTTGTGGGCCTCGTGAACCTTCCGGGAGAATCATCTGCCGGTCTTTGTGGTGGTCCGCCGATGGTGCGGATGTACTTGAAGCTGTCGAGGTCATAGACGAGGACGTTGTCTTTGAGGACGTCGGTGACATAGATCAGCCGGTTCTTGGAATCCGCCGCTACACCGCTGGGGCGTTCCATCCGTTCGGACCCGAAGGAAGCTACAAACTTATGGGACGCGTCAAAAACGAACACCCGACGAAATCCTGAGTCGGTCACGAACAGGCGATCGGCATCGTCGATGGCCACGCCGATCAATGCCTTGAAGCGCGCGTCTTTGCCATTGCGGATGAACTCAACGCTCTTGTCTTCGGGATTGAAGATGAATACGGCCCCTACATAGGTGTCCGCGGTGTAGATTCGGCCTTTGGAGTCCGTGGCGACGCCATAGGGACGGACGAGTCTGAACTTGAGATCAGCCTTGCTGGTCTCGGCCGGGGCTACACCGGCAAGACGCAACATCCAGTCTTGCTTGGTCGCTTTCTTTTTTGGCTGATTCGCGGGCTCAATTGGCTTGGGCTCTCCGCGATACTGCTCGATCCAACGAACGCGAGCGATGTCCGGCGGATCAGGCCATACGAGATTGCTGGTATCCACTTCAGGGAGCGTTGGGACTTTGGGTGCCTCGGGAGCGGATTTCTTCTTCTTTCCGGCATGCGCGGCCGTAGTGAGCGACAACGCCAAGGCGCTCACGCCTAACATCAACAACAGCTTTCGACATTTTGCAGCGCAAGAAAGAAACGCGAACATTTCATTACTCTCCAGTATTTGCTTGGTGACAGTTACGACAGAACTGCAGTCCCGGGGGAATATCTTTGACGAGCATGGCGCGCGCGCCGCCCGCGTGGGGCTGATGACAGCTCAGGCATCCCAACGTTTTGCTCTTCGACGGATCACTTGGGTCAGGAACGCCAGTGACCGGGTGACGGTCCACCGGATGCCCTCTACCGTCGGCTAGACTGAACGTGGGGACATGCTGGTCAGCGAAATAGTTCTCGGGCAAGCGAACCTTGCCGTTGAAGATCGTGGTCAGATGCGCGTTCTCCACTTTTCCGTGCGCTGACGCGGCGCTGTGACACTCGGTGCAGACATCGTTGCCGTCGGCACGAAGCAACTTTGGGCGCTCGGCGCCGTGCGGGTCATGGCACGTGGTGCATCCCTGTCCAAACGCGGGTTGGTGCAAAACCTTCTTATTCTGTTGCTCGGCCTGATCGACGTGACAATTCAGGCAGACGTTGACAGCATCGGGCCTGGGAAATGCGGGCGACCTTCCGGCATGAGGATTGTGGCAATCAGTGCAGTCGCCTTGCGCTCCGGGATGCTGAAATTTCGACTGCTCAATCTTGTCGGCTTGATCTGAGTGACATCCGACACAAATGTCCCTGACCTTGGCCTGCGTCAATACGACTTTCCCGTTCTTGGGAGCTTCGTGGCAGACTTCGCAAAGCTTCTCGCCAAAGGGCGGATGCACGAAAGCCTGCATCAACTTGGGCTGCGTCGATTGGTGCGGGTCGTGACAGGCTACGCAGTCAGCCTTGGCGAAAGGCTGCCCAGCGTGCGCCTTCACCAGTTCTTTATCGTTTGCATCGTGGCAATCAAGACAGAGTGCGGGCGCCGACTTCGTCAGATGGAATGCAAATTCTGGATTCGACCTGTCGCCCGATTTGTGCGTGA
>Ga0207665_10000713_pt1 | contig 22531 bp, 24 predicted proteins | sample LARL112metaG_FD_184351 | JGI IMG/M metagenome (GOLD analysis project Ga0207665, IMG submission 184351) | Corn, switchgrass and miscanthus rhizosphere microbial communities from Kellogg Biological Station, Michigan, USA - LAR L11-2 metaG... | ecosystem: Host-associated > Plants > Roots >... | reverse complement strand
AGCCGATCGAGGCTGGATCATGCCGTGGATGGCGCCTGAAGCACGACGCCGCCAACCGTCCGCGGCCGCGTAGACACTTTGACAGGCTCAGCGCACAACGCACCGGCAGAGGCGGGACCATGGCTCAGCACACTGCGACGATTGCGAATCCCCCGACACCCGCGCGACCGACCCGCGCACGGAGGCGGCTAAGAGAGCTGCGGCCAATGCTGTGGTTCATTCCGGTCCTGCTGCTGCTTCTAACGGTGACGCTATATCCGACGCTGTTCGTCATATGGATGAGCTTTCAGAAGACGCGGTACTACGAGCTTGTGGGCTTCGTCGGGCTCGAGAATTTCGTGGATACGTTGTCGTCGCGCGCGTTCTGGGAGACGACCTACACCTCGTTGGTGTACATGGCCGGGTCGCTCGTGCTATCGCTCGGACTAGGGGTGCTCGCTGCGCTGGTCCTGAACAACCTGACACGCGGCGGTGCGGTGCTGCGCGTGCTCACGCTCGTCCCATGGACGCTCTCGATGGCGGTGGTCGGAACGATCTGGCTATGGCTGTTCAACCCCTCCTATGGACCGATCAGCTACTCGATGCGTCAGCTCGGCGTGTCTCCCGGCCTGATGTTGGGTGATCCGGAACTCGCGCTCTGGCTGACCATTCTCGTCACGAGCTGGTGGTCGTTTCCCTACGCGATGGTCATCGTCACGGCGGCGATTCAATCGATCCCCAAGGAGCTGTACGAGGCGGTGGGGATCGACGGTGGCAGTTGGCGTGCCAAGTTTCGCTACGTCACGTGGCCGCATCTGATCCCCACCCTTGGCAGCACGGCCCTTACGCTCGGCATCCTGTACCTGACCCTCATCACACTGCTGATCGTGCTCACGGGAGGCGGACCCCTGGGAGCCACCACCACGTTGAGCTTCGAAGTCTTTCGGGGAACGGTCCAGGCGGTCAACATCGGACCGACCGCGGTGTACTCGATCGCGATCCTGTTGGCGAACGTCGGGCTGGGCGTGCTCTACATGCGTCTCACCGGCCGCGTGACGGCTTAGCGAGGGGATGCTCATGCGTGCAGACACCCGCAGGGTTCGAAATCGCGCCACGCTTTTCATACTAGCCGCGCTGGTGGTGGGTTCGGCGCTCGGTCCGATGCTGTGGGCGATCTCGACTTCCCTGAAGAACGAGGTGAACGCGGTGTCGGCGATTCCGAGCCTGATTCCGTCGCCGGCCACGCTTTCCAACTATCTCAGCGTCTTCTCGCACAAGACGTTTGGAATCGAGCTTCTGAATTCCATTGTGTATGCGGCGGGTGCCGTCGCCGTCGCCCTGGCCGTGGGGATTCCGGCGGGATACGCGGCATCGCGATACACATTTCCTGGCAAGCGTTCCGTGATGCTACTCATTCTCGCGACATCGATGGTCCCCGGAGTCGCGCTCCTCGTGCCAACCTTCTATCTGCTCGATCACCTCGGTCTGCTGAACAATCGTTTCGTGCTACTCGTCATCCTGGCCTCACGCATCGCGCCGCAAACGGTGTGGTTCATGCAGAACTTCATCGACGCCGTACCACTGGAGATCGACGAGGCCGCGCATATGGACGGCGCCAGCCGCTGGCAGATCCTCACCAAGCTTGTGCTGCCGCTCATCCGTCCCGGAATTGCGGCCGTGGCTGTGATCGGCGCCATTACGACGTGGAATGACTACATCACCATTGCCGTATTCGCGCCTGACACCGCGAAACGGACGCTGCAGGTCGCTCTAGTGAACCAGGTGTTCGACGCCGTCGGCATTTCGTGGTCCTTCACCATGGCGTTCGCGCTGATCGCCTCGCTGCCCGTAATTCTGATGTTCTTGCTGGTTCAGAAATGGTTCATCGCCGGACTTACCGCGGGCGCCGTGAAGGGGTAGGCACGCCATGCAACAGAACGTCGCAGCAGCGTCGTTTGCAAGAACATGAGGATCGGAGACTCGACATGATTATCAAGCAAGGTGGCGGCGCATGCGAATATGGCGATACAGAAACAAGGCCTATGCACAACGAAGGTACACCGCGATACGACGGCCCGCGCGAGCTCGCGCAATCGTTGACAGCGTTCGCACGTATGAGCGCGACCGATACGACTTGGAACCGCGAGGGGCTTCGCGAGGACTCCGAGTACCGCGACCTTGGGCTCGCCGCCGTCACCAACGGGCGCATCGGCGCCAAACACATTCGAGCTCTCAAGCCGATGACGGAACCCACCGGCTGGCACTGGCACGACATGACCGCACACTACCTGTACGTGCTGCGCGGTTGGATCAGGTTTCGATTCGCCGGCATCATGGGCGAGGTTACGCTCCATGCAGGTGACGGCCTTTCGCAACCTGCCGGCGTTCCGCACAACGTGATCTCACGTTCCGATGATCTCGAAGTGATCGAGATCAATGAGCCTGCGGTCTATGGAACATGGGGTCTGGCCGACCCGCCGGCACCCTGGAAGTGACGACATGTAAGTATCGAATGCTTGCGACACCCGCTTTTGATTCGCCGATGGGCGGATGAGTGACCGTCGCGTTGGACGGCGGCCAGTGGCGTGCGTCGCGTCGGTCCGGGCTGCGCTCTGAGCCATCGCTTGTTCCGCCGGAGAACAACGCCGTTTATAGTCACACCCCTCGCAAGCGGCTAGCGGTGTCCGGAACCCGCGACCGCTACGAGTAGCGGTAAATGCGAGGCCTTTTCCTGGCGTCGGGACACCGAGAGGCCGGCGGCTCCGCAACGCCGCTTGTTGCTCAGCGCTGCAGCAGGCCCCAGCGACCGACGGTGCGGCGCTCGATCTCGGTGAAGATCAGCCGGTCCATGACGACCCACAGCAGGCCGATCACGATCATCCCGAGAATGATCGTTTCGGTGCGTTGCCACTGCACTGCTTCCATCGTCATGTAACCCAGGCCGTTGCTCCCAGCGATCATTTCCGACGCCACCAGCGCACGCCATCCATACGCCATCGACGTGCGCACGCCCAGCAGGATCTGCACCAGCGCTCCCGGCAGGATCAGGTTGGTAAGAAGGGACAATCCCCGACCGCCATGGCTGCGCACCGCGCGCTGCAGCGACAGCGGAATCGACTGGACGCCGATCACGGTGTTGTAGAGCGACGAGAAGAAAATGGTATTGGCGACGACGAAGATCACCGAGCCGTTGCCGACACCGAACCAAACGATCGTGAGAGGCACCCAGGCGATACCTGCGATCGCCTGCAGGAAAGACAGCACGGGACGGAACAGGTCGGCGACGTGGCGGTTGAGGGCGATGCCTATGCCGAGCGGAATGGCGAGCGCCATACCGATCGCGAAGCCCACGAAAAGCCGCCCGAGGCTCGCCTCGACGTTGTGCAGGAGCGAGCCGTCGTGCGCGATCTCCGCCGCGTACGACAGCACCGTGCCGACCGAGGGCAGCATGTACGGCGGGTATTGCACCAGGTACGGCAGCGCGAGCCATGCCCCGAGGATCGCGACGAAGGGCAGCATGCCCAGTGCGGCGGCTTCCGCGGTGCGCGATGTCACGTCCGCTCCCCGGCTTCGGTAGTGAGGCCCCAGCGTTGGATCGTCGTCCTCTCGATGGGGCGCAGATAGAATTGGTCGATCGCCAGCCAAAGCAGGCCCATGACGATCATGCCAACGATCGTGCGCGCCGTCTGGTGGCTTTCCGTGCCTTCGAAGATCAGGTAGCCGATGCCGGATTTCGCGGCGATGATCTCCGCGAAGACGAGGCCGCGAAAGGCGAAACCGGCGCCCACGCGCAGCCCCGTGATGATGTTGGGCAGCGCCGCCGGCAGGATGACCAGGCGCAGGACCTGCAACCGCGACGCTCCGAGCGAGCGCACGGCATTGACCAGAAGCTGCGGCGCCGTGCGCACGCCGAGAAGGGTGTTGTAAAGCACCGGAAAGAACACGACGTAGACCAGCGTGAGAACGATGGTCTTGACTCCGTACCCGAACCACACGACGAAGATCGGAATCCAGGCCACCTCGACGATCGCGAACAGGAACTTCAGCAACGGCGACAGCATCAGCGAGGCCCTCCGGTTCACGCCGATCAGCACACCCGAGGCGATCCCGAGCACAGCCCCCGCGGACAGTCCGGCGAGATAGCGCCACAGGCTGTCGCCGAGATATGCCGGCAGAATTCCCTTGGCAATCAGATCGCCGAACGCCGCGATTACGTCGGAGGGTGCAGGGTAGAAATACGGGCCAAGCCCGACCAGCGGCACCGACAGCTGCCATGCGGCAAGCAGAACGGCGACGCCGAGCGCCCCCTTGATCGCACGCGCCACACCGCCGGGTCGCGCGCGGCGCGGCGCCAATGCCGGTGCCGCCACCGGCATCGTGCTCACGGGCCGGTCCACCGCGCGATCGAGGCTACCCAGTACTGGCGCGCGATATCGCGCAAGGCCGCAGGCTCGACATCCATCATTTCCACGACGTCGCCATGCACGCCCACCATCCGGCCCCTGTCCTGCAGGAACAGCTGATGAAAACGCTCCGGCGGAAAACCGAGCGTGACCCGATAGTTCGCGCGCGTCGCCGGCACCGGCTCGAGCGAGGCTAGCTTGCGCTGCGCGCCGAGGGCACCTGCGGCCAAATAGGCCAGCAGCGCGGCCAGAATGGCGGCGGTGGCGATGAGCGGCAGTTTGAGCATCAGATGGCGACCCTGTCCGGGACTCGCACCAGCGACAATAGCCGGTCGCGCAAGGGGCCAAAATGCGCGTGGCCATTCAACGCCGCCCAGCTTCGTTCCTCCTTGGCGAAGGGCACGTCAACGATCGTGCGCACATGACCCGGACCGGGCGTGAGAACCGCGACCCGGTCACCGAGAAACAACGCCTCCTCGACGCTGTGGGTGACGAACACCACGGTGAGGCGCGAACTGGCCGAGATGCGCACCAACTCTTCCTGCAGCACCATTCGTGTCTGCGCGTCCACGGCGGCAAATGGCTCGTCCATCAGCATCACTTCCGGCGAGTTGGCGAGCGTTCGCGCAACGGCGACGCGCTGCTTCATGCCGCCCGATAGCTCGTGCGGATACTTATCTTCGACGCCGTGCAGGTTGGCGATCGCCAGAAAGCGCCGCGCCGTCTCGTAGCGTTCCTTGCGGGGCATTCCGGAGAGCTTCAGACCGAGCGCGGCGTTGTCGAGCACCGTCATCCACGGCAGCAGCGCGTACTCCTGGAACACGACCCCGCGGTCGGCGCCCGGCCCGGAGATGGCGCGGCCATTCATCGTGATGGTGCCCTGTGCCGGCTTGAGAAAGCCCGCGATCGCGGCCAGCAGCGTCGACTTGCCGCAGCCGCTCGGCCCGAGCACGCATAGGAACTCGTTGGGGGCCACGGCGAGGTCGAGGTCCTCCACCGCGCGATGCGCGCTGCCGGTATCGGGGTTGACGTAGTCGAGCGCGACGCCCGACACGATGATCTTCGGAGATGCAACCGTACCGTTCATGCGATCAAAGCCCGAGAGCGCGCCGCTCGGCGGCCTTCAGATGCTGCTCCAGCGCCGAGGCGGCGGCGTCCGGGTCGCGGCGCTTCATCGCCTGGATCACGGTGAGGTGCTCTTCCATCGCGAGCGGCAGGTAGCGGGGCGAACGGCCGTGCAGCCGGATCATCTTGATCTTGTCGAAGTTCTGCTGATGCGCCGCCATCATGATGCGATTGCCGACCGATTCGACGATGAGATTGTGCATGCCCCAGTCGACCTGCAGGGCGCGATCCAGCAGCCGGGCATCGGATCTGTCGCCTTGCGCGAACCCCCGCAGCACGCTCAAGGTGGCGCGCTCGAGCTCGGCTAAGGCCGCGTCGTCCGCGACGGTGACGAAGTGGCGCACGGCCGCCGCCTCCAGGATCGTCCGGAACTGGAACGCCTCGTGGATCAGAGTAACGCCGATGTCGGTGATCTGGATGCCGCGCTGCGGGATGAGCCGCACCAGGCTTTCCGCCTCCAGGCGTTTCAACGCCTCGCGCGTCGGGCCGAGCGGGGTGTCGAGCAGCGCGCACAGCTCGCCCTGCGACACGAACTGTCCCGGCGCCAGCCTGCGCTTGAACAGCTGCTCCTTGAAACGCTCGTACGCGACCTCGCGCATCAGGGATTTGGGCTTGGCGTTGCGCCTGGAGTTCACTCGCGTCGCGTTTCGGGGTTGCCAAGCCGATGGTAGCACGTTAGCATGCAACTGAGATATCACTGATAACCCAGATGCTCGGCATCGTGCTGCAAGCAGGAGGCCGACGACAAAGGAGGAGAAAATGTCCGTGCTGATCCGTTCACTGCGGCGCCTGCTCATCGCAGGCATGCTCGTCTTTGCCGGTATCGCCGGCGCGCAGCCGCTGCGCGTGGCGGTCACCTCTGCAGCGGAGAACGCGCCGTTCTTCTCCGCGATGGAGCAGGGCACATTTTCCAAGCTCGGGCTCGACGTGAAAGTCGACGTCATGCCGAGCGGCGTGGAGATATCGAATGCGCTCGCCAGCGGAACCGTGGATGTCGGCCTGTTCGGGACCTTCCCATTCCTCACGGCGGTCGCGCGCGGCGTGCCGGTCGTGCTGATCGGCCACACCTGGAACAACGCGCTCAACAATCCGCAAAGCGAGATCCTGTCGGTAATCGCCCGGCCGGACTCCGGCGTCAAACCCGGTGACATCGCATCCCTGAAGGGCAAGAAGGTCGGGGTCACCCGGGGTGCAGGCGGCGAGCCCTACATCGTCGGCTTGCTCAAGCAGGTGGGGCTCGACCGCGATGACGTCACCATGGTCAACACAGCCCCGTCGCAAATGGCGACGGCGCTCGCCAACAAGGATGCCGACGTCATCACCTCCTGGGAGCCGTGGCCCAGCGCCGCGCTGACCAAAGTTCCGGGCGCCTACAAGGTCATCTACGGCGGCTGCAAGAGTTGCTACGACGCGGGTACGATCGTCACGACCAAGTCTGCCATTGCGGCCAAGGCGCCGCAGCTGCAGAAGTTCATCGTCGGTTACGCGCAAGCCCAGGCGTGGACGCGCTCGCACCGCGACGAGGCGGCGAAGATCTCGACACGGTGGATCCCTGGCCTCGACGAAGAGACGCTCAAGCTCGCACTCAAGAATCTTCCGCTCGATGTGCGGCTGTCGAAGAACACGATCGACGGTTTTCGCGAGTACAGCATTCCGCTGCTGGTCCGCGACAAGCGTATTCCGCAGGCGTTCGATCCCGCCCCCGCGGTTGACAATGAGTTCGTCGCGGCCGCCATGAAAGCCGATCCTTCCGCGTTCGCGGATCTGAAGGAGGTTCCGGCCGCGCAGCGGCTGCAATGACGGCAGCCACAGCGCAGCCTCGATGAGGTCCGATCGTCCGAATTTGCTGTTCCTGTTCTCGGACCAGCACACGCAGCGGATCGCCGGCTGCTACGGCGACATGCTTGGCGCCACGGCGAACCTGGACCGGCTCGCGACGCAGGGCGTCACGTTCGATCGCGCGTACTGTCCGTCACCGCTGTGCGTCCCGAGCCGCATGTCGATGCTGTCGGGACGCTGGCCGTACGAGCAGGAATGCTGGACCAACGACGATTACCTGCGCTCCGACGCGCCGACTTGGCTGCACGCCGTCGGTGGCGCGGGGTATCGCCCGGTGCTCGCAGGCCGGCTGCATTCGATGGGGCCCGACCAGCTTCACGGGTACGCCGAGCGGATGGTGGGCGATCACAGCCCGAACTGGGGCGGGGTGCCGCGACACGATCTCGGTGTGCTCGACAAGGCCAACGATCCCTGGCGAGTAAGCCTCGAGCATTCCGGCATAGGGCAGTCCGCCTATCAGGTGAAAGACATCGAGACCACGCGGGCGGCCTGCGCATTTCTCGACCGCGCGGCGCAGGCTCGCCGCGGCGGGGGCCGCGAGCCGTTCTGTCTGACCGTCGGGTTTCTGCTGCCGCATCCGCCGTACGTCGCTTGGCGCGACGACTATGCTCGCTTCGCCGGGCGCGTGGCGCCGCCGCGCTACAAGTCGCCACCGCAAAACGTCCACCCATGGGAGCAGTGGTGGCGAGAGAACCGCAACGTTACCGACGTCGGCGACGACGTCGTGATGCGCGCGCGCACGGCTTACTACGCGCTCGTCTACCGACTCGACAAGCTGATCGGCGAGGTGCTCGACTCTCTGGAAGCGAACGGCTTCGCCGACGATACGCTCGTCGTCTACACGACCGATCACGGCGACCAGCTCGGCGAGCGCGGACTGTTCTGGAAGCACACGCTGTACGAGGATTCGGTGCGCGTCCCGCTGCTGATGCGCTGGCCGGGCCGGCTGCCCGCGGGTGAGAGACGCACGCACGTCCTCAACCTGACCGACGCGGCGGCGACGATGGTCGATGCGCTTGGCGGCAAAGCGCTGCCGCATGGTCGCGGCCGCAGCGTGTTGCCGATCGCGCGCGACGCCGCGGCCGCCTGGTCGAACGAGACGTTCATCGAGCACTGCACCGACGTCGTTCCGCCGTGGACCGGGGGACGCGCCGTCCAGCAACGCGCGATCGTGTGCGACCGCTGGAAGCTGATCGTGCACGGGGACGCCGCGGCCCAGCTCTTCGACCTTGATGTCGATCCGTCGGAGCGGCACGATCTCGCGGCGGATCCGGCTCACGCCGCCTTGCGCAACGAACTGACCGATCGCGTGCTCGCCGGCTGGAACCCCCAGGCGGTCGCGGCGCAGATTCGCGAGCGGCGGCGCGACAAGGACGTGCTCGACGCCTGGGCGCGCACCGTACGTCCGAACGACGCCTTTCGCTGGGACCTGCTTCCCGAGCAGAACCGCCTCGAAGCGGTCGAGGATTAGATCGACGTGGTGACCGAATGGCCCCGGCTCGGGCTCGGCTGCGCGAGCCTCGGATCTCCCGACATTTCCGATCGCGACGCTGAAGGCGTGATCGCGGCTGCGATCGAAGCGGGCATCCGTTTCTTCGACGTCGCCCCGCTCTATGGCGGGGGCCTCGCCGAGCTCCGCGTGGGTCGCGCATTGCGCGGCCTGCCCCGCGACAGCTATGTCCTTTGCACCAAGACCGGGGTGACCCGCCCTTTCGGTGCGCCGCCCACACCCGCCAGTGGCCTGCGACGCGGTGCGGACGTCTGGGATTACAGCGCCCGCGCGACCCGTGACTCGGTCGCGCGGAGCGTTGAGCGGCTCGGCGTCGGCCGCCTCGATGTGGTTCATCTGCACGATGTCGAAGGGCATCTCGATGGGTGCCTTGAAGCCCATGCGGAGCTGGCGCGACTGCGCGACCAGGGCGTCGTCGGCGGCATCGGCATCGGGTCCAATTTCGTGCTTCCGGTCGAGCGTCTGCTCGATTGCGCCCGCTTCGACGCGTTCCTGCTCGCCGGCTGCTACACGCTTCTCGATTTGCAGGGCGCAGCGCTACTGCGCCGCGCCCATGCGAGCGGCGTCCGTACGATCGTCGGCGGCGTATTCAATTCCGGCGTGCTCGCGGCCTGGCCGCAGCCCGCGCCGACCTTCGGGTACGAGCCGGCTCCCGCGGATGTGCGAGAGCGCACGGACCTCATCGCCACGATCTGCGCCCGTCACGCCGTGTCCATCGGTGCTGCGGCGATGCAGTTCGTGCTGATGAATCAGGCGATCACGACGATGCTGATCGGTCCACGCAGCGTGAAGGAGCTGACGCAGAACCTGGCCGCGTTGCGCGATCCGGCGCCGCGGGCGCTGTGGGATGACCTGGCCAACAGCGGCGTCATCCCGCGCGACAGCGTACGCCACGGCGACGCGCTCGCCTTGCCGGCCAGCACCGGCTAGCGCCAAGCCGCATGCGCATCGACGCTCACATTCACTTCTGGCGGCCTGAATGCGGCTTCGACAACAAGCCGATCGCCGATCATCCCGCATACCGCCGGGATTTCCTGCCGCAGGACATCGAAGGCGAGCTCGCGCATCGCGGCATCGAGGCGGTAATCCTCGTCCAGGCGGCGCCGCAGGTGGATGAGACGGCGTGGATGCTGGAGCTTGCGCGGCGCCATCCAATCATCGCCGGCGTAGTGGGTTGGGTCGATCTGGATGCCGCTCCGGTCGATTACGTTGCGCTTTGCGCAGATCGTCGCCTCGTCGGCATTCGCGCCCAATTGCGGCGCATCGCCGATCCACAGTTCATCCTGCGCCCGCGTGTGCTCGACAATGTCGCGCGTGCCAGCGAGGCGGGCCTCGGCGTCACCCTTCTGACCGAGCAGCGGCATTACGCAGCCGTCGAGCCCGCCCTGCGCCTGCTGCCCCCGGGCCCGATTACGTTCAATCACCTCGGCATGCGCTTTCCCGAGGTCGATGCCGGGCAATGGCGCAATCTGATGCGCGTAATCGTCGAGCGCCCGGCGACATTTCTGCAGCTGTCCGGACTGCCGTTCCTGCATGGCCAGCAGTGGCGCGAGCCGCCCGCGCGCGCAATACTGGATGAAGCCTACGGGCTGGTCGGGCCCGGGCGCCTCGTGTTCGCAAGCGATTGGCCGATGCTCCTGCGTTTTGCCACCTATGGCGACTGGGTGAATGCCGTCGAAGCGCTGCTGCACGCGCACGGAGCGACCGCGACCGAAAGCGACGCCGTGTTCTGCCACAATGCGATTGCATCGCAGCCCCGCCTCGTCGCGCCCGGCGGCAGCGCTTCGTCCTTGCTCTTGCCGAAAACGGAGAACGCACGATGAAACGATCGCAGATAAACGCAGCCATCGACCTGGCGCAGCAGGCGATGCGCGAGCACGGCGTTCGCCTGCCGGAATATGCTTATTGGTCGCCCGACGATTGGCGAAAAGCGGGGCCTGAATACCGCCGGGTGTTCCTGAATGCGCTTGGCTGGGCCGTGACTGACTTCGGCCAGGGCGACTTCGATCGCTGCGGCATCACGATGTTCGACGTGCGCAACGGTACGCGCGAATATCCCGCGGAAGGCACGCCCTACAGCGAGAAGATCTACGTTCTCAAACCGGGCCAGCGTCTTCCCTTCCATTTCCATTACAACAAGACCGAAGACATCATCAGCTACGCCGGGGGCACGCTTATGATCCAGCTCTACAACGCGCGCGAGGACGACAGCATGGACGAAGCCTTGCCCGGCGAGGTTTATCTCGATGGCGTACGCAAGCCCTTCGATCCTGGCGAGGTGTTCACGATTCCACACGGCCAGAGCATGACCATCGTGCCGCGTCTCTACCACCGTTTCTGGGCCGGGGAGGGGGGCGGAGTGCTGGTCGGCGGGGAAATCTCGACGATTTCGGTGCCGAAGACGGATAACCATTTTGCCGCCGGCGCGCGTCGCTTCGTGCCGATCGAGGAGGACGAAGCTCCGCGCTGGTTGTTGAATGTCGACTACGCGAACTTTCACGAGGTCGCCTGATGGGCCGTCTTGAAGCGCGCGTTGCCGTGATTACCGGCGGTGGCGCCGGCATCGGGGCCGCGATCGCACGTGCGTTCGTGGCGGAAGGCGCGCGTGTCGTTATCGCGGATCGCGACGATGTCCGTGCGCGCCAAACCGCCGCATCGCTGGGTGAAGCCGCCTTCGCGCAGCGCACCGACGTCACGCGCGAAAACGAGGTGAGCGCGCTGGTTGCCGCGACGCGCGAGCGCTTCGGCGGCATCGACATCCTGGTGAACAATGCGGGGATCATGCGAAAGGCCTACGTCAAGGACATGTCGCTCGAGCTATGGCAGCAAGTCCTCGACGTCAATCTTACTGCGACGTTCCTCTGCAGCAAGGCGGTCCTCCCGGCCATGATCGAGCGCGGCGGCGGACGGGTCATCAACATCGCCTCGATTGCGGGAAAGATCGGCGAGCCCACGGCGAGCGCCTACACGGCGGCGAAATTCGGGGTGATCGGCTTTACGCGCGCGCTGGCGCACGAAGTCGCGCGTCACGAGATTCTGGTCAACGCGATCTGTCCCGGCCCCATCCCGACCGAACTTGGCGAGCAAGGCTGGCGCGAAGGCGCGGAGGTCGAGGGTGTAGAGCTCGACCGCGTGATGGCACGCGTCAATGCGCGCTCGCCGCTCGGCCGTCTCGGCACGGTCGATTCGGTCGCCCGCATGGCGCTTTTCATTGCGTCCGACGAGTGCGATTTCACCACGGGTGCCGCGTTCAATGTCGACGGCGGCATCGTCATGGCATAAAGACCGTCGACGTTACCGCGGCTTCGCGTTCGCCGCGACCGAGATCGTGACCGGGCGCGGCGACAGCACTCCCGCCCGCGCGGCCGTAACGCCTTGGGTACGCGCCACGGCTCTGCCTACTGGCCGGGATGCTCGGCGATAAGGCGTTCGATTCGCCGGTCTGGCAAGAGCCACATCAATGCCACGATGACGAAGAACACGATCCCGCCCCATGCGGAGAGCGTCCAGGCGGTCACGATGCCGCCCAGGTAGAGCACCGGTGAGGCCTTGCCCTTCAGATCGGTCGATATAGCTTTGGCCAATGGAGAATCGCGGCCATGGTGTCGTATCAGGCAGGTCTGCAGGACCGTATACGCGAGGGCACACAACAGCAGGTTGATGCCGTACAGCACCGTCGGCCAGCGTTGAAAATGGTTTTCGCCCATCCAGCCGGTAGTAAAGGGCAGCAGCGACAGCCAGAACAGCAGATGCAGGTTTGCCCACAATATCGCGCCGTTGACGGATTTGATCAGCTTGAACATGTGGTGGTGATTGTTCCAGTAGATGCCTACATATACGAAGCTCAGGACGTAGGTCAGGAACACCGGTAAAAGCGGTAACAGTGACGCAAACTCCGGTCCATGGGGCACCTTCATCTCCAGGACAATGATCGTGATGATAACGGCGATCACGCCGTCACTGAATGCTTCCATTCTGGATTTGTCCATCGATCCTCCCGATGCACAGAGGATAACTGCCCAACTGCTTCAATGGAACCCGGCAGGACGCGCCTGATTCGCTTCATATCGAAGTGTTGCGCTATTGAGTCGGCCCGACCACCGCGGTATGCTCCGTGGGACCTTTGTAAAACATACGTCAGACGTCGATCTCCACCCACAACGGCTGGTGATCCGAACCCTGCGCTTCGTTGTCGATCCAGCATGAGCGTACGCGCGCAGCGAGCGCGGGGCTCAAGAAGCAATAGTCGATGCGTCGTCCAGCGGGGATCGTGGCGCCTTCCTCCTCGCGGTGACCAGCAGCGACCCAGGCGTCGACGAAACCCGTGGTGCGGTTGAGTCGACCGTACTTGGGACTCAGCGGCCCCACGATGCGATCGTATTCGGGCGCGGCCGAATCGAAGTTGAAATCGCCCATCAGAATCCCGTCGGCCGGCATCGGCGGCATCGCGCCCTCGGTCCAGCCAGCATCGGGGTCCGGATGGCCGCCGCACCATGCGCCGCCTTCTCCTACGGCGCGGGCATGGATGTCGAGCAAGGCCTCGACCTGCGGCAGCCGCGTGCCGCTCGCCAAGTGGCTCAGATGCAGCGAGTACAGACGAACCGGTCCGGCCTTGGGCGTGATCAGCACCGCTTCGAGCGCACCCTGCTGGATGCTGTGCTGCGTCAGCGTGGCGTACTTCGGAAGAGGGTGGTTGCGCGACGATACGATGGGCAGGCGCGAAAGGATCATCGTACCGAACTGGCGCCGGCGGTTGACGAGCCGCCCCGCGGCATCGCGGTAGCTCGCATCCATGTCGAGATTCGCGCCGTACACCCAATGGTGTTCGGGCAATCTTGCGGAAAGCACGGCCGGTGAATCGACCGTGCCGCTGCGCTGCCAGTGCCGCTCGACTTCCTGGAGCGCGATGATGTCGGCGTTTCCGACCTCGTCGGCGATGCGAGCAAGATCGTAACGACCATCCTTGCCGAGGCCGTACTGGATATTGTAAGTGACGAGCTTCACGGACCGTTTACAGCTCGCGACGCTAGCGCCAGATTCATCAGTTTGTCGCGGGCGCTCGCGCGAGAAAGCTCCAGCATTCCGCAATCCGGCGCGAGGATCAGTTGCTCCTTCGGCACGAAGGACAGCGCCTCGTTGGCGCGCGCGACCAGGGATTCAGCGCTTTCGACTGCATTCTCTCCGACGTCGAGGACTCCCAGCATGATGCTTTTCCTGCCGATCGCGCGCAAGGTGGAGAGGTCGAGGTTTCCTGCCGCGCCTTCGATGGATACGACGTCCAGTCGGGACTCGGACAGCCAGCTCAGGATATCGCGATAGTAGTTCTGATTCGCCTTGTAGCCGATACCTTTGCGCTCGAGCGGCTTGTTGGGATAGCCGCGGCAGATATGCACGACGAACGTCGCGCGCTCCTCCAACCCGGCAAAACAGCGCTCGAGCGCCTGGAGGCCCCAGGCTTGCGCCGCGTCCGGGTAGCGGAGCAGGACAGGATCGTCGAACTGAATGATCTGGCAGCCGGCCGCGATCAGTGCCGCGACCTCATGATGGATCGCCTCCGCGTAATCGAAGGCAAGCCGCTTTCGATCCCCTTCGTAGTATTCGTCCGCCACGCAATCGGCAACGGTGGTCGGGCCGGGAAGCCCGATCTTGGCGATTCCTCTGGCATGCTGCTTTGTGAACAGGAACTCGTCGAGTAGCAGGGGGCCCTTGTAACGAAACTTCCCGACGACGCGTGGGGCGTTTTGGCGGGTCGTTCCTGCCCGCATCGAGATGGGCTTGAGGTTCTCGGCGTCTATGCCGCCGAGACGATTGACGATCGAGAGGACATAGTGGCCGCGGCGTTCTTCGCCGTCGGTAATGATGTCGATGCCGGCGCGGTTCTGATCCTCGATGGCCTGAAGCGCCGCCCGGTCCAGCCGTCGTGAGAACTCGATCGGCCCGAGCTCCCGACGGCGGGAATCGAAAGCGAAGCCGAAGCTATCCAACAGAGAGCGGCCGTTCCTCGGGTAGACATAGCGCGGCTTCGGATAGCTTCCGACCAGAGCGGTCAAAACTTTGCCATTCGTCTGCAGCCGCATGGTCCGCAGTCAGGACGCGATGCGTGCGTCCAGCCGCCGCCCGCTCGCCTTGTCGAACAGCAGCGTGGCTTCCGGATGAAACGCGAGCGAAATGTTCTGACCCTCCCGATGACGCGCCTCGGCGCCCGGCTCGATGAAACGAACGAGGCCGAGCGCACCCTCGGCCGAGTAGAGAACTTCTCTGCCCATCGGCTCCGCGGCCACGATCTTCGCGGGCATCCCGCTCGAGTTCACCAGCAGGCTCTCCGGCCGGATGCCAAGCACGATAGGGCCGGCTGCCGATCCGGAGACCTTGAGCGTCGCCTCGCGCACCTTGATCTCTCCGCCAGCTACATGACCGTCGAGCAGATTGATCGGCGGGGAGCCGACGAAGCTCGCCACGAACAAGGTTTCCGGCCGTTCGTAGAGGTCCTTCGCAGTCCCCTCCTGCTCGATGCGCCCTCCGTTCATGACGACTATGCGGTCAGCCATCGTCGTCGCCTCGATCTGGTCATGGGTCACGAGAATGGTCGTGACGCCAAGCTCGCGTTGAATGCGCCGGATCTCTGTGCGCATGGTGAGTCGCAGTGACGCATCGAGGTTGGAGAGCGGCTCATCGAGCAGAAGGAGGTGCGGCCTCTTCACGAGTGCCCGCGCCAGCGCCACGCGTTGCTGCTGCCCGCCCGAGAGCTGGCTCGGCCGACGGTCGAGCAAGGCGTCGATCCGCACCAGTGCGGCGATTTCGCGAGCGCGGGCCTCGCCTTCCGCGCGCTCGATCTTCTTGAACCGCAGCGGGAACATGATGTTGTCGAGTACGCTCATGTTCGGATAGAGCGCGTAAGACTGGAACACGATGCCGACGTTGCGGTCGCGAGCCTCGACGTCGTTTACCCGCGCGCCGTCGAAAGCGATCTCGCCAGCGCTCGGGCTGTAGATCCCGGCGAGCATCAGGAGCGTGGTCGTCTTGCCGCAGCCCGAGGGTCCCAGCACCGCGATGAACGCGCCGTCGTCGATCGCGAGATCGATACGCTCGACTGCGGTTGCGCCGGTCCATTGTTTGCGAACATTCTTGAGCTCGATGCGCGCCATGGCTCACCCCCGGATGCCGCCGATCGTCATTTGGGTCAGGTAACGCTGGCAGAACACGTAAAGCAATAGGCTCGGCAGGACGTAGAAAACCGATACCGCGGCGACGATGCCGTAGTCGACGCCCATGATGTCGTCCGAGACCCAGAACAGGTACAGGCTCATCACCCAGTTCGTGTTCTCGATCAGCATGGTGCGGACGAAGATGTACTCTTCCCATGCCCGGATGAACGCGAACACCCCCACCGCGATCAGCCCGACGCGTACCTGCGGGAGGACGACCATCCGGAATGCCTGCCGTCGCGTCGCGCCGTCGGTCATCGCGCTCATTTCGATGTCCCACGGTACCGCGTCGAAGAAGCCCTTCATCACGAACACGTAGAACGGCAGCTCGATCGTGGCCAGCACCAGCATCACGCCGGCGATGGTGTCGAGCAAGCCTATCCAGTGCAGGATCAGGAAGATCGGGATGATCAGCGTCATCGCCGGAAAGGCGTGCAATACCAGCATGCCCTGCAGGAATGCCTCGCGGCCGCGGAAGGCGAAGCGCGAGATGTAGTACCCGGCGAGCGAAGCCACCACCAGGATGATCGCAGTTTGCGAAATGGCAAGCGCGAGCGAGTTGCGGAACGCGATCCACACCGAGGGGAATTGCCCGCCGGCGGTCGCCTTGGAGCGAAGCTCTTCGACGATGTTCGGGTTCCAGAGGAACCGATAATTGGCCAAATGGAGCTGCCGGCCCACGAGGCCGGCGAGCAGGACGGCCGCGATGACAAGGAGCGATAAGGCGGTGGCGAGGCGCAAGCCGCGCGAGGGCGTCGCGATGTGCACGACGCTGTAGATCAGCACCGCGGGAGCGATGACGGCACAGGCCGTCCACAGCACCTGCGTGGAAACGCCGCCGCTGCGCGCGGTGAACGAGATCACCACCATCCAGAAGTAAGGCAGAAGGATGGGCAGCGAGACGATGAGCAGGAAGGCGAGTAGCGCCGACCGGCCCGCGACGCGCTTCAGCCGCGCGCGCCGCGCGAGCTTCGGCCAGTCGAGCCGCAACCGAGGCGCGGCCGCCGTTGGCAGGGCGTCGCTGGACATCAATGTACCTCGATCCGCGGCGGCTGCAACAGCCGCCGCATGTCCATGAGTCGCCACATCCCGAGCGCGGCAATCACGCCGATCACGATCAGGATCAGCGACAGCGCGGCGCCATAGGCGTACTGTCCGTTTTCAAACGCGCGCCGATACGCGTACAGCGAGAACACCGTCGTGTCGTAGAACGGGCCGCCGCCCGTGATCAGCAGGATGTATTCGAAACTCACGAGCAGCGAGAGCGTCTGGTGGATCGTCATGTACGAGATCGGCCAGCGCATGGCCGGGAAGACGATGTGGCGCACGATGGCGAGCGATCCGGCGCCGTCGGCCCGCGCCGCATGGAACAGGTGCTCGGGGATCGAGCGGATCGCGGAAGTGAAAATGATCATGCCCAGCGACGCGCCGATGAAGCCGTTCGCGAGGATGATCGTCAGCAGCGGCTGATTGCTGCGCAAGTCGACCGGCGGCAGCCCCAGCACGTGCACCAGGACCTGGTTGAGCAAGCCCCGCTCGTTGGGGTCGACCACCCAGGCCCAGAGCAGCGCGTAGACGACCGAGGGACTCATCCGCGGCAGCAGCCACACGGCCTGGAAGAATGCCCCGAAGGCCTTGGGCACGGCGGTCGTGACCAGCGCGAGCAGGAGCGCGAAGGTCACATTGAAGACGGCGAGCGTCGAGAGCACGAAGATGGCCGTGATCCCGAGCGAGGCGAGAAGCCGCGAGTCGCGCGTGGCCATCCGCTCGAAGTTGTCGAGCGTGAATCCGGTCACTGCGAGCGTGCGGCCCATGTCGGTAAACGCCAGCCCGAGATCGACCACGACCGGCGCGATGAAGAAACAGACGAGCAGCACGAGCGCCGGCCCCAGGAACAGCGCGAAGTTGGCGCGCTGCCGGTTCTGCTGCGCTCGGGCGAAGTCGGGCATGGCACGCATGCGTCGTTCCCGCGTTCGCGGGAACGACGCGTCAGTTCTTGATCACGACGTCCTTACCCAGCTCGTTCTGCAGTTCGTCGATTACGAAGTCGGTCGCCTTGTCCGCATTCAGCCGGCCGGTCTCTACGCCCTGAATGCCCTTGAAGATGATCGAGTTGTACTGCCCGATCTTCGGATGGTTGGGCATGAAGCTCGCGTACTTGAGCATCGGGGTCGCCGCGACCAGCGCCCAGCCCTTGTCGACCAGCTCGGGCATCGATTGCTCGCCGTAGTTGATCGGCGTGTGATTGGTGGATACCGCGTGCTGCATGTTCGGATAGGACTGGCTCGCCAGCGCAACGATGTAGGCGGCGAGCTCCTTGTTCTTCGATTTCGCCGACACGGCATACGCGATCGGATGGGAAAGGTTGGCCGGCTTCCCGCCCTTCTTCTCGGCCGGTGCGTTGATCCAGGTGTACTTGTGGAAGTAGTCGTCCTTGCCCTTGAACTTGAACGCCTTCATCTGATCGGTGACTCGCCATACGCCGTGGAAGAAGACCAGCGCTTCGTCGCCGCCCATGGCGGCCTGCTCGATAGCGTCCCAGGACATCGCCGAGTTGTTGGGAAACAACGCTTTCTTGTCGACGCAATACTTGACCCAGGTGTAGAAGGCGTGCAGCGCCGCTTTTGACGCCTGCAGCTTGCCCGCCTGCTTGTCGTACGGATCGCCGCCGAAGGCCTCGGTGATCATCTGGAAGTCGGGCCCGGCGTTCGGGCGGTGCAGGATGCCGTATTTGGCGACGCCCTTCTGCACCGCGCGCCCCGCGAGATCGCAGAGGTCGTTCGCGGTGAATTCGCCCGCGTCGACCTTGGCGGGCAAGGCCGCGATGTCCTTGTCGCTCATGCCGAGCTTGCGCAGCTTGTCGTTGTTCAGGAAGAACATCCGGACTTCCGAATCCTGCGGAACGCCATAGCGCACGCCCTTATAGGTCACCGCCTGCCACAGCGGCTTGATGATGTCGCCGTAGAGCTCCGGATTCTTGGCGATCTGGTCTTCGAGATTCCAGGCGTAGCCTGCTTCGGCAAAGGCGCCCGTCCATTCGTGCGCAAGAACGAAGATGTCGGGTCCCTTGTCCACCGCGAATGCCTTGAGCAGGTCGAGCGCGTCGTCGTCGTAGCCCTTGGCGTTGGTCTCGTTCAGCTCGATCTTGACCCGCTTGTCGGCGCCGGCGGCGGCGAGCATCTTGTTGAGCGTGTCTCCGGCCGCGACGATGTTGCCTGCCCTCAGCGGCCCCGATCGATCGGCGCGCGACCAGACCTTGATCACGACGTCCTCGGCCAAGGCCTGTGCGGCCCCGGCGAGCAGCACACCAGCGAGCGCACCGGTAATTGCAAGCTTCCAGTTCATGAGCTTCCTCCTCGGTGATCCATCAGCGTTTCCGTCCCGGCACTACGTCAAGGCTCCCTCCGGCCGCGCGTCCCGTGCGCGGTGCGCGTCGACAATACGACGCAGGACGGCGGGTGTGTTAGTGCAGATTGCATCCGGCTGTAGCGCCACGAGTGCGCGCAGTTCTTCCGACCGCTCTTCATGCCAGAGCGTGATGGTGAGCCCGCTGCGGCGCAAACGTTCGATGAGGGCTGCCTCCAGCAGGCGATGTGGCCTTGGGGCGCGCGCTTCCCAGCACAGGTGCACGCCGTCGACGCGATAAGCTGTTGCCACGCTCGCAATCTCGCCGGCCGCCATGACGCTGCCGATCATGAGAGAGGTCTGCACTGCGGGCAGCGTTGCTTTTACGGCGGCGAGTGCCGGGGCGTGGAAACTGCCGACGACGATGCGCCCGCGTGCCGGACTTGCAGCAACCAACACGGCTACCGCTTGCATCGCGTCGGGGTCCTTGACTTCCACCAGCAGCCCGATCGTCCCGCTCTCGGCCCAGCCGAGCAAATCGACGAACTCGATCGTGCCGGGCTCGGCGCTTTCGAGCGCCGAGGAGGTGAGCTCGCACACCAGTCTGTCCTGAAGCGCGAGGTCGTGACGGATCACCAGGATGCCGTCGAGGGTCGATTGAACGTCGCACTCGAGGACGTCAGCTCCTTCGGCAACGGCGGCGTGAAACGCGGCCCAACTGTTGTCCAGATGCGCCGCGCTGCTCCCGCGGTGGGCGATGACTCGAGGATTAATCACGCCGCCAAGTCCTTCTCCGCGAAACCGCGCACAGTTGACCGCACCACGAGTTCAATCGGTACCGTCTCTAGATCGTGGGTCGCGACCGGATCCTTCATCCGTCGCCGTATCGCCTTCATCACGGCGGCGGCCAGGTTGCCGACCGGTTGACGAAACGTCGTCAGACGGTACGCGTCCCAGGCTGCTTGCGCGATATCGTCGAACCCGATGAGCGAGAGATCGTCGGGAACCCGACGCCCGTGCTCGAAGCGCGCAGCGTCCAGGAAGCCGAGCGCCAGCAGGTCGGTCACGCAGAAGACACCGTCGATGCGCTGCTTGGCGAGTAGCGCACGCGCCGCTTCGCGCCCCGTCTCGTAATCCGTCGCCTCGCGCTCCGCCCAGACCTTCACTGTGGCATGCGCAGCCCCGGCGCCGGCGCAGAAAGCGTCGATGCGTCCAATGAGGCTCGCAGTTCGCGCGGCGCTCGAGACGACCGCGAGGCGGCGACAGCCCGCCGCGAGGAGTTGCTCGGCCGCCATTCGGCCGCCCGCTGCATGATCGGCGATCACGGTGTCGACGGCGAGGTTCGGGAGCAGCTTGTTGACGAGGATGACCGGAACACCGTTACTCAGGCACTCCTCGACGATGCGGGCGGGCGGCGTGCCGGTCATCACCACGATGGCAGCGACGCGATACTCGAGCACCCGTGCGATCACCGCCCCGACGTCGCGCTCCGCGTTCGCGGCGTTAAGCAGCATGCACTGGAAGCCGTCGGCCAGCAGCGCTGCCGACATCGTCGCGAGCAGACTCGCGTGAAATGGCTGCTGCAGATCGGTCCCGACCAATCCGATCAGGTTAGAGCGTGCCTGGTTCAGACTGCTGGCGAGGCGGTTCACGCGATAGCCGAGATGCTCGGCCACCTGCAAGACCCGCTGACGGACCTCGGCCGACACGCTCGCACCGGGTGTGAACGTCCGCGACACCGCGGAGCGCGAAACGCGCGCGCGCCGCGCGACGTCGGCAGCCGTCACAAAGCCTCGCCGCACGACTGGTTGACTCATCGGGCCGCTCGCTGCTCCACGCGTGTGCAGGCGGAGATCGTACGCCGAGCTGCACACGTGTGCAAGCAGCGGGGAGGAAGTTCTGCGCTATTGAGTGAGCGCGATCACCGCGCTATGCTCCGCCGACTCATGGCTCCCGAAGCTCCGATCCTGCGACCTGCGCGAGTGCTGGCGGGCTGGCTCTCCGACAAGCAGGCGAGAGGCGTGTTGACCTCGCACCGCCCGGATGTCGAGCTGACCGACGAACAGCGGCAGGCCGTCGACGCCGCCCGCGCAGCGGTGGCCGCGCGCCGGAAATTTCAGCCGTCCTCGCCGATCGTCGCGCCCTGTCCCGGGATCCTGCATCCGCATCGCGCAGCGCTCTATGGACATGAACGATTCAAGACCTTTCGCGACGAGCATTGGGAGATCGCCATCGTCGATCTCACGCGAGTATGCGTGGTGCAGCACACGGTCGGCACGGAATCCGATGCGAGGATCTCGCGTCTGGACGGCAGCGACGTTCAGGCGCTTGCCGACATCACGCTGCCGATCCCAACACCGCAAGCGCTTTCCTACCAGGTCGATTCGCAGCGCAACGTGGCGATGCTCTCGTCGCCCGACGGAAACCTCCGCGTCGTCGGATTCGCCGCCCAGCAGGTTCCGCGCGGCACGCTGATGGGATTCATCGTCGAGATCGCCACGTCGTTTCTGCAGGTCGCCGAGATAGGCGGTCGCTTCGTGCTGAGGGACGGCAACAACCGCGCTGCCGCGCTGGTGAAGCACGGCATCACCCGCGTACCGGCGCTGTTTCGCCGCTTCGGCCAGGGCGAAGACCTGGGGATTCCGAAGGGCGTCCTGGCGCCGGCGGTGTATCTGGGCGATCGTCCGCCGACACCCGCCGACTACTGGGATCCGGCGGTCTCCGTTGCCGTTCGCGTGCAGCGGCGCCGAAAATTCATCCTGATCCAGGGCATCGAGCAGAGCCTCGCCGATTAGACGAGCGCAACCTTTCCAGTGCCGAGGTCGTACACGCCGCCGACGATATCGATCTTCTTGTCCCGGTGGAGTTTCTGCACGATCGGCGGCGAGCTCTTGAGTCGAGCTACTTGCCGTCGCACGTTCTCGGCGATGGCGTTGTCGAGCAAGCTGCCCGACTTCGTCCTGCCGGCGACGATGACGGCCGGTTTGATTCCCTTGATGAGCGCGGGCAGATGCCCCGGAAGGACCGCCTTGGCCTTGAGCACCTTGATGGCCGCGTCGACCGCGCCGCATCCGCTGTGGCCCAGCACCATGATCAGCGGCGCGCCCAGGAACTGGGCGCCGTAT
>Ga0207665_10000711_pt1 | contig 22571 bp, 19 predicted proteins | sample LARL112metaG_FD_184351 | JGI IMG/M metagenome (GOLD analysis project Ga0207665, IMG submission 184351) | Corn, switchgrass and miscanthus rhizosphere microbial communities from Kellogg Biological Station, Michigan, USA - LAR L11-2 metaG... | ecosystem: Host-associated > Plants > Roots >... | reverse complement strand
GCCTAGTGCCCGTCACCTGAAGGGTTCCTGGGCGGCACAGGCGCCCGGCCGGGCCGCCATTTATGGTGTTCCCCGTGAGAGGTGTGTTCGTATCAATCGTCGTCGCGGTAGTCGCCTCGCTCGCGTTCGTGGCTGTGGCAGGCGCCGATACGGACGACGAGAACTACTTGAAATTGATCAACGCCAGCGGGCTGGGCTGTGGCCAGGGGCCTTTCAGCTGTCCGACCGGAGACAGCGACATGATTCAGATCGGGCGCGCGATCTGTAGGCAACTCACGCACGGGAATTCCTCGCTGGCGGTGTCACAAGCGATCATTCGCCAGAAGCCGGGTGTGCAGCCCGACATGGTCGTCCGCCTGGTCGCCATCGCGAAGACTGCTTACTGCCCGACCTGAGCGCAGCCGATCAGCAGCCACGGGGGGCCGCTGATTCTCGACGGGTGTCGAGTTTCTATCGTGGCTGGCATGAGCAATCACGCTGATGCCGAACGGGTCGCCGAGCGGGCGCGGGGAGTGGTCGCCGACCACGACCCGAAGACGGTGCCCATCCCTGACTACCTCGGCGCCTGTTACGACGCCGGCCTGTCGTGGGTGCACTTCCCTGAAGGCCTCGGCGGGCTCGGGGTGTCTCGCGGTCTGCAGGCCGTCGCGGACCGCATCCTGCAGGGCGCGGGTGGACCGGTGCCGCTCGGGCTCAATCCGATGGGCTACGGCATGGCCGCGCCGACGATCCGCGAACACGCGCAGAGCGAGGACGTGAAGCGTCAGTGGTTGCGGCCCCTGGCCACCACCGAAGACCTGTGGTGCCAGTTGTTTTCGGAGCCGGGTGCCGGGTCCGATCTGGCGGGACTTGCCACCTCCGCCGTGCGCGACGGGGGCGAATGGGTGATCAACGGTCAGAAGGTGTGGACCAGTCTGGCCCATCGAGCGCGCTGGGGGCTGCTGTTGGCCCGCTCCAATCCGGATGTGCCCAAGCACAAGGGATTGTCCTACTTCGTCATCGACATGCACGGCGCCGGCGTCGAGACAAGGCCGCTGCGCCAGCTGACGGGTCAGGCCGAGTTCAACGAGGTCTACTTCACCGACGCGCGCATCCCGGACAAACACCGCCTCGGAGATGTGGGCAACGGCTGGAGCGTGGCGATGACCACGCTGATGAATGAACGCACCGCCCTCGGCGGTAGCGGCAGCCGACGCGGCGCGGGCACCATCGCCGACGCCACCGCGCTGTGGGCGTCACGCCCAGAACGTCAGACGCCGGTGCTGCGGGACCGGCTGACGCAGCTGTGGCTGCGCTCGGAAGCGCAGCGCCTCACCTCGGAACGCTCACGTGCCGCCGCCACGGTCGGAGGCCCAGGCCCGGAGGGTTCGATCGGCAAGCTGGTCGGGGCCGAGCTGAATCAGCACATCTATCAGTGGTGCATGGATTTCCTTGGGCCCGAGGGACTTCTGTATCGCGGGTACGAGCAGGGCGCGGCCACCGGGGAGCGCGACTGGCAGGGACCCATCCAGCAGAAGTTCCTGCGCAGCCGTGCCAACACCATCGAAGGCGGCACATCCGAGGTGATGCGCAACATCCTCGGCGAACGCATTCTCGGACTGCCCGGCGACATGCGTGCCGATGCGGGCATGCCGTGGAAGGAGATCCCCCGTGGCTGAGTACAGGTTCACCGACGAGCAGAACCAACTGCGCGACGCGGTGCGCAAGTTCAGCGCCGACCACTTTTCCGAGGAGAAGGTCCGGCAGCTGATGGAGTCGGATCCGCCGTTCGACCCGAAGGTCTGGGCGCGGCTCGGCGGCGAGCTCGGCGTTCTCGGCCTGTCGGTGCCCGAAGCCGACGGCGGCGTGGGCGGCACTCTGGTCGACCAAGCCGTCGCCATCGAGGAACTCGGCGCGCGGTTGGCATGCGGACCACTTTTCGGCACGGTCTACCTCGCGATCCCCGCACTGGTCGCTGCCTCGTCCGGCCCTGCGCGTGACGAGTTGCTCGGCGATCTGATCGAGGGACGGCGCACCGCGGCCGCCGCGGTGGTGGACCGGGCCGGTGTTTTCGACCCGGACGCGGTCACCGTGACCGCCGACGGCGACGCGTTGTCGGGCACGGTAACCCAAGTGGTCGACGGCGGCATCGCCGACGTTTTGCTGGTCGCCGCACGCGGATCCGACGGCGTCGCCCTCTACGCCGTCGACACCGAGGTGGCCGGCGTGCAGCGCACGCCGCTGGCCACGCTCGACCTCACCCGATCCGAGGCGAACGTCACGTTCTCCGACGCCCCGGCGCAGGTGATTGCCGGCCCGGATGAAACCGCGCGCATCCTCGACCATGCGCTACAGGTCGGCGCGGCATTGCTGGCCGTCGAGCAGGTCGGCGCCGCCCAGCATCTGCTGGACCTGTCTGTCGAGTACGCGAAGTCACGGCTGCAGTTCGGCAGGCCCATCGGATCCTTCCAAGGGGTCAAGCACCGCCTTGCGGACCTACTCGTCGACGTCGAACACGCCAGATCGACTGCTTACCACGCGATCTGGGCGCTGACCGACGGATCCGACGACCCGGCATTGGCGACGAGCGTCGCGCAAGCGGTCTGCTCTGCCGCGCTCAGCCATGTCGCCACCGACGCCATCCAGGTGCACGGCGGAATCGGGTTCACCTGGGAGCATCAGGCGCACCTCTATTACAAGCGCGCCGCCACCGACGCTGTACTGCTGGGTGGTGCCGAGGAGCACCGCGACCGAGTGGCCGCGATGGTTTTGGACGGTGCCACCGTCGACCGGGTGCCTTGGGTGGCCGACGGCACCGCGGTCTGATAGTGCGCCGTTATGGTCGTACTGAATTAGAGTGCGCCAATAGCGGCAGAATGCTGGGGGACTGACTACCATCCGGCGCGAGTTGCGTGAGCGCGAACAGGCGGGTCGCGGCCCGTAACGCCTCAGCGGGTAGCCTACTCCAGATGCCAAGTCCGCCAGATGATTTCAGTCAACGCTTCGGCAACGATGGAGTCATAGACGATTAAGAGCTGCAGTAGCGAGTAGCCACCGCGATCTGGTTGCGGCCAATTCTTCTCCCATCAGCATCCCGTGCTGGCTCGAAGTGTCCGGCACGCTTGGTGTAGGCGGTGTGGCGACAGTCGCGTGATGCGGCGTCGGAATGCGGTGCGCGGCAATGTGTGCAGGTTGTCGAAGTTAACGACGCAGTCGCTTGGCACCTGGTCGTCGGCGACGGTCAGTTCCAGTTCGGATACCAGGCCCCGACGGGTACGGGTCAATGCGGCGACGACGACCGCGCCGATCCGGTCCGCAACGGGATCTCGGGTGAGGACGAGTACTGGCCGGTCGCCGCCAGGGGTGGCGGCAAACCACAGCTCACCGCGCCGCATCGGCCCAGTCTGCCCAGTCCTCCGCCGGCCCCCAATCGGCGATCTCCGTGAGGGCCGTCTCGTCGTCGGTCAAGGGTTGGTCGGCATAGGCCTGGGCGTCTTGGTCTGCAGCGAGCGCAGCGAGGTGACGGCGCAGCGCGTCGCGAAGCAGCTCGGACCGGTCGATGTCTAGCCGTCGCGCCTACGCGTCCGCCCGGTCCACATCGTCGTCGTCGGCGCGGAAGCTAACCATTGTCATACAGCGATTCTAGTTCGTATGACACCCGCTCGGGTTCGCGATTCCATCTGCACGACGTGGTCGGCTCTGCCAGTAGGTTGCTTCGCCGTGGTGGCGCGAATTGCGCAAACGTCGCGCTTTGCTCTAGGACGGGCGGGTGAATCCGATGTCGTCGCTGATCACGGTGGTCGGACCAATGGGCACCATCTCGGGAGTGCTTGGTCCGAGTGGCACCTTTTGAGCGTCTGTTCCGGCCACCTTTACGAACTCGAGTCGCTCCTTGGCGACCTTTCTAATCAGATCTTCGAAGGCCATGATCGTGAGCTGTTCGCCGGGGCAGCGCCGGTAGCCGAAGCCAAACGGGGCGAAGCCGGCGTAGTCGCAAACGGGCAGCGGACGATCGTCGGCGACGGCGAACACGGTGCCAAACCCGCTGTTGTGCATTGCGGCCTTACGGCCGTCCTTGACATCGAACGACGTTAGGTCGAAGGGGCACTTCGCCAATCCCATCTGCCGGATCCGTGCCTCGTCGATGTCCTGGCTGGTGGGCGCATGTTGGTAGCGCGACGGATCGAAGTCATCGGGGTTCGACCACTGCACGGGGTCGTGGCTGGTCGAGGTGTGGGGGCTCACAATGAAGCCGAATCGCTCGAAGGCCGGCGGCCGGGTTTCCGTCATCGCCGAAATGCTTCCCGCGTTGGGCGAGATGGTGCGGAACAGTTCCATCACGAAGCGTTCCAGCGGAGTAAACGCCGAGCCGTCGGGACCGTCGAAATTGCCCGCCATCGTCTTGGTGAACCAGTCTTTGGTCTGGGCATCTCCGGTGTCTTTGCCCAGTCTGGTCATGATGTTGTACAGAGTGTTACCCCACTGGCTGAACGCCACGAAGTTGTGGAAGCACTCGAAGACGACGTCCTTGTGGTTGAAGAATTCGCTGTCTTCGCCGTTCTTGATCCAGTACCAACCGAAGGTCTTCTCAGGCTCGGGGGTCTTACCCGACTGGATGTCCTTGAGCCGGTTGTCGATCCAGGTCTTGAGGAAGTCGAGGTTCTTGCGAACCGCCATGTAGTTGTCGTAGACGATCTTCTGCGTGGGGTCGCGATAGGCCAAGACGGTGTTGAAATTCTCCCCGATCTGCCGGACCTGGTCAGGGACGTCCTTGCCCTTGACTCCGAGATGCAGGTCCCAGTACAGATCCCAGAACGTGTCCAGGTAGATCCGCATCAACGGTTTCGCGGCATTCGCAGGGCTGAATAGTTGGTCGAAGAACCCGACGACCTTGGCCTGGTACATCCCCGCGTAAAGATCGGGCGTCACTGCCGACATATAGATGCGCTTACGGCGATTGTCGGGACCGCGCTTCTCCAGCCCCTGCAGAAAGACCGTGACACCGTCCTGCGGGGCGGGTTTCCAGCTCAAACTCAGCAGACCCCACATGTCGTACGGCAGGGCGTTCTCCTTCGTCAGCGCCACGTCGATCATCGGTAACACCGGACGCTCGCCGTCGTAGATGCTGTTCAGGAAACTGGGCAGGACGACATTGTCGACGTAGTCAGCATCGAACTGGGCGACGTATTGGGCACGCAGCTTCGCTACCGCGCCGTCCAGATCGCCAGGGGGGAGTGGCTGGTCACTCGGAGGAGGCGAATTCGGAGGCGACGAGTGCGCACACCCACTCAGAGCAGAAATCGACGCAACGGCACCGGCACCACCTGCAAGAAATGCGCGTCGTCTCAAGTCCGTCAAACCACCCTCAATACTCGGGCTGGGGAAGCACGAAGTGGCCACCTGGCGGTCACCGCGCGGACGTTACGGGGTATCGACCCTGTCGTCAACGAGGGTTTTCAGCGGCGTAGAAGCGACGGCTTGCTGTTGACGCCGTCCGTCAACACCTTTCGCGTGGGCCAGTTCTCGAAGGGGCCGACCGCCGTCGTCTCCTCGGCCGGGGTGTTGTGCCACTTCCCGAAGGCGGATGTCGCGTAGCCGTACTGCTTGAGTACCTCGGCCATCGTCGCACTGCTGCGCGGTATTCTTCCCGCGTACCCGTCCCAGTCATTGGCCAATTCGGCGATCTGACGGTTGCCGATCTGATGGTGGTTACGCCCGGTCAGCAGCGATGCCCGCGTGGGCGAGCACATCGCCGTCGTGTGAAACCTGTTGTAGGAAACCCCTTCTGTGCAGATCCGGTCCATCGTGTCGGTGCGCACCTCGCCGCCGAATGTCGTCGGCGAGCCCGGTCCAGCGTCGTCGATCAGGACGATAGCGATATTGGGCGCGTTCTCGGGCAGCCGGCGTGGAATTACCCGTTGTGCGTATGTCGATTCCTGAAGCGTGCGTCCCGCGATACTTGCCGACGGGGTGGGCGCGAACGGCAATGTCTCCCCACCGAGCAATCTTGGAGCCACCAGGTCGTCTACACGGCCAGGCATTTTCGTCCTCTCACAAGATTCGCCTCGTGACTCTAGAGCCTGCAGTGGGGCTCGAGCGGCAACTTGGAAATCACGATCGACGACGTCGGCCCGCTTCGAGTAACTCCTTCGCGGTCGAAGCTGCGGCGATGGCGGCTATTCTTATTCACCGTCTTGTCGCCGAGCGATTCGGCGGCGCGCGAGGGTCGGCATCGGAATCAACACTGGTCCGGCGACACTGTCAACATCGCGGCCCGCGTCGAGCAGCTCTCCAGATTACGGCCGACCGAGCCACTTATGCCCCGTTCCGGACGAATCCGAAATGGGGCAGAAGGTGCTGCGCGCTAGGTAGGTCAGGGGACAAAGGCGCGCACGGGGTGCGTGAGCGCCCAGACTGGATGCGTGACGTCAGCCACGTAATGGCGTACCGGGTGACGGTGTCCGCTGGACGGCACCCACGGGTCAGCGGATGCGACGGCTGGTGCCAGCGAGCCGGCGAGTGACAGACCCACGGTCGCCAGCGCTACACCGGCCCCCATCCGCAGCTTGGATACCTTCTTTGCTTTGGCGTTCATAGTTGCGATTTCTCCTTTGGCCTAACGTTCCAGGTGTGGGATGCCTTTAGCGAAAGTGTGGCGCTCGTTGCTTGTCAGATGCTTGCGAGATCGTTGGAATATCCTTGCGTCCGGCATTCAACCGCTGCAACGTCGAATCTTGCGAAAGGAACACGGGCGGAGCGGGCGTCGCGCTTCGAGAGCCGCTGGCCCCGTGGGCGTTGGCAGGTTGCTAATGACCATCACCGCGGCGGGACGTTCCACGGCCAGAACCAATCGCTCTTCCATCATGAATCGCGAGATGTTCTTAGTGAAGTCATCATTGGTCTGCTGGAGTGAACGGTCAAACCCTCACGCATTCCGACCAATCCAAACATGTTGGTATCCAAGATGATTCCGGCGCCTACGACCTGAGCCGTCGTCAACAGGGCGGCACACCGAACAGTTGACGACAGCCGGACGCGGACGGGTCACCGATCAGGAAACTGCTGCCGCGTGTTCTTAAGGCGTCGGATCGCCCCGAACGTGGATGGGTTCAGGATCATCAGGTTGGCCTCGGTGAGCGCCGAACCGGTGCGCAGAGCCTCAATTGGTCAGTTCGACGTTGTCCAAAGCCGTAACGTACGTTCCGGCATCGGCCAAAGCGTCGTGAGTCAGAACACCCGACGTGTGGGTGAGTTGTGTAGGACGACATCGGGCTTCGCTGCACCCTCCGTGGTTGGCGCTGGTGCGAGTGCTGGAGCTGTGAACGATCACCCAGTCACGGGGTAGAGATCGGCCGCGTCGGAAAGTAGTCCAGCAAGCGGTTCTCGTGCGTCTTCCCGAGAACGGCAGGATCAAGCTGTGCGCCACTTCTTTCCGCGCCTCCGCTACGCGCAGCTCGGTGTCGCTGTTGGGCCTGAAGGAACGGCGGACCAACTGCAGACTGGCGGAGCCTGGGTAGGCGACACGCCGGGCGGGGTGATCGGCTGGGGATGGGGTGCGGGGCATCATAGGTGGCGGATGAACTCTGTGATGGTGGATTGTTCGGGGCAGATCTTGCACAGCGGGCAGACGCGACTTTTGCGAGACCGAAACCGCCTGTTGGACAAGGCGGTTAGCGTAGTCGCTCAGGATCAGGGATCGCTGTTGCCGCCGTCGCTGCATGACTGGTTGGCGGCCGGGGGTCTGGCCCGGTTCATTGCGGTATTGGTCGATGAGCATTTGGATCTTGTCCGTATTCGGGCCGCCAACGCCAGGGACCGCGGCGCGCCGACCCGTGATCCGCGGCTGATGGTACGAATCCTGTTGTACGGCTACATCATCGGGGCGCGCTCGTCGCGGGTGATCGAACGCGAATGCGTCGATGATGTGTGCTTTCGGTGGCTAGCTGCGGGGGCGGCCCCGGACTATCGCGCGATCGCCCGATTCCGCAGGCGGCACCTGGCTGCGATGGGGCATCTATTCGTGCAGGCGTTGGCGCTGTGTCAGGCGGCGGGCGTCGTCCGGCTAGACCGGGTTGCGTTGGACGGGACAAGGGTGCGGGCCAACGTTTTGGCTGCGGAGGTCTCAGCCCTGTTGGCCGACGCCGAACGGATCGATAAGGATGAGGACGCGACGTTCGGCAAAAACAGGCGCGGTGGCGTGGTTTCCGAACAGCCGCGGCGACGCGAGACTGGGCTGGCCGAGATCGGCGCCGCATGCGAGGGCGCTGGCGTCGGCGGAGAGGCCACCGGAAGATCGACGGCGCAGCGTCTACTGGTCGGTGCGCTCTTGCTGGCGTTGATGTTCGCGGGCGGCTACGCGGTGGCCGCGCATAAGACCCTCACGCTGTCCGTCGACGGCTTGCCGATGACGGTGTCGACGATGAAGTCGCGGGTGATCGACGTGGTGCGGCAAAACGGCTTCGCCGTCGGCGAGCATGACAGTGTTTATCCAGGCGCCAATCAGCCGGTCCACCAGTCCGACACCATCGTGCTGCGACGCGTCGGCAGGCATGTTCCACAGCTAGACCTCACCCATGCCCCCGAGCAGAGCAGGCGCACGATCGAAAAGCCGACGAAGATCGCGGTGGCGACGCCGCTGACGGCGGCGTGTTCGGCGGCACCGGCGGGTTGGGCATCCCTGGCAAGAGGGGCGGCAAGGGCGGCGCCGGCGGCTCAGGCACCAGCATCGGCAGCACGCGCGCCGGTGGTCCGGGCAATCAGGGCAGTCAAGGCAACGCGGGCCAACCCGGTCACGCGGCGACTGGCAGCGAAGGCGGTGCCGGCGGGGCCGGCGGTGCCGGCGACGAGTCGTAGCCCCCAGGCGCGGCTGCCCCGTCGCCCTTTCAAAGGACTTGCCCCCTCTATGCGGGAGGGGGCAAGTCCTCAGCGCCAGCACCTACGCGATTCCGAAGCCACGGCGGAAGTTCTGTGGTTGCGTCCGAGTCCATAAAGTTGATGGACAGGTCCCGACTGGAACGAGGCACTTCCTATGACCGCAGGTTTTCCTGATAGCGCGTTGGCACTTCGTTCGACGGTGACGTCGCAGGGCACGCTGGAACTCTCACTGCTTGACGTCCCTGTTCCAACTCCCGGTCCCAATGAGGTGTTGGTACGCGTGGAAGCTGCGCCGATCAATCCGTCGGACTTGGGAGTCCTCATTCCGGGCGCGGATATGACTACCGCGACGGTGGAGGGCGCACCGGACCGCCCGGTCGTCACGGCATCGTTGGGCGCTGGCGCCCTGGCCGGGCTTTCGGCACGAATCGACAAACCACTTCCGGTGGGTAATGAGGGCGCAGGGACAGTCGTGGCAGCGGGCCAGTCGTCAGCGGCGCAGGCCCTGTTGGGGAAAACGGTGGGAATTGCGGGCGGCGGGATGTACACGCAATACCGAGTAGTTGATGCTGCCGCGTGTCTGGTATTGCCGTCGGGAGCAACGGCGAAGGACGGGGCATCGTCGTTTGTCAATCCCTTGACGGCTCTCGGAATGCTGGAAACCATGCGCCGCGAAGGTCATTCGGGTCTGGTGCACACGGCCGCGGCGTCGAATCTTGGCCAGATGCTCGTCAAGCTCTGCATAGCGGACGGGGTGCCGCTCGTCAACATCGTCCGCAAGCCTGACCAAGAGGAACTGCTGCGCTCGCTGGGCGCGGTACACGTCTGCAGCACAACATCGCCGACGTTCACGACAGATCTCGTCGAAGCTCTCAAAGCGACGTCTGCGACGCTTGCGTTCGACGCCACCGGTGGAGGAACGCTGGCAAGTCAGATCCTCAACGGTATGGAGGAAGCGGCCAATTCGACCGCGACGGAGTACTCGCGCTATGGGTCGACCGTCCACAAGCAGGCGTATATCTACGGCGGACTCGATACCAGTCCGACCATCCTCACCAGGAACTTCGGCATGGCATGGGGTATTGGCGGGTGGCTGCTCACCCCGTTCCTCCAGAACGCCGGCGACGAGGTCGTTCGCCGACTGCGAGCCCGGGTGGCTGCGGAGCTCACCACCACGTTTGCGAGTACCTACACCCGTGAGGTTTCCCTTGCCGGCATGCTGCGGCCTGATGCGTTCAACAGCTACGTCAAGCGGGCGACCGGGGAGAAATTCCTCGTCACCCCGCAAGCGCTCCCAACCTAGGAAAAAGCAAGCTATCGCGTCGGTCCGGCACCTGCCGCTGCTTGAGCGGCCTGTGCGCATCAGAACGGAACGTCTGCTGCGCTGCTGGTCGGGTTCGCCACGTCGTTGGAAGTGTGGTACCCGAAGATGGTCGGATTCACCGGATCGGTGCCGTATGGCACCAATCCTCACTCTCCCTACGTGTTGGCTACCACGAGTCGAACCATGACGAGGTGTACACGACCAACGGTCAAGTGGACGTGCCGTTCTGATAGGTAGCGTTCGGGTGGCGGGTTCGCACATTTCAGCGAATGCCCCGGTTGGGCTGGCGGCGCCCTTCGACGATTCCCACGATCGCGCCGGTGAGCCGCGAGCGATACCGTAACGCCGACACAGCAATTGGAGGAAGGCACAGTCGTTGCGGTCAGTGCGGGCCGCTTGGTACCCGGCAGGCCGTGGGCGCAGGTGATGCTAGGGACCGCGGCGGCCAACGGATTCCCGGCGGCGTGATCTACCTCGAACAACGCCTACCCGTTTTCGCCGAACTGCCGGTGCTGGCGCCTGCCACCTTCGACCGGCTTGGGTCAAGGCGGTCCGTCGGCCTCGGTCCAGCGCCGTAAGCGATTCGGATCGTATGCGAACCCATTCACGTCTGAGGCCGGACGGCGGGTCGATGTCGAGTTTGACCACCGCGTCGCCCGCTGCAGCGGGACCAGATTCGTGTCGTCACTACGCGAGCAGATGGCGTTCGTGGGAAGAGTCGTCGAGAAGACGCCTCACCGAGTCCGCCGACAGGTCGACCTTTGGCACGAACCCAAGAGCGGGGCTGGCCGCGATCATGTCGGCGAATTCCAGCTCGGAATGGGTGGAGGTCAGTATCACCGCCGGTGACGTCGGCTCACTGCAGAGGCGCTCGGCCAATTCGAATCCGCTCTCGTCGCCGAGATGGATGTCCGCGATCGTCACATCCGGCCGTAGCCTCCTGACGCAACTCAGTGCTTCTCCGATCGTGAATGCGACTCCGACGATGTCAATGCCTTGGTGGCCAAGAAAGTGTGCCGCAGCATGAACGAAAGCAGGGTTGTCGTCGACGATGACGCACCGCAACGCCTTCTCTTCTGACTGCATATCGTCAGTGTGATCCGCCAGCCCGTGGTCATTCATTGCAGATAGCTCCAATCCGCGAGACGTACTAAGCACCGGCAACGACCCGCGCTAAGTGGCCGATGATGAAAACCAGTACGGCAGCGCCACCCCCGAGGAGCAATTGACGCACTCCACAGCGCCACGCGCTTCTCCCGTTGAGGAGCCCCATCGTCGCGCCAACCACGAACAGGGCTGTGCCCGCCGACGCAATGGCAACAAACAGCGCGGTCAGACCCGAATCGAACGCAAACGGCAGTACCACCAAAACCGCGCCGAACGCGAACGCAAGCAGGCTCGAGATCGCGGCCGACCAGGGTGAGCCGAGTTGGCCTGGATCGAGCCCAAGTTGTTCGCGGACCATGGTGTCCAACGCGGCGTCGCTGTTCTTCATGATGGTCGTCGCCACCCGTCGAGCTTCCTCGGTGTCGAGGCCTTTGGCCCGATAGATCAGTGCCAATTCCTCGCGCTCGGCCTCGGGGTCATCACGCAGTTCCTCCGATTCCAAGCTGATTTCGCGTCCGTAGGATTCTTTCTGGCTACGCATCGAGATGTATTCGCCGACAGACATCGAGAATGCGCCGGCCATCAGTCCCGCCAGGCCCGCGAACAGGATGGTCGTGCTGGACGCCCCCGAGCCGGCGAACCCCATTACAAGCGAGGTGTTCGAGACCAATCCGTCGTTGACGCCAAACACTGCCGCGCGCAACGCCCCTGATCGATCTCCCCGGTGCCAACGCTCACGGCGTCGAATGCTGCGTGGGTCATCCGTCGTGTCCGATTCTCGCAGATGGGCGAGCACGCGGGCGTGCGAGCGTTCGTCAATCGCCATCGCCGCGGTCGCGTCCGCGTCGCCCCGGTACCGTCCGGCGTCTACATGCTCGGCGCGCTCGAGGAAGGGCAGCACGGCAAGCACATTTTGTTGTTCGCCCATCACAGCCCTGGCCAGACGGGTGTAGAGCGCCGCGCTGCGTTGTTCGGAGGCCAACAGCTCGTGGAACCGAGCCACCTGAATTCCCTTGCGATGCAGACCCATCAGGTCAATACCCTCCCCGCGGCCGACCCCATCTCCGCACCGGCGCGGGCCGCCTCGACCGTGACAACGGAGTCGGGCGGGCGCACGGCCGTCCTGAGCGGTCGTTGGGATCGAGATATAGCCATAGCTCCAGATTCGCGGTTGGTGCGGTGTATGTCTGCACGGCAGGCATCAATTCACGCTTCATGCTGGTGGTAATCCATTGCGGCAGTGGTGTTGCCGGTGACGGCCGAACCGCCGACCTCGCTGTGGTATCCGGCGACCACGGTTACTACCGAGCTTCGAGGAAGGTGATCACCGCGCGCACTCGGCGGTGATCCTCATCGGTGTCGGGAAGGTTGAGTTTCATCATGATGGAGCGCACATGCTTCTCGACGGTCCCCTCGGTCACCCAGATGCGACGCGCGATACCGGCATTGGAGCGTCCCTCGGCCATCAGCGCCAGCACCTCCTGCTCGCGAGCACTCAGCACGGTCAGTGGATCGTCACGTCGACGTGTCGACACCAGTTCCTGGACCAGACTGGGGTCGATGACCGCGCCGCCGTTGGCAACTCGCCGCAGGTCGTCAACGAACTCGGCGACCTCGGTGACCCGACTCTTGAGCAGGTAGCCGATGCGCTGTCCGCTGGCCAGAAGCTCCATCGCGTGCTCGACCTCGACGTGTGCTGATAAGACCAGGATGGCGGTGTCGGGCAGTTCATCGCGGATCACCCGCGCCGCGGCCAGGCCCTCGGTCGTCCTGGTAGGAGGCATGCGGATGTCGACAACCACAACGTCAGGGTGCTGCGCGCGCGCTTGCGTCAGCAGTTCAGCGCCGTCGCCTACCTGTGCGATGACATTGAAGCCACAGCTGGTCAACAGACTTGCCAAGCCTTCGCGTAACAACACGTCGTCGTCGGCGACGATCAAGCGTTTGCCCTGCATTGCTGACTCGATGTCGGCGTCGGGGGCGCTTCTCGTCCGGACCTGCATGTGAATCGTGTCCCTCCCTGGGGGCGGCTGATGCGTTGGGACAATGGTGCACCCCGTAAGCCCCGGTTACACCACGCCGGAGCAGATCTTCCTGCTGGCCGGTACTGGGTGTTTGCCGCTAACACCCGCGGCAGTTGGGCGCTGACCGCGCATCGCGATCAGATTCGGCGGGGGAGCATTGATTAGCAGTCGACGAGTGTCGGCACAAGCACGTAGACAGCTGCGATCGCGGTCGACCCGCGTCGAAGGGAGCGTCGTCGCAATGAGTCCGGCAAGCGGCTTCTCGCAGCTGACCTTGTGCGCCGTAGGAGCAGAACCCTTGACGGGAGCGCCGGCGAAGCGAGGTGAACATGCGACGGCGCCGAGTAAGTGGCCGATCTGTCGAACTCGAGCGCCGGGCTTGGGATGGCGCTCACGCCTCGCTTCCTTACTGACGCGTCCGAGCCCACCGCTGTGGCCGGGAATCATCGTCGCAGCGGTGTTGATCCTCGGCGAGACCGTGCTCGTAGAGCTGCTGGGACGGGTTGGACCGCGCATGATTTTCGGCGCGGTGTATCTACTTGGCGTACTTGTGATCTCATTCGGGTGGGGAATAGGCCTCTCGGTGGTCACCACACTGGTCAGCGCGGTGGTCTATCTGGAAATCCACCTCGCGACCGGCAATGGGCTGCTCCCGGCCGACCCGCAGAACCTCGTCGCGGTGGCCGTCTTCTTGCCCATCGCCCTATTGACCAACGTCCTGGGCGCCCAGGCGCGGCAGCGCGCCGCCGAAGCCCGGCGCGCGACACGACAGGTCAGTGAGTTGGCCCACGGGCAGGCCGCCCTGCGCCGCGTGGCCACGTTGGTTGCCCACGGCGTCTCACCAGATGAGATTTTCGCCGCGGTGGCCGACGAGGTGGCCAACGCGCTCGGGGTGGGCAACGCCACGCTGTTCCGCTTTCTGGACGCTGCCTCGGGCGAAATCGTCGCGGCCTACGACGAGGGCCCGAGAAAACTGCCGGTCGGCGCGCTGTTGACCCTGGAGGGTGACAACATCCCGGCGTTGGTGCTGCGCACGGGCGCCACCGCACGAATGAACAGCCATCAGCACGCGGCCGGTTCGGCTGCCGCGCTGATCCGAGATCTAGGCCTTGTCTCTGGGGTGGGAGCGCCCATCATCGTCGACGGGCGGCTGTGGGGAGCGGCGATTGTCGGATTCCCCGGATCCGAACCACCCCCACCCGATACCGAAGAGCGGCTGACCGATTTCGCCGAATTGGTCGCGACGGCAATCGCCAACGCCGAAGCTCGTGGCGAGTTGATTGCCTCGCGTGCGCGAATCGTGACGGCGGGCGACGAGGCTAGGCGCCGAATCGAGCGCGACCTGCACGACGGAGCACAACAACGCCTTGTTGCACTCGCGTTGCGAGTCCGGTTGCTGCAGGCATCCCCGCCGACGGACAGCGACCTCCGCCAGCAACTCGCCGACGTCGGTGACGGACTCGCCGAAGCGTCCGAGGAACTACGGCAGGTTTCACACGGCATCCATCCGGCGGTGTTGACCCAAGGGGGGCTGCGCCCGGCTTTGGGCGCGCTGCGCCGCCGCGCTGCCATCCCCGTCGAGCTCAGAGTCGATGTCGAGCGACGACTACCCGAGTCCGTTGAGGTGGCCGCCTATTACGTCGTCGCGGAAGCGCTGACCAACGCCGCCAAGCACGCGTGCGCATCACAGGTCACCGTCGACGTAAATGCCGACGACAAGCTTCTGCGCCTGTCGGTGACAGACGACGGCGTAGGAGGTGCTGTCCCGGGCGGCGGTTCTGGACTGCTCGGGCTCAAGGACCGAGTGGAGGCGCTGGGCGGCCACATCCACCTCACCAGCCGCGATCACCAGGGCACCACACTTGCCGCCGAGATTCCATGCGGCGCTGTGTGATTCACCGCTCAGCCATCGGGACGCGAGCAGCTAATCAGGTATGTAATCGAACTGATCGGGGTTCGGCCCCGTGCGGCCCGCCTCACCCTTGTCGAGCGCCGTCAACGCGTCGATGTCGGTGTCGGTCAACTCGAAGTCGAACAGCGCGAAGTTCTCTCGAACACGCTGGGGTGTAACCGATTTCGGGAAGACGGTGTCGCCTCGCTGGATGTGCCAGCGCAGCACGACCTGTGCGGGTGTCTTACCCGCGGCTTTGGCGATGCGCTGCACGACCGGGTCACCGAGCACGTTGCCTTGGGCGATCGGTGACCACGCCTCGGTCGCGATGCTGTGCTCAGCGCCATACGCGCGGACCGTGTCGTTGGTGAAATACGGGTGCACCTCGATCTGGTTGACCGCCGGGGTGGTCTCGGTCTGTTGCGCGAGCCGCTGAAGGTGGGGGACCTGGAAGTTCGACACGCCGATGCTGCGCGCGCGCCCCTCGTTCTTGAACTGCTCGAGGGTTTGCCAGGTCGACACGTAGTCACCGTCGTACAGCGTCGGCAGCGGCCAATGGATCAAGAACAAATCGACATAGTCCGTATCGAGTGCCGTCAGTGTGTCATCGAACGCGCGTCTCGCATCGTCGGGACGGTGAAAACCATTGTTGAGCTTGCTGGTGATGTAGACCGCGGACCGGTCCAGACCCGCGGCGCGGATGCCCTGCCCGACCCCGCGTTCGTTCTGATACATCTCCGCTGTGTCGATGTGTCGGTAGCCGATCTGCAGCGCGGTCTCGACCGCATCGGCGGTCTCGTCGGGGGGAATCTGAAACACCCCGAAACCCAATTGCGGAATCAGCGCGCCATCCCGCAGTTCGATCATGGGAACGTCACTCACGTCGTACCTCCTTTACTACCGTCACGGAATCTCCGTGACTTTGTCGTGCGTTGACGGATCACCCGAAGCACCTTGTATCTGCGAGTTCCCGGGCAACGCCCATCCAACTCCTCCACGATCCCCCGCGGGCACGCGACTGACCATGGTGCTGCCGCCAACCATGACTCCGTGACAGCCTCAACGACGACCTACCTGCCAACCGCCGCCATCGCTGGTCATCGCCAGGCGTCTGGCGTGACAGCATCTGCTCTTCAACCGCGGCGACCGAACGCTGTGCAGCGCCGAGACTTTGGCGGAATGAGGGTCGGGATCGACTTCGGCACCACGCACACCGTCGCGGCGATCGTCGACAGAGGCAACTACCCCGTCGTGTACTTTGACGGCGTCGACACGTGGCCATCGCTCGTCGCTGGGAACGCCGCTGGAGAGTTGCGCTTCGGTCTGGACGCCGCCGCCGTCCGCCGTGAGGCAGGGTGGTCGGTCGTGCGGTCCTTCAAGCACCTGCTCAACAACGCCGGGCCCCGGACCGAGGTGACGCTGAGCGGGCGCATCCACCGGTTGTCCGATCTTCTGACGGGCTTCCTCGTTCAGCTGAAGAGCGACCTTGTCCGTCGCGCGAACGTCGAATTGGAGCCGGGTGAGCGCATCGAGGCCGCGATCAGCGTTCCGGCCAATGCCTCGAGTGCTCAACGCTTTCTGACGCTGGATGCCTTCCTCACTGCAGGCTTCGAAGTCGTCGTTCTCCTCAATGAGCCGTCCGCCGCGGGTTTCGAATATGCCCACCGTTACCGCTCGACCATCACCGGCAAGCGCGAGTACGTCGTCATCTACGACCTCGGCGGTGGCACGTTCGACGCGTCGCTGTGAAGATGACCGGGCGGTGGAACGAAGTGGTCACGAGCGAGGGCATCCAACGCCTCGGCGGCGACGACTTCGACGAGATGATCCTGAAGCTCGTCCTGACAGAGTCGAAGCTGCTTCACGAACTGGATCCGACCACGCGTGACCTCCTGCTCGAGGAGTGCACAGCCCGCAAGGAAGCCGTCGGGCCGAACACGCGCCGCTTCCTGGTCGACCTTTCCGCGGCCGATCGGCCGCCGTTCTCCTGTCCGATGGAAGACGTCTACGCGGCCTGCGCACCGCTCGTCGACAAGACGGTCGTAGTCCTCACCAGCGTCCTGCGCGACTCCGCCCGGCACGGCGGCCAGGTGGAGTGGTCAGAGATTGCCGGTATCTACACGGTGGGCGGGGCCGGTGGCTTCCCGTTGGTTGGCCGGATGCTGCGCAAATCCTTCGGTGAAAAGCGTGTGAAGCGCTCACCGCACCCGTTCGCGGCGACGGCCATCGGCCTCGCGGCGTTCCTGGACAAGGAGGCCGGCTACGCGCTCTCCGAGCGCTTTTCGCGGCATTTCGGGGTCTTCCGCGAGGCGCATGGCGGCGAAGACGTCGTATTCGACCCCATCCTTCCGAAGGACCTTTTCCTGCCCGCCGGTGGCGAGCCTCCACTCCTGGTGACGCGGAACTATCGGGCCGTACACAACATCGGACACTTCCGGTTCGTCGAGTGCAGTCGCCTCACCGACGGCCGCCCAGACGGCGACGTGACGCCCTACGATCCGGTCTTCTTCCCGTTCGATCCGGACTTGCACGACGAGGACGACCTCAGGCACCGGCCGGTTGGCCGCCGGGAGTTCGGGCCGGATGTCGAGGAGTGCTACACCCTCACGCCAAGCGGCGCGGTAGAGGTGATCATCACAACGCGCCCAGCAGGCTTGACGCGGACCTTTCGGCTGGCGCGACACGTGCCTGCGAGCCTGTGATGGACTGAAGGTCAGCTTTTTCTCAGCAAGCGCTTCGAGACTGGCGGAGTGCCACCGATCGCTCCTTCGACCACACCCCCGGTTCCCACTCCGATACCGATGCCCCCGCTGCCCGACCCCGATTTCAGCAGGTTCGGGCACGGGATCTCGCTGCTGGGCGGTTGGCTTCCAGTGACAGCCGAAATCCTGGCGGTCGTCGCGCTGGTCATTGCGATCGGTTGGCGAACCCGTCGCTGGCGATTCGTCTGGGTACCGGTCGCCGCCGCCGTCGGAGTCGCGGTGGCCCTCGGCGCGCGCGCCTACATGAACTCTGAAGGGCTGGCGTCGGACCCGGCACCGTTGCGGCTGTGGCTGTGGACATCGATCTTTGCGGCCTCAATAGCGGTGGCGGTGCTGGGTTTTCGCGGTACGCCATGGTGGCGTCGTGGATTGTCTTTCCTGGCGATTCCCCTGACGCTGCTGTGCACTCTGCTGGTGCTGAACAACTGGGTCGGCTACTACCCGACCGTGCAGAGGGCGTGGGGCGATCTGACCTCGGGCCCGCTACCTGACCAGACCGATATGTCCGCGCTCGACGGCCTGCGCAACACGCATCCCGAAACAGGCAAGTTGGTGCCCGTCGACATCCCCGAGGACGCCAGCGGCTTCAAGCACCGACGCGAATACGTCTACCTCCCGCCGATCTGGTTCACCGGGACGGCACCGCCACCCCTTCCGGCGGTGATGATGATCGCCGGGGAGTTCAGTAACCCGACCAACTGGATGCGGACCGGAAACGCAGTGTCCGTGATCGACGAGTTCGCCAAGGCGCACGCAGGTGCGGCGCCGCTGTTCGTGTTCGTCGACTCCAGCGGGAACTTCAACAACGACACCGAATGCGTGAACGGCCCGCGTGGCGACGCCGCCGACCACCTGACCAAAGACGTCCGCCCGTTCGTGGTGTCTCGATTCGGCGCGTCGCCGGATCCTTCGCAGTGGGGCGTGGTCGGCTGGTCCATGGGTGGCACGTGTGCCATCGACCTCACCGTGATGCATCCCGACCTGTTCACGACCTTCGATGACATCGGCGGTGATCGGGGTCCCAATTCCGGTACCAAGCAACAGACGATCGAGCGCCTGTACGGCGGTGACGCCGCGGCCTGGGCCGCGTTCGACCCACGCACCGTCATGGCGAAGCACGGACCCTATATCGGCGTCGCGGGATACTTCGACGACTCTCAGGAACCTGCCGACGATAAGACAAAGAATCTGCCCGAGCGCCGGCTGCAACGCGATGCGCCAGTGGGATTCGGCGGCCACGACGACGCAGACGAGTTCCGCGAGAAGGGCGCGCTACCGGATCTGTGTGCTGCCGCGCTCAAGGTCGACATCGGATGCTCGTTGCGGGTGTATCCGGGCTACCACACCTGGCAATTCGCCGCGAGGGCTTTCTCCAACGACTTGCCATGGCTGGCAGAGCGGGTGCACACGCCCGGGGTTTGACGATGGCGCGGGGCTTGTGGCGTCAGAACTTTGCAACCGCTCCAGCGTCGATCGGCAGCGCCGCTCCGGTTATGTACTGTGCTTCGTCGGAGGCGAGGAAAAGCACGGCATTGCTGACTGCTCGCGCCTCGATCACTGGCTTCGGCAGCAGATGAAAGTGTCCGATCACCTGTGTCGCGTCGGCCATGGTCGGCTCGGCGAGGTCCGGCCGCACGGTGCGACGAAAGTGGTCGTTGTCGATCATCGGTGTCAGGATGTTGCCGGGGTGTATCGAGTTCACTCTGATCCACTGCGGTGCAAGCTCATTGGCCAGCGAGTTCATCAGGCCGACCACGGCGTGCTTGGCCGAGGCGTAGCCGGCCATATAGCCCCCGCCGCGCAATCCCAGCATCGAGCTCACCAAGATGATCGATCCTCCGCGGCCGTCAGACATATGGGGCAGTGCCACCTTGACCGTGTGCATGACGCCGGTCAGATTGATGTCGAGCATTGTCTGCCACGCAGACTCGTCGATCAGGGCGGCGGGGGAGGGGGACCCAGCGATACCGGCATTGGCCACGACCACATCGGGCCTGCCCAATTCGTCCACTCCCCGTTGCAGCGCGGCGCGAAGACCCTCGAGGTCCCTGACGTCTGCCTTCGCGGTGACGATGCGCCGGTCGAGCTTCTCGACCAGTGCCGCGGTTTCGTCGAGATCCGCTTCCGTCGCACCGGGGTAGCCGGCGCTGCCGATGTCGCTGCACACATCGACCGCGATGATGTCGGCGCCTTCCTCCGCGAGCCGGATGGCGTGTTCGCGGCCCTGGCCCCGCGCTGCACCGGTGATGAACGCGACCTTGTCGGCCACTCTGCCAACTGTGTTCGTCATCGTTACCTCTCGTGCAGAAAGATTGGCCCCTATACCTTGCACGAATCACCGGTGGCGTGGGTACCGTCACGTCGATGAAGCTGATTTCGCCGACCGATTCGTTGTTCCTCATCGGCGAATCCCGTGAACACCCGATGCACGTTGCAGGCCTGCAGCTCTTCGAACCTCCCGAGGAGGGCGGCCCCGATTTCATCCGCGATCTGCACGAGGCGATCGTCGAGCACGATGACTTTCAGCCGACGTTCAGAAAGCATCCCGGCAGACTTCTCGGCGGCTTCGCCAACGTCGCCTGGGAATTCGATGATGACGTCGACATCGATTACCACCTGCGCAGGTCGGCATTGCCGCGTCCCGGCCGAATCCGTGAGCTGCTCGAGCTCACATCCCGGTTACATGGCACGCTGCTCGATCGGCACCGACCATTGTGGGAGGCCCACCTCGTCGAGGGCCTCGAAGACGGCCGCTTCGCGATCTACACGAAGATGCACCACGCGCTGCTCGACGGAGTCTCTGCTCAGCGCCTGACGATTCGGTCGATGACAACGGACCCCGACGATCTCCAAATCCGAGTGCCGTGGACACTCGGCCCGAAGCGAAGGAACAAGGACTCGGGGCAGTCGCGGTCTGCACTGCAGTCAATCACCGGCGCAGTCGGATCGGTTGCCTCGCTGGGCCCGTCCACACTCTCAGTGGCAAGGGCCGCGCTTTTGGAACAGCAATTGACCCTGCCGTTTCGCGCGCCCAAGACGATGTTCAATGTGCCGATCGGGGGAGCGCGACGGGTCGCCGCACAGTCATGGGCGCTGGCGCGCATCCGCGCCGTCAAGTCCGCCGCAGGCGTAACCGTCAACGACGTCGTGCTGGCGATGTGCTCGGGTGCGCTACGCGCCTACCTCATCGAACTCGACGCACTGCCCGACACACCTCTGGTGGCGATGGTTCCGATCAGCCTTCGCGGGCAGGACGAGCAGGACGCGGGCGGCAACATGGTTGGCACGATTCTGTGCAACCTGGCGACCGACACCGCCGACCCCGCCAAGCGGCTCGAGGCGATCAACACCTCGATGCGCGACAACAAGAAGGTGTTCGCCGAGCTTCCACGAAACCAGGCGCTCGCGTTGTCGGCGTTTCTGATGTCCGGCATCGCACTGGCGTTGGTGCCCGGGTTCGTGTCGTCGGCGCCGCCGCCTTTCAACATCGTCATTTCCAACGTTCCCGGTGCGCGCGAACCGTTGTATTGGAAGGGCGCCCGACTCGACGGCCATTACCCGCTGTCGATCGCGTTGGACGGGCAAGCCCTCAACATCACGCTGACCAACACCGCCGACAACCTCGACTTCGGTCTAGTCGGGTGCCGCCGTAGCGTTCCACACCTGCAGCGACTGCTCATCCATCTCGAGGACTCGTTGGCCGATCTGGAACGAGCTGTCGGAATCGCGAATTGATGCTGTCATTCTCTGCACAACGGGAGTTCTCGGCGTACGGCCCGTCGCACTTGGTGGTGCTCGCGGTGTTCGCCGTAGGCGCTGTGCTTCTGGTCTGGATCGGACGCCGGCAGACCGAGTCTCAGGCCCGGCTCCTCGGCCGCGTGCTGGCCGCCCTGATCGTCGCGGCATTCGTCGTGGCGCTGGTATACAAGCTGATCCGACCCGCCCTCGACACCTCGGTTCCGCTGCAGCTGTGCGACGTCGCGGAACTCACGGCGGCGTATGCCTTGTGGTCGCAACGGCATTGGGCTTTTGTGCTCACCTATTACTGGGGCCTCGTGCTGAGCTCGCAGGCGTTGATCACGCCGGACGTCGGCACGCCGGAGGAAGGCGCGCCGGACTTCCCTCACCATCTTTTCCTGACGTTCTTCACGCTTCACGTACTCGTGGTATGGGCCGCCATCTATCTCACGTGGGGGCAACGGAATCGGCCAGGGTGGCGCGACTACCGCTTCGCGATCATCGTGACCCTCGTGTGGGCGGCGTGCACGTTCACCTTCAACGCGATCACGGGGACCAACTACGGCTACCTCAACAGGAAACCGCCCACCGCATCGCTGCTCGACGTGTTGGGCCCCTGGCCGCTCTATCTTCTGGCCGAGGTCGCGATCGTCCTGATCGTATGGGCCCTGATGACCTGGCCGTGGGAGCGGAGCCGGCGCCACGCAAACGCTGTTGCGAGACCGGCCTGAGGAACTGGTCGACGGATCCTCTCAGTACGGACCAAGCCACGGGCGAGGGCTCCGAACGCGCTCAGCTTGCGATACCTGCCGTGAGTGAGCGCCGTCGCCATCAATCCGGTGAGCACGCCGAGGATGAAGTACCCGCGAGCA
>Ga0207665_10000709_pt1 | contig 22594 bp, 21 predicted proteins | sample LARL112metaG_FD_184351 | JGI IMG/M metagenome (GOLD analysis project Ga0207665, IMG submission 184351) | Corn, switchgrass and miscanthus rhizosphere microbial communities from Kellogg Biological Station, Michigan, USA - LAR L11-2 metaG... | ecosystem: Host-associated > Plants > Roots >... | reverse complement strand
TGAGTGTTGTCCTGCACGACTAAGGACCAACTTGGGGCCGTATTGAAAGCGCCACACTTCCAGTTCACTGCTCGTTTCAAGCTTACATATGCATAAATCGGGTTTTTGTTCGGGGGGGAACTATCGATGTCTAAGACCGTAAGTAATCCTCTTCGCTTCAATCGCCTCAGCCGCAGAAAGCTTCCGGTCTACGTGCGGTTCTGAGCGCGGAGCGCCTGAATGCAGCCGGGTGCCCCAGGTACGCTTTTGTACCTGGGGTCTTTCTCTTGTTGCTTCTCTGTTTCGAATTTCTAGTTCGAATTTCTAATTTCGAGCTTCCCCACGCTACTGAGAATTTCCGCAACGGAGCTGGACTTCCGTCGCCAGTTCCGGGTCCATCAGCGCCGACCGCCCGTGCAACGCCGAACAAACTTGCACGGAAGTGATTCCCAGAGCGCCGCGCAAATCCGCACCCGCGAGGTTCGCTCCATCCATTTCAACCTCGCGCAAAACCGCGCCCGTCAAAGAGGCTCCCCGCAAATCCGCTTTCTTCAAATCCGCATCCAGCAAAATCGTGCCCTTCAAGCGGGCGCCGGTCAGGTTCGCTTCTCCCAGCCTGGCCGACGACAAATCCGCTTGTTCCAAATTTGCAAACGAGAGCACGGCGTGTTCCAGTTTTGTGTCTCTCATGTCCGTTCTCGAAAGGTCCGTTCGAAGCAATTGCGCATTTCTCAAATTGACAGCGTAGAGCGAGGCTCTGGAAATTTTGGCGTTCGAAAGAATCGCGTTTTCAAACGTGCCGTAGGAAAGGTCCGCGAACCTCAGGTCCGAGGCCGACAGATTTGTTCCCGTCGCGTTGGCGGAAACCAAGACCGCATGCGTCAGTTGAACGCGGTCCAGAATCGCCGACCTCAGCAAAGCCTCTCTCAAATTTGCTCCTCGCAAATCCGCCTCGGAGAGGTAAGCACCTTCCAGATTCGCGCGCCACAATTTCGCGTTGATCAAAAATGCCCGGTAGCCGCGCGCAAACCGCAAATTCATTTGATTCAGGTGAGCGCCCGAGACTCCCTCCACGGTCTCATCGTCCCAGACGGTGCCGCGCGGCGGAGGAGTCGAAAGCGCCGCTTCGGTCAAGTCCGCGTAGGGCCGGTAACCGATCGACTGGAAAACCATGGCCGCCCAGCGCCGTGGATCGGATGGCGATTCCCCGCCTGAGGCGTTGCGGTCCGCGGGCAATCCGCGATTCACGCCCAGCGAAATAACGAAAAGGATGAAGCCCGTTGCCAGCGCCGCGCGCGTTGTTCCAAGAATCATGCGCAGAATATTTTTCGATTTCGGGATGCGAATATCACCCGGCCGAAGTACTCTCGACACCACAAAAGGAACGCATGTCGCCGTCGCTACCGAAAGTGTCATCAGAAACACGTGCAACAGAGTCCCTCGGAAATCCTGCCGCGGCAAATATCGAATCCAAAAAAAGAACAACGTCACCGGGACAACCCAGTAAGCCAGCACCGTCGAGAGCACCGTTTCGAACGCGGTCATCGTTGAACGCGATTCCCCTTGCCACCGGAAGTGTCTCCGCACCAGCCCCATCAAGTACCATGGGCCGTCCTTTTCCAGCGTTTGCCCGTCGGGAAAAACCGCCGGAAGCGCGGCCATGCTTCCCCACAATCTCAACAGCAAGAAATGGAATCGCAGCGACAGCACCAGCAGCACCAGCGGCCCGCCGAGATAAAGCCCCGTCATGGGAAGCAGATTCCCGAGCCGCGTGGTGTGCAGCGCCGACGAATTCACCAACAGCCGCACGTCGCTGGTAAACGCAATCAGCAGCAGGCAGATCGCGCTCACGCCCATCGTTAGAAAATAAAACCAGCGCGCCACTTTTGTGGCGTCGCCGATCGCTTTCGAACTGTCCACCGCGGAAATCGATTCCGGCAATACGGAATCGAAAAGATTTGTTCCGCCCAGCCGGCCAAACCACAGTCCTTCCGCGCCATAAAGGTTGGCGCCCATTAGGTTGGCGCCTCTCAGCTCGGTGCCCAATAAATTTGAGTTCTGCAAATTCGAACGCACCAAACTGGCCCCCCTCAAATTGGCCATCGAAAGGTCCGCTCCCGCCAAATTCATTCGATGCAAATGAGCTCCCTGCAAATTGACTCCGGTCAGGTCGGCTTTCGCCAAATTCACGCCGGTCAGGTCGGCTTTCGCGCCAGATTCTCCGCCCGACTCCGCCCAGATTTTGTGTTGATCCAGAATTTCGGCAAGTTCGATCAGCGAAATCGCTGTGGAATCTCCACCGCTCGAAGTCTCTACCCCGGCACGATTGCCGGCGTCGATTTCGCTCTTCAGTTCTTCAATTTCCTTAAGCGCATTTATTTCCAGGCCCATTCGAGATCGTTCCCCCAGCTTTCTTTGCCCGCCCGTGGACATCCCCGTCACTCCGCAACACAAACTCGCGCGCCATCGGACTTCTCCATGCATTCGAATGCGTTGCGCGCGAATTTCTTTTTTCGGCACGGCTCGCGTGATGCAAGAGGCCGTGTCTCCGCCGGGCAGCCTCCATCCTCTCCCACAGACGCTGTGGAAATCGCCTGTCCGAGAGTACAGGCGGCGCAGAGGTAACGGGGGGCCTAATCTGAAAATGGAAACTAGAAATTAGAATCCAGAAGAGAGACAAGAAATACAATGGACGCAATGCCGAAGAGTGGCGCATCCTCGTGTCCTCGGAAAGCATCACAAGAGGGAGTTCGCTTCAATCTGGAATTCTCTTATGGCAAAAGCTTACAACGCCCCAAGTATCGATGAATATCTGCTCAAGCGGCTGATGCCGGTGGAAGGAGCGATTCCTCACGTGCAAGGAATCGAGATGTGCGGCAATTCCATTCCCGCCGGAACGGTCGGCGGCGACCTCTTTGAATACATAAACTTCCAGCAACGTTACGACATCGAAGCACGCATTCAGCGGGCCGTGAAGCGATCGAAGGAGTACCTCGAGCCCCTTCCGGCAGGTGCAGCGCCACGCAATTCCGTGGACGACCATGTCGAATGGTTGAAATCGAGGCCGGGCTACAAACCGGAAATGGAAACCGAGTATCGAACCGCTCGAAGTTCAGAGCAGGTGCGGATCGCCGAAGATCTGCAGGAGCTTAACAGTACAGCGGGCGTCCTGGTGGTGGACGCTCAAGGACACGGAGTCATTTCCGCGAAAATCGCATCCACGGTTCACGACACGTTTCATGCCCTGATGCTTTCCGAACTCGATCACCGGGGAAGAACGACGGCGGAGTTGTTCGAGAGGATCAACTTGCGATTGGCCCTGTCCGTCACCGCTCGCAATGCTCTCGGCAGAAGCGAGAAAGAAAACGCTCAAGAGATTGCCACCATGCTTTACGGGGAAGTGCATCCTTATGGTTATTTCAGATTCGTGAATTTTGGACATCCACCACCGCTGGTCTTTTCTGCCGAATACCGCAAGTTCATGGACATTGATAAAAGCCGGATGGTGCAATTCCTCCCGCTCGGACTGCAGCTTTCCGAAGATGATCCGGATCGCAACCGGTACCTTTCCCTGGAACTCCGGCAGAGGCGGGCAAAATCCTCGGATGTGGCCGAGCTAACGCTGATGAGTCCCGGGGACATTTTCTTCCTTTACACCGACGGCGTTTATGACGGAAGCGACAAGGAGGAACGCCAGCAGCTTGAAAACGTCATGCGCGAGCACAACCAGCTGCCGGCAAAAGACATTTGCAATGCACTGCTCGAATACGCCGTAAAACGAGACGATCGTCTGCGACAAATTGGCGAGGAAGATCGTATTGACGATAAGACCGTCTTTATCATCAAGCGGAATTGAAGAATTGCGGGTAGCGCGTCCGCGCGTGGGCGCATTTTGACTCTGGGCGCCCCGAAGTAGGACGGATCAGTCGGTGCTCGGGACACCAGCCGCCGCGAAAGTTTTGAAATTGCCGGTGCGTATTACCAGCGGAGCCCTGGAACAGCCCTCGGCCCAGGAGGCACGATGGCGCTCCGCACAATTTTCCTCACCGTCCTGAGAATCCTGGCAGTGTGTCTTCTGTTTGCGGTGTGCTTTTCTGTCGGCGCGCTTTCCGGACTCGACAAGATCGGTCAGCAAGCGGCCGCGTCGCAACCTGCCGTGCCCTCCAACCAGCAGGTTCCCCAGATGCCTGAAAATTTTCTTCGCGGCTTGTTCATTTTTGCAGTCTGTGCCGGCGGCGTTCTTTCTTATCTTATCCTCAGGGGCCGCTGGCACGGCTGGATGCTAACCGGCGTTATTTTCACGAGCATGTACGGTATCTCGACGGTGGCCAGCCAGCTGGATTCTGTCTTCTTTCTCTCGAATAAACTGCCGCAAGGAATGATTCGGGCGATCTTTGTCCAAGGTGCGATTGCCGCGGCAATGTTCGCGCCTCTGGCGGTGCTGGCACTTGACAAGTGGCGGGTCGCTTCGCCTCCCGCACCTTTGCCGCCTGCTGCTCGTTTGAAAATGGCCTGGCTCCTGCCACGGCTCGCCCTGCTCGTCGCGGCCTTCGTCTTCCTGTACATGTTCTTCGGCTACTACGTCGCTTGGAGAAATCCCGAACTCCGGCGGTACTATGGAGGGTCGGAACTCACAACCTTCTGGGCGTCACTGAGGCACACCTGGACGAGTTCCCCTTGGCTTTACGCCCTTACCGCGTTGCGCGCTCTCATCTACGTCGTTTGCCTGTACCCGCTCGTTCGGATGATGCATACGTCGCGTTGGGAGTCGGCTTTGGCTGCGGCGCTCTTTTCGGCTTGCTGGACGACCGTCTTGCTGCTGCCGAATCCGCTGATGCCTGCCAGCGTGGCGCGCAGCCATTTTTGGGAGACGCTGGGCTTCAGTTTGGTCTTTGGGGCCCTTGCCGGCTGGCTGCTCGCGGTTGAAACTAGAAAATAGAAAGGGACATGAGAAAACCCGCACCCTTAAAAAAAGGGTGCGGCAACCCGGCGTTTATTTTCAGTTTGCCGGAACACTGTGCTGGAAAATTGCCTGCCAGCGTCCCTGCCGTCGAACGTAGTACCGCGTATATCGGGACTGACCGCTGAGGTCGCGGCCAGCGAATGTGCCTTTGCGAGTTAAGTGGCCTGAAACGACGGCGGTTTCCCCGTAGACGCGCACACTAAGTTCATCGAGGTCAAACTTCTCCCAATGCACTTGGCCGGATTTGTGCCCCTCAATATTTTCTCGCTTGGTTCGGATTTGCCCGGCGGTGTTGAGTTCCATGAACTCAGGCGCCAACACTTCGTCCAGCTTTCCAATATCGCCCTGCACCTGCGCTTTGCTGCGCTCGCCTTCCAGTTTCTTAACTTCCTCTTCCTGTTGCGATAAGATTTGCGGATGCGACGCCATTGCAACTACAAGAACGAATGCTCGAATAACGGAGATGAGTCTCATCGGGACCTCCGTCCGTTGAAGTGGGACACCTGCGCTATTATGGAGGCATTCGCAAATCGGCGTACTGGTTCTTGGGGGAAGCGGCGAGTGACAGTGGGGAGAAAAAGAGGATAACCCCGCTTCTAGGCCCGGCGCTTTCCTTCCATGGCTTCGCGGAGGAGTTTGTTGATTCTGGTCTGATATCCGCTTCCCTGGCGCTTCAGCCAGGCCAAGACATCGGCGTCCACGCGAATGGTCACCGGCTTCTTGATGGGGCGATAGAATTTCCCGACGACCGCTCCTCTCCATTCCCGCACTTCCGGCGCATCCGTCAAATCGATCTTGTCGTCCGGCATCCGCGCCAGCTCAGCAAGCTCCTTTGCCACTTTCCTAGAGACCTTCCTCATAAGCCTTGCTTTCCCGCGGCGTCGCTTTTCGCGCCGAGATGATCCGTATGTATTCCTCTCCCTCTTCACGATGGGTATGCACCACCAACAGCGGTACGACTCCGGCGGCCATTCCCACCGAAGCTCACGCCGTGCTTTGCTCGATTCCTGCGATTCTTCCTCTGGTCCCACTCGAAGGCCATCCTGTACCTATCTTCTTGTACATACTGTGTCATACGTACACACTAGCGCGATAGCCCTTCGCAGCGGCGATGGAGGTTATGAGGAAGTGGCCCCCTCGGCGGGCAAGCGAGTGGCGAATTAAGAAGTGGCGAGTGACGAGTGGCGAGCCGGGAATCCGCAGGCTATCATGGAGACGGCGAGTAGCGAGAAGACTAGAAATCAGAAACTAGAAGGCAGAAACTAGAAAGAGAGTGGGAGGCCAACGATGCCTTTGGAAATAACGCAGCGTGAGACGAAGGGAATCTACGTTCTGGCGCTCAAAGGGCGTCTGGTGCTCGGAGAAGAGAGCAGCGGGTTGTTGACCACGATCGACAATCTGCTGGCATCCGGCGCCACACGGATGGTCGTTAATCTGGAGCAAGTCCACTATGTGGACAGCGCGGGCCTCGGCGCACTCATCGAAATGCATCGAAAGACAAAAGCCAAAGGCGGAAGCCTGAAGCTTTGTCATCTCCGCCCGAACTTGAAGCAAGCGCTGGAAATGGCCCGGCTGCTGCCCATCTTTGAAACGTGTCCGAGTGAAACGGCGGCGATGGCAAGTTTCTGAGGGCGGCGCACCAAAGAATCAGGTGCCGCGCCTACGGCGCTTACAGGTCTTGTAGAAAACTACTCCCCCACCAAGTCGGGGCTTTTTCTTTTTAAGGGCGGGGATTCCTGAATTCGGGGATATCAAGCCCCAAGACCCAGGTTCCAACAACGAACCTGGGGCACCCGCGGCCTTTCTTGCCGCGAAGCGCAGCGATATTCCCCTCCACGCTCCTCCTGAAGCCCTGAGCTACAAAGAAAAGTGACGACGTAAAGTCGCCACTACAACCAAGGGCACGATATATCGTGCCCCTACAGCGGACAAAGAACATGAAAAACAAAAAGCTCAACGCGGTACACGTGTGGAAACAAATCGAAGACCTGGAGGTGCCGCGGCTGCACCTCTCGGTGATCGACCGGGCGGTATATTCCCATCTGCTGTGGCACAGCCGGCTCGAAGGGAGGCCGGAGCTTCGCTTCTCGATCCTGTGGCTCGCCCGCGGGGCATGCCTTTCCACCGGAAGCGTACGGCAGGCGGTGCGGAGCCTGGTGGCCAAAGGCGCAATGCGGCTGGCGGAACGCAGCAGAGCGGGTCACGTAGTCAAGGTGCACTTGCCCGAGGAGATTCGCTCGGTGCGCGCGGGGAAAATCGCAGAACGCGCAGCCAATGGCCTGCCCGGCGCGGGGCGCGCGCCCAGCGCGGGCGACCTCGAGAAGACGGACTTCTGGAGAGCCGGGCGCTGCGGGAGGCGATCCATGCGCGGGAGGGCGGATACTGTTTCTATTGCTTGCGCCGGGTGACGCCGACCGTGCGAGGCGTGGACCATGTGTGCCGCGTGTGCGGGGAGGGGCAATAGTTACCGCAACCTGGTGTCCTCGTGCGCGGAATGTAACTCGCAGAAGGGCCCGCGGCGGGCGGAGGATTTTTTCCGGTGGCTGTGGCGCGAGGAGCGCTTGAGCGGAGCCGAACTCAGCGGACGGCTCCGCGCATTGGCAAAGCTCGCGGCAGGAAAGCGGCGGCCTGCTTTGCCTGCACCGGCCAGGCCGACGGCCAAACCCTGAAATGGAAACTCAAAAATAGAAATTGGAAATTAGAAAAGGACAAGAGGGAAAAAAAGTGCCGGGGCAGCTCCGCTGAGGGGCCGAGGCACCCCGGCTTATCCCGCCCGCCTCCGCAGTGAGCGAGCAAGGAACTCGTCGAGAAACTGTAGCGCCGCAAGGAAGCGACTGCTTCCCTTCCCAAAAGCTTTATTTGTCTTCGTCGCCGCGAAGAAATTCGTAGCGCTCGATGGCCGCAACCACGCCGACGGCGCCTTCATCGCGCGGCTCGGTGCGCTGCACGCGGCCAAGGCAACGGACGCGTACCGGTCCGGCCATGGTAATTTCGTTGGGAAGCGTCAGAAGAATCTCGACGGGCGAGCCTTCCTTGACATCCTTGGAAAGGAAGAAGTAGACGCCGCGCGAGCTGACGTCCCGGGACTCGGTGCTGGTCTCGCCAACCGCGGCACCCGTTGTCCAGCGAACGGTCAGGGGCAGCCGCATGGAAAAACGCTGAGTGGTGCGGCGTTCGGAACCCGTCAAGGAAGTCCTCCTGATCGAAGTTAGAGTGTATCCGGGTAGGGGCCCGCTAACAATAGGACTCAAGATACAAAATCGGTTCAAAGCTGGGAAGTACCGATGTACTAGAACGAACCCGAAAACTAGGACTAAGGGGTGCGTGGGGCTTGAGGGCTTGGGGCCTAGGGAATACGGCCAGAACGACCCTGCTGGGTGTTCGATTGAGGCCGGAATGGGTAGAGCTTCATCTCAAGTTTCCGGTCAAGCGGGCCGACTCGCCCTGGGCCCACAAAAGGACCCAATTGCGGGGTCCCCATTGGCCCACGGAAGTCATCGCAGCAGGCCTGCAATCCCTGCAACTTTGGCATGTCGCTGAGAGATTCTTTAGGAGCCTCTATAATCATCTTTGAATCCATACTTGGCGCTCGGTACATGAGAATGTGGGCGCAGCGGCTCGCCTCAGTCGGCGACGGGGCTCCCGTTAAGTCTGCCGCTTCTAGTTGATTTCCCCAGTTCCGCAACCCCCACAGTAGGTTTGTTGGCGCGTTTCTCAGACTGGTTAAGGAGGCGACATCCTTGGATTCGGCGGCACTTGGGAATTGCGAAAGGTTGGCGGGCGAGGGCGGCTTGCGAAAGGACGCCTGTGGCCCCTGCGGACTGCCGGGAATGAGTTGAGCCGCTACTGGATGTGGCAGGCAAATGAATGCTAGTGAGGTTGAGAGAACAGAAACCATCCCGATGCGCATACTCTGTCTCCTGTCAAGAGTGTAGCACCGATGAGAGAGTTCGATTCCGCAATTGCAAAAAACGCTGGCTGACCAAACCCTTCGTCCCTGAAGTAAATTGGTAGTCACGCATTAGAGTAGGGGGCGAAGATGGCAGAGCGGCAGGCTGCGTGATACGCGGTGGGATGGAGGGACGGTGGAACAATATGTGTTTGTCCAGCTGCACGCCCGGCAAGGCGAAGAGGGCGCCGTGGAAGAGGCTTTGCGCGAAGTGGCTGGCCCGTCGCGGGACGAGCCCGGTTGCCTGAGTTTTCACACCTTCCGGTCGATGCGGGATCCGCGCCTATTTTTCATTCATTCGCGGTGGGTGGATGCAGACGCGTTCCAGAAACACGCAGAATTGCTTCATACGGTGCGATTCCTCGAACGCGTGGACGCGCTGCTGGATCAGCCGCGCGACGTGACCAGGACAGAGATGATCGAGTGAGGCGTGGATATCCGCCGCAACAGTTGCGGCCCACCTTAGCGCTTCGTCTATTGCAACGTCACAGTCACGTTGACCGAATGAAAGAGAGTGCTCGTTTGAGCGTTAACTTGCATGACGGTGGTTCCAGTAACCGCTTCCCCCACCCCGGGAGACGTCGAGGGTAAATTGCTCGAATCTCCAGCATACTGCGCGGTGACGGAATAAACGCCTGGGAAAGCAAGGGACGTGTTGAGAGAAGCCGTGCCCGCTGTCAGGTTTGCCTGTCCGTACCAAGAGCCATTCGCGTAGAAGTTGACACTCCCCGTTGGATTGCCTTGCCCCGTCACTTTCGCAGTAAACGTAACGGGAGCGTTTTGTGCAACCTTCGCCGAACCAGTCGAAACCGTGGTAGAGGTGGCGAATGGACCGGGTGGCGGTGGAGGAGGTGGGGGAACAGCGGGACTGCCCCCTCCGCAACCGATGATCAAGGTGATTAGAAGAACTAAGCCGAATCCTAATGATGGCCGCAAATCCCTGCGCTTGTAGGCCCAGGGAAGTGACAAAAGAGCCGCAAAACCACTGAGGAGGCTGAGGGGCCAGAGTGGATTTGTCCCGAATGGAAAGAGGAAGGTGCCGCGCGCCGATGCAAAAGTATTATGGACCAGAGCAGCGCCGGGAGGTGGCGACAGTGTCAGCATCGTTGTGACCGTTGCCCCATTGGCAAGATTTACAGTGGTGGGTTGCAACGAACAGGAATACCCAATCGGCATGTTTCCAGCGCACGAAAGTGCGACGGGGCTGGAACTATTCGATGCAGGAACCACACTGATTTGCAATGTACCGGACTGTCCGGCCGAAATGTTGAAAGGCGTGCTGGGAATATTGAGGCTGAAATCAGGGATGATGACGTTAATCAAATTGGAGGTGGCAAAAGCGCTCTCGAAATTCGCATCCCCGGCGAAGTTCACCTGCACGTATTCAGTGGATTGAGGGGCGGTTGTGACCGTGGCTGTTAGAGTTTGATTTCCACTGGCGTCCGTACCGAGCGTGCCGGTTACGGGACCCGGTATCTGAGTGTATGACCCATAAAAGGTAAAGGTACCTGTCATCGCCGGACTCTTGCCGCTTGTCGCTACACTCGCGGTAATCGTGACACTCTGGCCGTAGTTAATGTTGGTCGTCGATGGGGTAATAGTCACGGTCGTGGGATAAAGAGGGTGAACGATTGAGGGAGCCGAAGTGGTGGCAGCATAATTTGCATCACCTGAGTATTGGACTGTGAGCGAATGGTCACCACCCGTGTTCAAAGTCAAATAAAGTGAGACGACAAAGCCGGTGAACCCGTTATTCGGAAAACTCGAAACTGTGATCGGCCCTGCAATCAGTGAGGTTCCGTCATAAATGGAAATCGTTCCAGTGGGACTAACCCCTTGGGACACATTGGAATTTCCCCACGGCTGGACGAAGAAGGGCGACCCAACAAGTGGGCTTGGGGGAACAGGAAAATTCAACTTTACTGGCGCAGGCATAACGGTGACAAGGTCGGCGGCCGACTTAACGGGCTGATAGCTGTTGTCGCCGCTGTAAATGGGTACAAGAGAGTGTACTCCGCCCAAAAGATTTGGCGTAAGGTCTCGTGTGTACCCAAAGTCGTTCAGATTGTATATCCCCGGCCCACCGCCGCCCGTGTCCACTAGAGCGCCGTTGTCGGTTAGCGTGACTGTCCCCGAGGGGCACGTGAGCACATTTTCCTGGTAGCAAGTAGGGGTCGGAGGGCCAGTGGTGCTTGCAACGGCGTTTTTGTCCGTAACGTACATGCGGATGATGTAGCGCGAGCCATAGGTAACGGAGGTTGCGTTACCGCTCAGAAGGTTGCCCTGCGAATCGAAGCTCGGGATGACGATAAAGGTTTGGCTGTTTTCCCTTCCAACCGTCACTTGGACCGGCGGAGAATCGCTCGGTGCATTGGTGCCGTCTCCTACGTAATGCGCGGAGACGGTGTAGGTGCCGCCTGGCAAACTCTGTGTATTTGCGCCGCTGACCATCCCGCTGGCCAGCGTGAAATGGTCAAATGCCTGAGTCGTTCCGTCCAGGAAGGTTGCAATCAAAGACGCGTCCCCGGCGGGCACGCCTGTACCCGTATTTGGCTTAACGGTGATGCCAACGGCCACATTTTCGCCGGTGCCATGAATGATTCCAGTGGTCGGCGAAAGGGTCAATGTAGTTGTCGTTGGAATGGTTGAAACACTACCCCAATTTGTCGCCAAGTTGTTCGCGTTAACGGTCCCGAGCCCGGAGGTCATGTCATAGCCGGCAGTCGCGGTCCACGCCTCGGTCGATGTGTGGCTTGGATCCACCAGTACACCGTTGTTACCGGCGACGCTAACGCTGCAATTCAGGGAGCCGCCCTGGCACGGCACGCTGTTTGTTCCCACGCCAGGCAAGCCCGTCGGCAAAGAGCTGTTGCCCTTTGTCACGTCGTTGAAAACGCATCCTGCAGCTTCCGTCGCGCTCGAGGTGCAGCTCGCGCCCGCCTTCTTCGCCAAAGCGTACAGCACGTAATTCGCGTTCCCCTGACGATTCGTGCCACCATGGGCTGTCTGATACTGGTTCACGAGCGCCATGATCCCCGCAAAAGCCGGTGCCGAAGCGGAGGTTCCACCGACAACTCCAAAATCAAGGAATCCATTGCTGGCGTTTAGATCGCAAGTCCTTGCACCGGAGATGGTCTGGTCGCTCTGGCAGTAAACGTATCCCGTCCCATCAAACCCCGGACTTGCAAACAAGGAAATGTCGGGCTGATCGCGGTGATTGTCATTCGGCATTCCCGCGACACCCATCTGCCATGTGGGTTTTCCATATAAACTGCTCGCTCCACCACTTCCCGCCACAATGTTCACTGACCCATTCGGCGCACCTGCTCCGCAACCGGTCAGCGCAATCTGGGCGCAGTTCTCATTCCAGGGGATCTCCGGTACGTAACTTCTCGCCGACGTTCCAGTGGGATCGTTTGTTGGATTCCAGTACGCCACCCAGTTGTTGACTTGATCAAAATCCGTGCCGCCAACCGAAACGTTGAACGGAGTCGATGCCAAGCCGCTGACCGCGAGGCCCTGTGTGGCAACCTGCTGGGTATTGAAGTTGTCGCAGCCAGCCGACCCACCGTCTCCCGATGCAAGAACGACGGTAATTCCTTGCGCGGCCGCCTGTTCCCACAAGCTGTTGTAAAAAGCGTTCCCTGCGCTGCCCAAGTCTTTTTCGCAGTCTCCGTAGCTCTCGCTCATGACTGCGGCCAAGTTGTGCTCCACGATATAGAGTGCCGAAAGATCGATCCCCGCCGAAGCTGGCGTCGAAGCCGACACTACAAGCTTTACCGTTGCTCCGGGCGCGGCTGCTCCCGACCACTCGACATCCAGATCCGCCTCCCCCTCTTCGCCAATGGAAGTAATACCCGGGTCTTCCCCATTCAAAACCACATTTGTGGCATCGAAGTTTGCTGAAAGCCCAAACATGGTTCGAAACTGCTGCACGTCTTTGACACTGATATTGGTTTCGCCGACGATGGCGATGGTTTGTCCCGTCCCATCGTTTCCCGCAGCGATTAACGGCTTGGAGTTGTAAATCGTCGCGAAATCCCCCGGACCTAAACCGTAGAAACTCCGGCCATTAAACGGATTGGGAAAGGTAAACAGTGGTTCCAGTCCCGTTTTGTCAAGGGTGCGACGGAATTGTCCGAGAATTCTCGCATAAGACTTCCGCGGAAAGTTGTGCAGCGAAACCACTCCAGTCACCACCGGCGCTAGAGCCGCAGGAATCTGGGGATCCACGACATTGGCGCTGTACTCCGTGCCGTCAACCACGTAGCGGTGAATCTCCGTGCGGAACGCGTTGCGAACGCTTGCGACACTGCCTGAAAACTCGATCACATTTCGGCCGGCACCGACTTTGATTTCCGTGAATCCTTGAGACGACAACCACTTGGTTACAGCCTGAATATCTTCATCAGCAGGGCCAAACCGCCGACCGAATTCCTCGGGCGTTAGCCACGCGTGATAGTTGGGGGAGGACTTGCTCTGCTGATCGTCAAGAAGTTGGCGGAGGGTGGTCTCCTGATCAGGACTTCTTTGCAAAAGTAGCAGCATACGCTTCAGCGGCTGAGCATCGGAAACGGGTCCCTGGTCGAATTCGGGGCGCGCGAGCGGATGGACGTTCCCGTGAAGCACCACAAGATTCTTTTCGTCAACCGCTTGGGTGATGCGGGCAGGAACGCTCGGTGTTTGCGCGAGTGCAAGACCATAAAAACTAACCAAGAAGGAACCAAATAGCAACATACCACGGCCCAAGCTGGGTATTGGGAGTCTCATGATTCACCTGCTCAATCGACCTTCGAGTAGAAATCCTGGAGACCCGGGGACGCGGAGGAAAGTAAATACCATGCGAAGGAAATGCTAGCAAGTGAACGCTATAATGCGTATTAAGGTAAATACCCTAATCGGGGGCGAAGGGTCGTAACGGCGTGGACTTGCGTGAGCTACGACTAGTCTATAAGCCTGTGATGGATGCATCCCGGCAAAAACACCGAGGATGCAATTAAGATTGATCTATAAGCCTGTGGTGGATGGCGTACAAGGCCAGTTCGAGGCGGTCGGAAACTCCGAGCTTGTCAAAAATATTGTGCAAATGATTTTTTACGGTTTGCTCGGAGATGAAAAGTTTTTCGCCAATTTCCTTGTTGCGGAAACCCTGCGCAACGAGTTGCACAATTTCTTTTTCGCGGTCGCTGAGCAGAGGTTTTTCGCGGCGGGGGCCTGCCTCGCTGGACTTCGAAAACGCCTTCATCACTTCGGCGGTCATGCGATTGTCGAGCCAGATTTCGCCGGCATGTACACGATGAATGCTCTTCACCAGGAGGTCGGTGGCGGACTGCTTCAGCACGACGCCGCGGGCGCCCAGACGCATGGCGCGAACCACGTCGCGATCATCTTCCGCAGCGGTCAAAACGACCACGCGCGTGGGCAGCGTATCGAAATTGACTTCTTCGAGGACAGCCAAACCGTCTTTATCCGGCATGCGCAGATCAAGCAAAAGAATATCGGGTTTGAGCTTGGCGAGAAGCTTGATGCACTCTGCCCCATTCTGCGCTTCACCGACAATAGTGATGTCTTCGTCGGAATCGAGAAGCTTCCTCAGGCCGTCGCGAAAGATCGCGTGGTCATCGGCTAGTAGTACCCGTATCTGCTGTTTTGCTGTTTTGGCCATATTTTGTAAGACAAATCCTGAAACCCGTCAACCGAGTGGAACTTCGATCGTTAAACGCGCTCCGTGCCCCGGGTTCGACTCGACGGTCAGAACCCCGCCGGCAGTACGTGCACGCTCCTTAATGGAAATGGGACCCAAGCGCAGCCGATCCAACTCGTCGCCGGTAAACCGGCCAGCGAAGCTAAACCCTTCGCCGTTGTCGTCTACTACGAGTACTAGACGGCTGTCATCCTGCGACAGTTTTACCACGACATGGGAAGCCTTGGCATGCTTTTTTATGTTGTTGAGTGCTTCTCGGTAAATCTGGAAAATCTCGCGGCAGACGCGGTCCGGAGCCCGTAACTCGGCGGAATCAATCAGCAAATCAAGGGCGATCGTGGATTCGTTGCGGTAGCGCTCGGCGAAGCCACGCATCAGGTCAACCAGATCGGCGCTCTGCACGCGGAGTGGACGGAGGTCCGTAACGGTCTGGCGGAGCTCCGCACCCTCGTTCCGGACGGTCTGCTGGAGGCTGGCAAGGCCGCTTACGGCCTGGTCCGGGGAGGCAGGCAGGCGGCGGCGAAGCACATCGAGCTGGATTTCGATGCTCAGAAGGGTCTGGAGAATGCCGTCGTGGAGGTCGCGGGCGATGCGGCTGCGCTCGGCTTCAATGGCGCGGGCCCGTAAGTGCCTCAAAAGAAAGATGTTCTCCAAACCGGGAGAGACGTGGGCGGCGATGTTCTCGAGCCAGGCTAAGTCCTGTTTTTGGAAGGGTTTACGGCCGTTGAGGAGAAAAATCCTCCCGGTTGGCTGGCCCTCCTGGTCGAAAGCCACGGTGACAAAGGAAGTCACCTTCAATTCCTGTTGTGCCGGACCGGGCAGCCGCGGCAGGTTCTTGATGGCTCTTCCGTCGCGGCGGTCCCAGCCGAACCCGGAACCAGGTCCGGCTAGCGAATTCCAGCAGATAGTGGCGTCCATATCGTCCAGAAGGAATCCGTCCGTGCGCGACAGCGGCATGCTTTCCGGAACGAGGCGCTCGCTTTCCCCCGCTTTCAGGCGCCAGAGAAAAATACGCTCGAGATCCGTATCGCGGTAAAGCAGGAGCGCCTCTTCCGCGCTAAAGGTGGTCGCCAGTTCTTCGAGGAACATGCGCAGCGATTCGGCAAGTCCCTGATCCACTTGCATGGTGGCGCTGATGCGCGAGAGAAATTCAATCTGCGAAGAGAATCGGCGGTTGCGATCGCCCAGAAAAGCAAGGCCCCCCCCGACCGCAAATGTGCCCGTGGTCAGGCCGAGCCAGGAGACGACGCGCATCCAATGAATGTCGCCTTTCACAGCGGTGAGCAGAACCAGAATGAGTGAGAGCGCTCCGGCCAGCGGGAGCGTCAATTCCAGGCCCCAGCGAATGCCAGCGGCGTAACAAAGAAACATATACGGAAACCAAACCGGCACAGTGGACGGACTGATGTACATGAAGAAACCCAGAGCAAGAAGATCGCAGGCCAATGGCAAATGCCAGGCACGCTTTCGCAATAGGCGCTCCAGTTGTGTGACCAGGAGCGCGACAATCAGATAGGCGACCAGGAATGAGGCTGAGCGGCGCCCTCCGCGCGTGGGTGGCTGTTCGAGAACGGCCAACAACGCCAGCAATACAAAAATGGGGCGTGCATAAACGATCTGCCGCTCGAAATGGTGCCGGTCCGTTTGATGTGGGCTCATGCGCGGGGACACGTGTCCTGTTAAATTAGTCTAGCAACATGGGGGAAGTTCGTGGCATGGGTCGTTTCCTGGCTGCAACCAGAAAGACAAGTCTCGCTAGAGAGCGCCTTTTGCAAACCAGGCTTAAGGGGAATTGCTTGCGGAGGGGATGCGACTGAACGCGTCCACGCACTTTTCGGCGCGCTGGAATTAGCGTAAACTTAGGAAGTCTCACGGGATGGTGGGAGTAGCTCAGCTGGTAGAGCGTCGGTCTGTGGCACCGAATGTCGCGGGTTCGATCCCCGTCTCCCACCCCAATTCACTTTCCACAAAAAACTAAATCGACTTTGTATTTTTGCAGGACGCGATCCGTGGTAAGCAAGGTCATTTGTTCTGACAGCGCCTGAGCAATGAGCAAACGATCAAACGGATCCCGGTGATGCTCCGGCAACTCGTCGAGCTCTAACGCGTGGACATGAGTAATATCGAGCGGCCGCAAAGACATGGCCCGCATCGCGTGGGTCACAAATTCCGCCGGCCTTTCCGGCAAGACCAGCCTCCCGGTGCGAACTTTGATTATGATTTCCCACGAACTTATCGCGGAGAGGTAGAGGTCGGACGAATTGTCTGCCAGCAGCTCGAGCGCGCGCTGGTTTAGTTTCGGTCGCGAAGTGAGGCTGTGAATAAGTACGCTGGTATCCACCAGGCATTTCATGACTTCTTTGGCTTCTTTGGTCGCCGGCCCTCAAACAAATCCAAGATCTCGTCCGGCAACGGAGCGTCAAAGTCGTTCGCGATCTTGATATTATCGCCGTAGATACCAAGTTCTCGCACAGGCTTTTCGGTGGGTACGGGAACCAGGCGAGCCACGGGAACGCCTCGATTGGCGATAGTGATTTCCTCGCCCGCAGCTACGCGGCGTAGCAGCCGCGAAAGCTGCGTCTTGGCTTCGTGCGTGTTCACTGCTTTCATGCGAGTATACTAGACTAAGTCTATGGACTAAGTCAACTTATGCTTCCCCTCGGGACTCGGCGTCTCACCAGCATCGTTTGCACTCGGCCCAGGCGAGAGAAAACACGAGCGCTGCGCGTTTCGCAATTCGTCGTTTTCTGCCTATGATGGATCATGACCAGCATCTGTTGTCGCGGTTTCCTTTTCGACCTGGATGGCGTCTTAGTGGATTCCACGCCAGCCGTGACGCGCGTGTGGGCGGGTTGGGCGCGCGAGCACGGCTTCGACCCTGACGAGGTCGTCAGAAAGGCTCACGGGCGGCCCAGTATCGCCACCATACGGGAACTTCTGCCGCTCGCCAATCACGCCGCCGAAGACCGCGAAGTGGAACGCCGCGAAATTGCCGACGTCGAGGGAGTCATCCCTTTGCCCGGTGCAATGGAATTGCTACAAGCGCTCCCTTTGCATCGCTGGGCGATCGTTACCTCTTGCACGCGGCCCCTGGCCGGAGTTCGCATCGGAGCAGCCGGTCTGCCGGAGCCCAGGCATCTGGTCACCTCAACCGATGTGAAACATGGAAAACCAAACCCTGAGCCCTATCTGAAAGGTGCGCAATTTCTCGGTATACCCGCGAGCGACTGCGTCGTCATTGAGGATGCTCCCGCGGGAATCCGCGCCGGCAAAGCCGCAGGAGCACACGTCCTCGCGCTGCGCGCTACTGCGACCGACGCCGAACTTCTGCAAGCCGGCTCCGACTGGATTGTCGATGACTGCGCCGCACTTTTTTTGGATCCTAGGTCAGCGGGCGAAGACTTCTTGGTACTCCGCAGTCGAACGAAGTAGTCCGTTCTCCGCGTAACCTGCCCGTTCGTACAGTGCCCCTCAAGAAATTGGGCATGAACCTTCACTGGCCGCAGGTGTTAGTTCGCCTACAATACAAGAGTTGTAAAGAAAAGCGTTTAACTTGCATTGGCGCGATCTGCCCTCCGTTTCTCGGGGCCTCGCAAGGACACAATTCAGGCCATGGGAACACTAACCCCTACTATTCCGACAACGGCTACCACTGCTCAGGGATCGGCGCCTTCGTCCACGCCTGCCGCACAAAGAACGATTCATACGGCACAACTCGTTGCCGCGATGCTGAAGGCCAGCCTGCACGTCAGCGACCTGATTTTCTCACCCGGCCGCGCCCCTCAAATCGAAGTCAGCGGCCAGTTGATGGAACTCAAATATAAAGGCTTGGAATGTCTCACTTCGCAAGACACTCTCTCGATTGCCAGCGACATCATGGGAAAAAATGAGACGCCTGCCCGCAAGCTCGAGCAGGACGGTTCCGCGGACCTTTCGTATGGCATACCTGGCGTCGCGCGTTTCCGCGTGAATATTTTCAAGCAGCGCGGGAGCTGCGCCATTGTGATGCGCGTCGTTCCGGACAAAATCCCCGGATTCGAGGAGCTGCATCTGCCAGAGGTCCTGAGAGAAATTGTGGATCTGCGCAACGGTATCGTGCTTGTTACGGGTCCAACCGGTTCCGGCAAGTCTTCCACTCTCGCCGCCATCCTGGACAGAATGAACGAGGAGAAGGCCTACCACATTCTGACCATCGAAGACCCCATCGAGTTTCTTCATCGTCACAAGAAAGCGACCATTCATCAGCGCGAACTGCATTCAGACACACCGACGTTTGCACTCGCTTTGCGCGCGGCCCTTCGGCAGGCGCCCAAAGTCATTCTTGTTGGTGAAATGCGCGACCGGGAAACGATTGAGATCGCACTGGAAGCCTCGGAAACCGGCCACCTGGTCATGTCCACGTTGCATACCATTGATGCATCGAAAACCGTGGAACGAATCGTTGGAGTTTTTCCCATGGCCGACCAGCAGGCCATCCGCACCCGGCTAGCCAAAGCATTCCGGTACATCGTTTCCCAGCGCTTACTTCCGCGAAAAGACGGCAAAGGACGCATCGCCGCCGTGGAAATCCTCAAGTCCACGATGCGCACGCGCGAGTACGTGGAAAAAGGAGAAACCGAAGGCAAGTCGCTTCTCGATGCCATGCGTGACGGCAGCACCGAGGGCATGCAGCACTTCGATGGCGAGATTGAAAGGCTCGTCCGTGCGGGAATCGTCGATTTTGGGACTGGACTAACATATTCGACTAACGCAGGGAATCTGCGTCTCGAAATGGCCGACTACCTTGAAGGGGGCCCTAAACAACCTCCGGCAAGCAAGCCAGCAGCGCAGGATCCCAACCGCACCACCGAGATCGAAATCGAACGCTAAATCAGCCGCTCCATTCCTTCGAGCTGACTTCCTAACTTGGCCGCTTTCTACTTTTTCGGCCGCGTGCCACAATCCAAATGCCGAAATCTTGCATCCCCGATGATTGATGACGCCGAATTTTTGTTGACGCGCGCGCCTCACGTCCTCCCTACGGCCGTGTGTGCCGCCTCATTCTTCTCGCTTCTTGCCATATTTCTCCCGCGCTCTATTTCAAGCGTATTCCATGCAGTTGAATCGCGTCTATCGCGCATAGCAGAACGAAGGACGCTTGTGATCATGGCAACCTTCTTCATCGTCCTCGGTGTCCGGCTTGCTCTTCTGTCGCAGTTGCGCGTGCCCGTTCCTGGAATCCATGACGAATACAGCTATCTGTTGCTCGGGGACACGCTCGCTCACGGCCGTCTCGCCAATCCGCCTCATCCCATGTGGATCAGTTTCGAATCGTTTCACGTGAATTGGTTTCCGGCTTATGCGTCGAAGTATCCGCCCGGGCAAGGAGTTGTCCTCGCGTTTGGTCAATTGCTGGGCCATCCCTGGATTGGCGTGCTCTTGAGCGTTGCCGCGATGTGCGCCGCGATTCTTTGGATGTTACAGGCCTGGCTTCCGGCAAGATGGGCGTTTCTTGGCGGCGCGCTGGTCGCGTTCAAATTCGGAATCGCCAGTTATTGGATCAACAGCTACTGGGGCGGAGCGATCGCCGCCACTGGCGGTGCGCTGGTGCTCGGCGCGATGCCGCGCATCATACGCCGCGCGCGCACACGCGATGCTTTGCTCCTTGGCCTGGGAATTGCCATCCTCGCAAACTCCCGCCCCTACGAGGGTTTGCTCCTTTCTATTCCTGTGGCCAGCTGGTTCCTTTGGTGGTTCGCAGGAAAAACAAAAGCGCCTGCCGCTCTGCGCGTGCGCATCCTCCGCGTTTTCGCGCCGCTGGCCGTCGTTCTTTTGCTGACCGCAGGGTTCATCGGTTATTACAACTGGCGGCTGACCGGCAGCCCCTTCCTCTTCCCCTATGCCCTAAACTCGATGAGGTATCGCACGACCGGGCTATTCCTGTGGGACCGCCCCAAAGAGCCGATTCAATATAACAACGAGCAGTTCGAAGACTTCTACAACGGCTGGGAACGTGAGGATTATCACAACACCTGGCCGGACGTTTGGAAGGTTACTGCTGAAAAATTGACCCGCAGTGGCAGCACTTACTTCTGGTGGGGTGCTTTGCTGCTCTTGCCGGGATTGCCTTTCGCCTTTCTCGACCGCAAAATGCGCTTGCCGCTTCTGATCTTTCTGCTGGGGACATCCGGATTCCTGGTCTTGATCTGGTCAATGCCACACTACGCCGCTGCCCTGACTTCCGTAATTTTTCTCCTTCTCGTTCAAGCCACGCGCCACCTCAGCACGCTCCGTCCAGCTGGACGCCCGCTCGGTCGCGCGCTTTCCCGGGCCATCGTCTTACTCCTCGCGGCTGACGTTGGATTCTCCGTGCAACAACATGTCTGCGACCACTTGGACTGGACTTGCAAAGGGGACCCGAGCCGCGCGGGTATCGCGAAAAGGCTCGCTGATACTCCCGGTAAGCACTTAATCATGGTGCGCTACGAGGAAGATCACAACCTGCACGACGAGTGGGTCTACAACGGAGCGGAAATCGACACCGCCAAGGTTCTCTGGGCGCGCGAACTCGGCCCTGAACAGAATGCCAGGCTCTTCGCTTACTTTAAGGATCGCCAGATTTGGCTTGTCGAACCCGACAAGGACAACACGGAATTAATTCCCTATGAAGCGCCGCGAGCTTCGCCTCAATAGGAGCGGCAGCAGGAAACTACCACTGCTACGGCCCCCGAACTCTGAAACTATTTCAAATCGTAGTCGCCGATGAAAGTTTCGCGGCTGATGCCCAGCATGCTAAGGAAGAAAGCAGCGAAAATAATTTGTAATCCGAGGAACAGCCACATGGACCAGAAGAGCACCTGCCGGATTTCGTGCAGCTCCCCGAAACCGCTCGCCGCCCACTTCCAGGTGATCCACGCGCATCCGCCAAATCCCATCACGAACAGTCCGCCTCCCGCAAGCAGACCCGTCTCCAGTGTCACGCTCTTCAGGACGCGCCTCAAGGACACGGAATGGCGGTCAAATCGCTGCGCGTAGCTGAACACTTTTGCGAACGCCCCGATCGAGAGAATCTGCACTCCCAGCAGAGTGAAGATCACGCCAAAAATCATGGTGTGGATGTCCAGCACCACGTTGGGAGAAATCCGGCGCTGTCCCGGCAGCAGCCAAAAAACCAGGGCGAGTCCCGCAAGCATCAGCGCGCCGCCCGGCAGCAGGAAGAGCCAGTTCGGCGCGTACAGCAGCATGAATCGCAGGCTGCGCCAGCCGTCGCGAAAACTGCGCAAATGCGGCGCGCGCCCGCGCTTGTCGGGCCACAGAATAATGGGAATCTCCGCCACGCGCGCCCCGATTTGCGCGGATTTGATGACCATCTCCAACGCGAATTCCATGCCCGAACTTCGCAGGTCCAGGCGGTCGTAAAGACTGCGCGTAAATCCCCTCATCCCGCAATAACCGTCTCCGATGCGCGCATGAAACAAAGTATTGAGCACCGCCGTGAGGCCGGGATTACCGAAGTACTTATGAAGTGGCGGCATGGCCCCCGGCTTGATTTCTCCACGGAAACGGTTGCCCATCACGATGTCGTTGCCTTCGCGCAGCTTTTCCACGAATCGCGGCACGTCGCTGAAGTCGTAGCTGTCGTCCGCGTCCCCCATAATAATGAACGGGCCGCAGGCTCCGGCGATGCCCGCCCGCAAAGCGGCACCGTACCCCCGCTGCGCCACCCGAATCACTCGCGCGCCGTGCTCTTCCGCAATCGCAATCGAACCGTCTGTCGACCCGTTGTCCGCAACCACGACTTCCCCGCTTATCCCTGCCTCCTGGAGCGCCTTCCTGGCTTTGTCCACGCAGTACGCCAGCGAATTCGCTTCATTGAGGCACGGGATCACCACGGACACTTCAACCGGACGAGCTTCGCCAGTCGCTTCGCGCAGCGTGCCATCAGAAACCAGCGTTGTCTTCATGCGAGCCCATGATAACTCGCCCGGTTCAAATTTTCATTACGCCAGTTGCGAGCCGT
>Ga0207665_10000708_pt1 | contig 22603 bp, 17 predicted proteins | sample LARL112metaG_FD_184351 | JGI IMG/M metagenome (GOLD analysis project Ga0207665, IMG submission 184351) | Corn, switchgrass and miscanthus rhizosphere microbial communities from Kellogg Biological Station, Michigan, USA - LAR L11-2 metaG... | ecosystem: Host-associated > Plants > Roots >... | reverse complement strand
ATCTTTCATAAATGTCAGTAGTCAATACGAAATAAAGCTAATGGGAAGACCGTTATTGTTTTCCTCTCGCATATGGTTTAAATAATATGTAACTTGATTATTCTCAGATAAATATGCCAATAGATCCAGACTTTCCAAGAAATCAGCAAGTAATAGGTAAGCATATGCATTCTGATGGTGAACACTACCACTTTGTTTGGGGTCCAGGAAGACCAGCCGAGGCTGCAGAAAATGAGGAGGTAAAGTCCGCCTATGCGGCAAGAGGAGAAGAAATTTCTCCGCTAGGGTCGCATGGTACTATGGTAGCAGTTGACTGGGATTCCTGTGTAGCAGACGGTGCTTGTATCGAAGCATGTCCCGTGCAAGTATTTCAGTGGTATAGGACAGAACAAGATGTGCCAGCGAAAGATATTGCTAATGCAACAAGCGCCGGAACTGGTAGCACCGTTAAGGAAGAGAGGAAGGACTATACAGACAAAGCTGATCCAATTAGGGAACATGATTGTATATGGTGTATGGCTTGTGTTTCGGTATGTCCACCTCAGGCAGTCAAAGTAGACCAGTCTAACTTGGAATTTCACGAAAAAGCCTCTGGAACATTCAACGAATCTCTATCCAAGGGCAGTGCACCACCACCTCACGCACATTAATAAACAAAACCTTTTTACTTTATTTTTTCTGGAGTTACGAGACCTTTGTCTACGTTAATGAAAAGAAGTTAGTTACGCTTCATGAAAGTGTTTTCTCATAGTATAAAACGGCGAGAATTCTGAAATGGGAAAAGAAGCAAATTTATCAATGCATAACATGTACCGAAATTTAATGCAACGCTGAAATGACTGGCAAAACCCTTGATAGATGGATATATTATCATCTAATTATGATCGTAATATCATACTTTGTCTTGGAGAAAAAACTTTTGAGATCGCTAACTTTGTCTACTAAGGCTAAATCAAGGTTGCTTTCAAATAGCAAACAATGGTAATTGTAGCTGATTCCTACATGGGTATGTTTTTGCCAGAGGATATTCCATATAGGATTACAAGGTTTATCGCTGGCAGTGTATGTTTTCCATTTATAAAAGAAGATGAAATAATGGCAACCTTCTATCTCTTTGGAAAAGACAATGGCGTAAATGGAGATATGGAGATTTTGGCTGCAACTGATCTAACAAGAAGAACAATTGAGCAATTATCTCGAGAAATACGGATGCTTCATAATATGCCTAATAAAATGAAGCACGATTTTGTGCGCGAAAACTATACTAGAAGAGCCTTACAAGTCTCTATCGAAGTGCAGAACGACACTTCGTTTAATTTATCTGAAATAAACAAACGCATTGCCACTGATCCAACTATTCTAACAAGTTGCTTTACAGAACATATTGCATACTATAAACAAGACTATTTTTTTGAACTGTTCGGACCATTAAAGGAAAATCAGATTCCTGAATCACTAAGAAAGAAGCTTCAAGGAAGGATGTTGTTGCTGGGATTTAATGTGGAAGATTCCAAGTCATTACCATTTGAGAATACACTTATTCCATTCATAAATTGGATAAGAATGACTGTCTAACTTTACGAGTCAACAATTGTAAAAGCACTTATTTTACCCGTAGCTGCTTTTGTTGGTCAGAGTGGGTATTCAGCAAATAACATATTAAAATCTTAATGAATAGTCTATAACTCTTATCATATTTTTCACGTCAAAAACCATGACATTTGTCGGAAGACTGATGGATAAAATTCGTTCTTCCGGGGGATTGTATTTTAAAACATGAATCAAAGTGCCTCTACCCAGTCTTTTTCCACTTCGTTTTTCAATTACAATCTCTGGTTCAAATAGTGCATCAAATGTGAAAAAGTATGTGCCTCCCCATACATTTATCGAATATTCTACTTTATAATATGGAATGGACATTCTTGGAAACAAAAGGTTAGATGATCCGTGAAGGCTTTCACATTTTTCATATATCCTTCCGTGAAATTCATCAATGAATGGAATTTTGGAGAAAACAGTTGATTTCAATGATTTCCTGATACATATCGTTGCATACCGTCTAAATTCTTCCTCAGGTAATGTAGATGGACCATATTTTGCATCATCGTACATTATGATTCTGCGATTAACAAGAAATTTTTCTGAAGTTTCAATTAACCTTCGAATGTTTTCAACGAATTGGTGTTCATTACATTCGTAAAGCGGCATTAGTTTTTTTCACTCCATCAATAACTTTTGAAATAGTGTTTTTAGACGCACAAATCGTAATAATTGGATCTTTTGGATAAGCATCGCCAATTTCTTCTGAAATGCTAATTCTTTCGTTACCCCTAATATAGAGCATCTTTTTCCAAAATTTACCGTCTGCTACAATTGTGGTAGTGCCGTTGATTGAAAAGCCAATCTCCGAGAGATTGGATTCTATCTTTTCTAAAGACACGAATACAGAAATCGATTTTAATTCCTGTTTATTTTGCATTGTTCTTTGAAATGCACTTCAGATATAAAAATCGGTCGCATGTATACTTAACAACGACTGGTCATGAACTCTTAAAGTCAAGCCTCTTGCTTGATTTTGATTCTGCTAAACTGTACTTGCGGCTTTAAGAAATAAACTGAACCTAATTCTTCTAAACAACGTTTTATCATGTGTTGGAAACGACAAATATAACTGAGAGACTACTATATATGGTTACAACGATAAGATGTCATTGTAGAATTAAGTTAACAGACCCAATAATGCTAATCTATTTTATTATGAAGACAAGGTGGAATCGATAATCATAGCGTCATATTCACAAATTCATAACATGAGAGAAAGACTTTTTCATGCGATATTAATAATAACGGAAACCATTTTCATTATATAAAAAAGCTCTACATTTAAAGACATGTGAAAAGGAAACTTAAAAGATAGTATGATTTGTCCTATACAGTATTATCCAGAGGCATTTAAGGTATATAAATTGTAAAATCATAATAGCATATCATCGATATTAACAAATATAGATAAAATTTTTTAACTTTAATAAGTTCCAACTCTGAAGATCTGTAAGAATGCATGTATGTTTGTTTTTTAGACATAATATAAGAAATAAGATAGACGGGTATGTATGTGAGAAAATAATTGGGCGTTATTAAGAAGAAAAATTCAGCAAGATTACTATGGAATACAAAGCCACGTTACCTAGTTAATCCAAAGAATATAAAATTTCGGACCGCTGAAGTTGTACTTCCAAATCAAGCAAGAGACCAAAGGCTAATTCAATCACTTTTCAATGTTCTATCGAATATTCGGATTGAGCGAAACAGAATGAACAGGCTGATTTGGGGAAATAATCTTCTTACAATGCAAGCACTTCTTGCTTCGGGCTATGAAGGGAAGGTGGGCTTGATATATATCGACCCACCGTTTTGGACGGAGATAAACTATTATGCAAAATTTGAAATCGGTGGAATGGGGATTACAAAAATACCGTCAGTGGTTGAACGATTAGCTTACAAAGACGTTTGGAAAGGAGGAATTGACTCTTTCCTCAATATGCTTTATCCAAGGTTGCAATTAATGAGGCGCTTGCTTGCAGAGAATGGCTCTATTTTTATACACCTCGATTATCATATGGGGCATTATACTAAACTGATGATGGATGAAATATTCGGTATAAATAATTTTAGAAACGAAATTGTTGTAAAGCGAGGACGCAAGAAAGGTCTTATGTATCAATTCGAAAAAGTTGATAGAATGCATTCTAGTGTTGACACCATATTATGGTATACTAAATCTTCACTCAGCAAATTTAAACATCCATTGTCAAACACAGATGGTGTAGCGGCAAAGTGGATGGGGTTTTGGAGTAATATTGACAGGCCAACAATGCGATATGAACTGTTTGGTGTAATTCCAAGTCGAGGACAGTGGAAATGGAAAAAGGAAAGAGCGGTTAGAGCAGTTGAAAACTACCGCAAATTCGAAAATGAATTTAAAAATAATATTACTGCTGAAGAATATCAAAAGTTAACAAGAGAGGAATTGGAGCTTATAAAAAATAAACACCTCTTAGAATATTGGATGTCGAACGGCAAGACATTAGAGTTTATCAGAATGCGTGGTACAGTAAAGTATCCTGAATATTGGGTAGAGCCACGGGAACATAAGCTCATCGATAATCTGTGGACTGATATTGAAGCATACAACTACTCTTCTGATTATCCCACTGAAAAACATATAGACCTGCTGGACAGAATAATTGCCAACTTTTCAAATGAGGGGGATATTGTTGCAGATTTCTTCGCTGGTTCGGGAACAACACTAGTAGTTGCTGAGAAAAAAGGACGGCGATGGATAGGATGTGATTTTTCAAAAGTTGCGATACAAGTAATGCGTAGTCGTCTTGTTCAAAATGATTCTAAACCGTTTTTAGTTGAGAAAATGAATAATTATCAGAGGCAGCTAATCCATTTGACTGGATTACGTATTTATGAGATTCAACAAATAATTCTTGAATTATATAGAGCCGCTCCTAGGAAAGACTATTCTAACTTAGGTACTAGGAAAATCGATGGATTGACTGAACTGGTTTATGTAAGTTACCCTGACAGACCCGTAACTGCAAAGAAAGTTGAAGTGCTTGAATCGATAGCGGAGAAATTGGATGGAAAAGGGTATGAGCAGTTAGTCATTCTCGGTTGGGATTATGAATACAACTACGATCAGATTCTTCAGGAAAGAGAGCGAAAATCAAAAAGAGCATGGTGCACGAAAATAGTTAGTAAAGTCATACCTTGTGAAATATATGAATTTCTGAAGGAGGCAGAAAACAACGATCATGTAAATTGTTTGGATGGTAAAATACAATTTTACAACAAACCATACCTGAAACTTTTAAAACCAGAAATTAAAAAGAGTTTGGAAAAATATCAGGTGACTGTAGGAATAGACCGTTATGTTGTTTTTGATTTTCCGATAGAAAATGAAGAACATAAAAAAGGGATTCAAGAACTACTCCAAGATAAACCACTTTCCTTAATTGATTATTGGGCAGTTGATTGGAACTATGATGGAAAAACATTCAAATCGACCTGGCATGCAATGCGCCGAACGGGCAGAAATATACTCCCGATACCAAGGTCTACTAGCAGAGAATTATGCGCTGGAAAATATACCATCGCAATAAGGGTGGTTGACATTTTCGGAAATGATGCGAGTAATACCGTAAACATAGATTTAAGGAATAAGTTAACATCATCGCAATTGAAACAATAGGCGTGTTTGTTGTCACGGAACTGAGTCGCGAGATAAATACTGTGTAACCCTCCTCTATGGTGCATTTTTTATATCCTTTTTTAGCCCATATGGTAGTTTCTATGTACTTTTGATCTAACAGGCCGAATAACGAAATTCTTATAATACACATGGATATTTCGTTTTTTTGTAATCTTGCTCTTGTCTATGGAAATAGGCATATGGAAATTTCGAATTTTTCCTACAATCGTGAATTGGGAGTAGTGAAAATTACATTGTTCTTCTTATTGTTTTAGCTTGAGGAATTAGCTCCATATGCCATCTCTTCATTATTATTTTTATGATGATATGTGAATTTGGATAGTTGAATAGATATGACGTCAACTCTAAAATTCATATTCGACTAAACATTTCTCCTTATATCCATAAAACACATTAAACCGACTTGTTAAATAGGGTTTGTGAGTAGTCAGACAAAATCGGATTATGAGTCTTTACTAAAGCGTTTACAAGATAAGCTGGGTAATACATCGCGAAAGGCGGTATCAAGACTTGAAGTTCCCACGCCTCAAATTATCTGGATTGGCCAACGTACAATATTTAGAAACTTTATGGAATTTCCAAAAGCATTGAGAAGAGAGCCGGAGAAATTACTGCTTTATCTTAACAAGGAACTTGCTTCTGCTGGTTATATTGCTGGTGAACGAGTGATATTTCTTGGACGTAAAGAACCCTCATCTTTCGGAGCACTAATAGATAGATATATCAAAGACTACGTAATTTGTCCTGTATGCGGAAGTCCAGATACTAGAACCGAAAGGAATAGAAAACTTGGATTTTTGTTATGTGATGCATGCGGTGCAAGATCCTCAATTAAAGGAAGTTATGCTTGAAAATTATTTTATTTCTAAATAAAAAATTGGACAATTGATTAATAAGAATGATGTGCATACGATTAATAAGCCTATGATCTAAATGTTAACTGGAATCTTATAACGTCAACCAAAAATAAAACAATGACAATTGAGATCGTCGGTAGTCATTTAATGATGTCCTATAACTATGTGTTGAACCATAGTCCTCTAGCCGTGTCACTTCTGGGAGCATGTTATATGTCTATAAATGCGCAAAAGAAACGGGCAGATATGTAATAATCAGGAAGTTTGCAAACCAACTGAAAGATGTGTCTAGAGCTTTTTCCCTATCATGGCACATCTTCTAAACATATATTTTGAATAATATATCATCAATTGATTAATGCTACGTTATTACTATTGCTTTAACGTATGATAATATAGTATTTCGTTTCATTACCATTACAAACTTCAGTTTTAATATATACCTCAAGTTCCTCACAGTTATTGATTCATGTCTTTTTACTCCACAATAAGCTAAAGTTGACCGTGGGCTCTAAGTACGAACTTGACAACCATCCCAAACAGATATGACTGCAATAATGTCACTCCACCAAGAAACACAGGTACAACATGACGAAAACAGCTTCACAACCGGCCAAAGTTGGGGCGCGTTAAGAAAAGCATGGAAAGGTTACAGAATTGCAAAGGTTCAGAGCGATGATGCCAAAATGCGGGAATACGCGACAAAAATTAGAAAGATCCAAACAGAACTAGGAGTTAGCGTAGCATCATTCCCGCAGTTGGATATCATTTGACTTTTTTTCTCTTCTTTTCAATCATATAAACTTGTTACTATCTGTTGGGCATGCTAATCGCTGCTTTTAAATTATTCTCAATTTGCAGTTTTAGTAATGCACGAATAAGCACATCTATTATTTTTCCATTTTTTAAAATCAACGTTGTTGGAATACTTTGAATACCAAATAGGTAGCAGTGAGATGATTTTCATCAATATCGACATTGGCAAATACTACCCTGCCAACATATTCTTTTGCCAACTGTTCAATAATTGTCTAATAATTTGTCCTCTAATTCCATTCATCGCTGATTTTGCAGGTGCGAGCTTTTGCAATTCTGCCATCTTTCTTTTGTCTTATTGATTGTATCATTGATCATCATTATCGTATCTGGGCAATACACTTCATTTAAATCCTCGTATAGGTTCGTTGTGATCTATAACTAGGAACTAAACAATGTGACATTTATACGATCATGGAAATTTTCACTAACGTCGAATTTTTTGCATATGATCTTATAAGTGAGCTTTATATGCTTTTACACTAAACGATATGTAATTATTTGCCTTGCTCTGACTTTTTAGTGGCTGATCAGTTTTGGAAAAAGAGGATGACGTGATTGAAGAAATTGAAAAATCAGAACACGAAAATGATATAACTATGAAGGAGGAATTGGCAAAGGTGAAAGATGAATTGGATTTAGTTAAAGAAGAATTGTATAAGGCCAGAGAATCTTCTGACAATAATCTTAATAGATTAAAGTACATGATGGCTGACTTTGATAATTATCGTAAACAAATGGAAAAGCAAATAGCCTCAAAAATTGAATCAAGCAGAGCTGAACTCCTTATGAAGTTCCTTAATATTCGTGATGATTATTCACGGGCCCTGGAAATTGCAAAGCAGAGCAAGTCCGAAACCGTTGTAATTGAGGGCTTAGAGGCGATTTTAAAGAACCTTGACTCTGTCCTTAAATCAGAAGGTGTTATGGAAATTGAAACGATTGGAACGCCTTTTGATCCAAACATTCATGATGCTATTAGTTTCTCATATCAGGATAATGTATCAGAGAATGCTGTCACAGGTGAGATTCGAAAGGGTTATATGCTAAACAATAAAGTTTTAAGACCCAGCCTTGTAGAAATCTCTAAAAAGATAGTTAAAAATACCGTTAATGATACAGATGAATTAGAAAAGGAGACTGAAAATTAGTTATGAGTAAAATTATAGGAATTGACCTTGGAACAAGTAACTCTGCTGCTGCATCAATGATCGGCGGTAAACCTGCAATCATACAGGCAGCCGAAGGTACCTCCGTAGGAGGAAAGGCGTTTCCTTCGGTTGTTGCTTTTACTCAGGAAGGCCAGCTTATTGTAGGTGAGCCAGCAAGACGACAGATGATAACCAATCCTGAGGGTACTGTCCTTGCTGCAAAACGCAAAATGGGGACCGATTTTAAATTCAATGTATTTGGTAAACAATATACGCCACAACAGATATCTGCATTCATCTTACAAAAAATAAAGAGAGATGCTGAGGCTTTCCTTGGGGAGACTGTGGATAAAGCAGTAATTACTGTACCTGCTTACTTTAATGATAATCAAAGGCAGGCAACAAAGGATGCTGGTGAAATAGCAGGATTACAAGTAATGAGGATTATAAACGAGCCGACCGCCGCTTCATTGGCGTATGGATTGGACAAGGTTCAGAAAGATCTTAAGATTATGGTCTTTGATTTTGGAGGAGGAACACTGGATGTTACAATAATGGAGATGGGGGGAGGAGTTTTCCAGGTTAAAAGTACTTCTGGCGATACTCAGCTTGGCGGAACTGATATGGATAACGCTTTGGTTGATTATGTTTTCCAGGAATTTAAGAAGCAATCTGGATTAGATGTCAGGAACGACAAAGCTGCAATGATGAGGATAAGAGAGGCAGCGGAGAAAGCGAAAATCGAATTATCAAATATTGTTACGACTGAAATCAATCTGCCATTTCTGGCATATGATCCTACTACTGGTCCAAAAAACCTTATATTGTCTTTAACTAGAGCAAAACTTGAAGAGCTACTACGACCCATAATTGAAAGGTGTAGATCACCCATGATGCAGTCTATTCAGGATGCGAAAATAACACCATCTGAAGTTGATAAAATCATATTAATCGGTGGACCAACAAGAATGCCGATTGTTAGGCAATTTGTTGCAACGGTTATGGGTAAGGAGCCAGAGCGTGGTGTCGATCCAATGGAAGCTGTTGCAATGGGAGCGGCTATTCAGGGAGCCATTATTTCCGGCGATGTATCAACAGATATACTTTTAGTGGATGTTACACCACTTACTCTAGGTGTAGAGGTTCTAGGCGGTTTAAAGGAGCCTTTAATAGAGCGTAACACTACAATTCCTTCTAAAAAGAGCAAAGTGTTTACAACCGCAGCTGATTACCAGACTGCAGTTACAATTCATGTAGTGCAAGGTGAAAGACCCATGGCATCTGATTGTGTTTCACTGGGAATGTTTAACCTATCTGGAATCCCTCCGGCCCCAAGAGGGATACCACAGATCGAGGTTACATTCGATATAGATGCGAATGGAATCTTAAATGTTACTGCCAAAGATCTGGCTACATCAAAAGAAGCAAAGATCACAATCACTGCAAACACAAAGCTATCGAAAGAAGAGATCGAGAAACTAAAGAAAGAATCAGAGAAATTCGCCGACGCTGATAAAAGGAAGAAAGAGGAGGCCGAAGTCAAAAATGAGGCTGATAATTTGGTCTATGCGGCCGAAAAACTAGTAAAGCAGGATCTGAAGGATAAAATCAAACCAGAACAAGCGGACAAAGTCAACAAATCTGGTCAAGAACTGAAGGATGCAATTGCTAGCAACAATGTAGATAATATTAAAGCAAAGATGCAAGAATTAAAAAATATTCTCGGTGAGGTTAGCGCAGAAGCTTACAAAGCTGCAGGAGCCCCCTCTGCATCTACTAGTACTCCTGGAGGAGGAGCAACAGCAGATGCTGCTGGTGCAGGAGCTACTCCAGAAGAATACGCCAAAGGCACTAGTACGTCAGACACTACACCACCTCCATAATATTGGCTCCACCACTTACAACATTGACTATAACGACGAGCCATATGAGTGATAAAGTATGAGCAACAAGAGAGACTATTATGACGTTCTTACTCTCACTAGGAGTGCAAGCAAGGAAGAAATCAAGAATGCATACAGAAAATTAGCATTACAGTATCACCCTGACAGAAATAAGTCTCCTGGAGCAGAAGAAAAGTTCAAAGAAATTTCAGAAGCATATGCTGTTTTGTCTGATGATGAAAAAAGAAAAAGATATGATACTTATGGCCATGTTGGAGCCGAAGAAGTGTTTAGAGGCTCAGAAGCAAACTTCGATGAAATCTTTAGAGACATGGGATTCAGTGGCGTTAGAGATATTTTCGAGCAGATATTTGGAGGCCGCGGTGGTGGTTTCAGTAGTATGGGTGGTAATGATCCATTTGGTTTTAGCTTTGGTGGCGGCAGGAGAAAGGGACAAGATATTCTTTACGATATTGAACTTTCTTTAGAAGAAGTCCTTAAAGGAAGAAAGGAAGAAATAGAGCTACCAAAACTTGAGAAGTGTAATAATTGTGGGGGAACAGGAGCTGCTCGAGGAACTAAGCCGAGGAAATGTAGTGTTTGTAATGGCCAAGGACAAACAAGACGTATATATAGTCAAAATAGATTTTCCACTTTTGTCTCATTAGAGCCATGCCGGACGTGCCAAGGTCAAGGCGAAATTATTGACAAACCTTGCAATATATGTAATGGCTCAGGCAGAGTCAGAACGAGTAAGAAAATAGATCTAGAAATTCCTGCAGGTGTAGAGGATGGAATGACATTGCAATTGCGTGGTGAGGGCGAGCCATCAGAAAATGGATTGTCTGGAGACTTATTAATAAGAGTTCATGTTAGACACCATCCATTATTTGAAAGATTAGAAGACGGTCATTTGCTTTATGGTCTTAATCTTAAATTTACTGACCTGGCGCTTGGAACTGAAGTTCAAGTTCCTACACTTGATGGTCATGAAAAACTAAAAATTCCACAGGGAACCCAACCAAATGCTATTTTAAAAATTAAAGGTAAAGGGCTGCCTCGCTATGGTGGATATGGCAAGGGCGACCTGCTTGCTAGAATCAACGTCAAAATTCCGACCAAATTAAATGACAGACAAAAGTCATTGCTTAAGCAGTTTGAAATGGAATTTCAAAGTGGTGAATACAGTCTGTAATAGGTTTTTAATAGATATGCCACTATGTGACTGGAGATATGATAATCTATTCTAAGATGAATAGAATATGTTTTGTATTTTCTAATAGCTATAGCCAATTTTTTAGTGATAACTTAGTGATAATTGTGGCGTAGCATGTTAAGGATCTATGCAGAATGGTCTAATTTGAGAGAATAAAAAATTGTGCAAATACATTATCATAGTCTATATTCCAAAGGAGTGATCGATGCTTTTTTATCTATCTAACAGCTCCTTGTTATTATTTTATATACTTCTTTCTATCTAATATCTATTTTCAAAAGGGCGTCATCGTTAATGCATAATATATATTCTTAATTATAATAAATTACAGGCATGCATGCAATCGAGGCAATTAGAGTTTCAAAAGCCTACAAAGGTTCAACATATTCTGCATTAAATAATGTGTCATTAAATGTAGAAACTAAGCAAATATTTACAATTCTTGGTAGAAATGGTGTCGGTAAGACCACCTTTATACGTATATGCGCTACTCAGTTAATGCCTTCCGCTGGAACCGTATATGTCCTTGGGTATGATATTTTAAAGGAGCCAAGTAAAATAAGGAATATTGTTTCTATAGTTCCACAAGAAGGCAGGCCGTTAAGAGCACTTACACCTTGGGATCACGTATATAATTGGTTACAAATTAGAGGAGAAGATAAAAAGGCAGCTAGAGAAAAGACCGAAAAAATATTGCATAAGCTTGAACTTTATGAAGCAAAGGACAGGCCTGCAATGAATCTTTCGGGCGGCATGAAACAGAAGGTCCTAGTGGCAATGGCAATGGCTACCAACGCTCAACTACTATTTCTTGATGAACCCACAATTGGTTTGGATCCGGTCTCGAGACGTCAGGTCTGGTCAGCAATTAAGGATTGGAAAAAGCAGGGTGGGTCTATACTATTAACGACGCATTATATGGATGAAGCTGAGATGCTTTCAGACAATATTGTGATAATAGATAATGGACATTTGATGGCACAGGGTACAATGCGCGATCTACGAAGGTTCATACCACAGAATATAAGGGTAGATATTGCAAAGGATGGAATCGATACTGATATACTCAAATCATATGGTTCGATAGTAGACACTGGCACTGATACTATACGACTTTTGACTTTTGAATCAACTATTAAAGAATTATCAGAATTTGCAATAAAAAGAAGCCTCTCATTTACAATTTCACCCATAACGTTAGATGATGTATTTGTCTCACTTGTTGGCAATAGTGTTGAAACGGTAAGTCATGATGCCGCAGTGGATTATAAGACTGGAAATTAGGGGATTCATGTCTGAATAGCGATAACAAATTTATGCCATAATTACTATAATTTAATGAAATCCATGCTTATCTAAATAAAAATAATTTGGCTTCTTTTGCACTCTTATAGTATGTGTATGTCATGATTTTCTCATTGATATATATTGTAGTATCATGTCATAGCAATCAATTGCGGGGGTTGCCAAGCCTGGTCAAAGGCGTGAGATCAGACAGGTTTGTCCGGCGCGATGCTCAGATGTTATGATACTTGACTGGGTTACCTCATCCCTCAGGGGTTCGTGGGTTCGAATCCCACCCCCCGCATCTTGGAACTTTTAAAACAGAATTTGAACGAATACTCCATTGTGAGGTGAAGACTTACTCATTGAACTAAATTGTTTTAAGTGATAAATTATGTTGCTTAATTGCGGTTAAAGAAAATCGAGCTCCTACTTGCATATATTACATCTGTCAGAGATACTGTAGTAGTGTTACAAAGCATGGAATTTGAAGGAGAGCTCGCAGTTTCATGGTTGGTAAATTCTTGTAAAGCAAGCCCTTCGACAAATATAGAAGTGGACGAAGATCAAGAATAACATGCTGTCAAAGGCTTATTTTCAAAACAACATCATCATTACCATTGTTGTCATCATCTGAAAAACACAGGAAAAGTCAATATCTATATGCTATTTTTTTCTTTTGTTATATATACTGTTTTTTCAGCTTTTGTTTATTACCTTGGTAATCACGGTCAAATATGTGATATGCTATCTGCTCTAACATTAAGATCTGGCATTCTGCCTTCATATTGAATCTTTAATGTAGCACCATCTTGACCGTGCATCCAAAGGAGGATGTAAACAATGCTTTTAAGTAGGTCTCTAAATCTGAATTAACAGGAATAATGATGTATGCGGAAGATCCCATTGTCTTGACTGATATTATTGAGGATCCACATTCATATATACGATAAGTTGATCATGATACAAAAAGTAGTATTTACGGATATAGACGGTACATTGATTGATTTGATTTCAGGAAAATATGGAGAAAGTGACAAGCTCATATATACATTAAGAGAAAATAATGTACCTATAGTTCTTTGTTCTGCTAAAACCTTCGCCGAACAAAATAAAATAAGAGATGATCTAGGATTAATGGATCCATTTATTGTGGAAAATGGTGGCGCAATAATTATCCCCAAGAATTACTTTGACTTTCAGTTTGACATCGAACAAAACAGGATAAAAGAAGAACAAGGGTATATTATAATAGAACTCGGCGAATCAACAAGAGAAATAAGAACAAAGCTAGCTGAAATCAAGAAGAAACTCAAGATTGAATTCAAAGGCGTTGCTGATGTTTCGATTGAAGAATTGAGTAGATTAGCAACAATGCCAATAGATTATGCAAAAAGAATGTCAGAACGAGAGTACGGTGAGACTATTTTACAAATAAAAAAAAGTGATATCCCTACGTTTACAACAAGTATTGAGAAGATGGGAATAAAAGTAATTCATGGAGGACGCTTCTTTGACGTTACAATGGGCACGGACAAGGGCAAGGCTGTCAGTATACTCATAAACTTATTTAGAAAGAAATATCGCAATCAAATAAAGTTCTTTGGTGTAGGTGATAGTGCAAATGATGCTTCAATGTTAAAGCTTATGGATGTTCCAATGGTGGTGCAAAAGCCAGACAGTTCATGGTCGGAACTTGAAATCAAAAATGTCATAAGGTTAAAGGGCATAGGACCTGAGGGCTGGAAGAGTGCATTTGATAAGATTATGGAGATGAATTGATTTGACTGAACCAACCAATATATGGTAGCTCAAACGCATTATATTCTATTTTGGTCATTTCAATAAAAATGAGTATTATTAGATTACTATTGAATTAAGTAAAATAGTCAATGTAGAAAAATAATAGGAAGTATAAATGTTGATCTACTTGACAGAAACGTAATAAAATAACAAGTAAAATAAAGAATATAGATAGGCAACTTTTATTGATGAAACAATAGAAATGATATCTTACAATGACTGACTGATATATTGGTCAGATTTCGGATCAAGACTTATTCTTTAATGCAGCCTACATGTTACAACGTAACATTTTGTTTTTTTTGATTAAATCAACCATTGGCTCGTTTCTCTGATATGCATTCACCTTAGAGATGGCCAAGTACAATTACATCTGTTGGTTATTCATTACAAAACGACGTGACAGGTAGATAACGATCTACAAAAATTAGGTATATTTTTTTTTGGTCTCCTAATTAGTGATAATTACACTGTTGCAACGAATCATATAGCAGAAAAATTAGACTTTGATTTTAGTGAATCTGATACACTTGGAATTAGATCAAACTGGAAAGTTGACCGGCAACGTTAAGATGCCTTTGGGATGGAAAAAATAAGATGTATTGTAAAAGGTATCCGCTAGAAGAATACCAAGAAATTTAAAATTGCATTAAAATCAACTGTATCAATTGGAGATAGCAAGTATGATTTATGCATGTTAGAGAGCAAATATTGGAATCACATTATGCCAAAACAAAAAAATACTCCAAAACAAGGCTGATGTGTCAATAAAAGAAGCAGATCTTTTTATTGTTGCGCGATTTATCAGTTTTTTGATTGATTCAATGTTGAACAATTATAAAGCAAAACTTATACTACTTATGCTTTGTCAGATATAATTGTAATTAATTAAAATAAGAATATTTAGTTGAATGCTGTCAGCCTCGTCTTTTATTTTTGAGATCTTAATTAGGGATGATAGGTCTTTTTACTTTACGCAAAGGAGACAGAGATATATTCCCCTTGCGTAGAAATGCTGTCAGCGGGGTGGGGAAGCCAGATCTCCTATAGAGGCTAGGTAATCCCGGCGGGCTCATAACCCGCAGAGCGGTTTCCACAATTATGTAAGGCATGTGGCCGTATGTTCAAATCAACCCCCCGCTATTGCTTTTTATTGTAATTGAGATGACGGATTATATATGGTTAGGAAATGTATATTGCAATAATAATCCTATCTAGAAGAATAAAACCATCTAGCAAATAGATTTGATTCTGGATAAAAACCTACAGACAACTTTTCCATGCCATACCTGTGAATAGGTTTGGTTAAATGTCTGTGTGATTTTGGGCTTGGCAGATATAGTCCTGTCTTTATATTTCTATTCCGCAGTATACGAATCTTCTTTCTAGTCCTGTCTTTATATTTACATCTGTCACACTGGAATCCCTTATTTCTTCCTTCTGATTTCATTCGCTTTCCACACGATTTGCATAAGGGATTAAGCATATCGTATATTTGAACAAGTTTCAAGATGGAAAGATACTCTATATTCAAAATTTTTGGATGTTTTAATGTCGCTTTTCTAACGCCACATCCAATTTCGATAAAGTCGCCCATTTCGAGCTTTGAAGCGATACTTGTTAAACCAGTTGGCTCATATATTGCAGCTGAGCAGATGGTTCCATTAGGGTCTTCTATCTCAAATAATGCATGGCCCCCTTGCATAATGCATGGCTTCGCACTGATTTTACAACGGATATAGCCAGCTGTATAAGCTTTGATATGTGATAATTTTAATTCGTTTTGTAAATGCATATTAGTCCCTTGGTTGGAGCGAAAAACCATATATCCATCTAATTTCTCCTCTATTCCTAACCTTTCCAGTGATGAAACTACCACTTCAGGGCATTCGCCCCTTATACCACAGAAAACAGGATCGGGTCCATGAGGTGTAATTAATATACGTCTGTGATTTTGATCGTAGTTATTGAAGGTGTGTGGGAATGTATTTTTACTATATTCAATTACCTTTGACACATCTACTATTCTAGCGGTGCCACAATATTCTGGTTTTCTGTACGCTATGGCTTCAAATGTGTGATCCCGCTGTAATAAACAACCAATTGCAGCCAATGACCCTACTAAACCTTGACCATTTCCAAAGGCGGCATATTCTAGGAAATGTTCTTTTGCAACCTTTTCTGCTTTTTGTCTGCTTAGGATGTCAAACATTGCAATTCGGCTGAACTCTTTTATAATATCTGGCACTTTATCTCCTTTAAAAAAGACAATACCTGGGTTTGCACCTGCACCTATGTTAGAACCCTCTTCTATACTTTGTTTTATACATTCAATTATTTTGTCATGGCTTTTTACACTAATCCGTAGGCATACAGCACCATTGCCGCGAGTCTTCCATGGAACATTTGGATTTAATCTAATTAACAATGGATAATCAATAAACTTTGCATCTTCCTTTAACAAATAATCTGTAATTTTAAATGCCAATTGGGTAGTGCATCTACTTAGTGTTGAATCGGTATCATCAAATCCAATATGTAGAATTTCACAAGGGTGGTCCTTGATGATGTTCATCACGTTTCTTTAGTACAATAAATTGTTGTAGTTATTTAACTATGATGAGTAGTTTGCTTAACATAGTAATATCGTTAAGAACATTATATTTTCAGTTTATCGTTGGCTACTATCATGAATTATGCATTATTGACATATAACTAAGATTTTATAGGATTTATCATATTTATCTGATATTTTATTAATTATGAATCACAATCAATACGCAGTTTCATAATTGGAAGAATTTAGAACTAATTATTCAATCTTTTTAAATTCTGTTGAATTTTATATTGATTCTAATTCGGTCTTATGTAACTATCAGTAGCCATCTTCTTGAAAACCTACTTTGATAAAACGTAGTGGGTAATGACAACAGAAATAAGAAACCAGCTATTCCTCTCCAAACATTAAGTTTGAGATATGTGGCATCATACTTACAACAGAACGGGACAAGGAACGGCACAAGAAACTAGAACACAAAGAACATCAGAGGCCAACCGGTGTCAGTTGGTAATTTTTATTCCAAATAAATATATTTATTTTGTTAATATTTCCATTAGATATTGTATGAAATTGATCTAACTTAGTCAACTGAGCTACGCATATGATAGTGGGGATACTTCAACTTGAGACATGTGGTTAATCATATTGTTAACCTTTGTAAGCGACTCCTAAATCAGAATCCCATATCTTACTTTTTCATGAGGATTCTGTAAGAAAGGGTGCTTATTTGTGGACTAATCCTACTTGAATTTGTTTTCTCACATAAACAGTTAGTTTATTTTTGCCTTAGCCTATTACAACTAAGGATGATATGAAGCATATGAATGCTAAGTCTATACAAGAAATTGATTTTGTAAAACGAAATGGTTTGATACCTGTTATAGTTCAAGACCGAAATACAAAAGATATCCTTATGTTAGCATATGCTAACAGAGAGGCACTTGATTGTACTATAAAAACAGGAAATGCTTGTTTTTGGAGTACTTCTCGTAGCAAATTATGGATGAAGGGGGAAGAGTCTGGAAACATCCAGCGTATTACAAAGATATTGGTTGACTGTGATTCTGACGCCTTGTTATATGTGGTAGATTCAAAGGCTCCCGCCTGTCACACCGGTAATCGATCATGTTTTCATAATCTGTTAGAAAAGAAATAAAATAAGATTATTTTTTAAAAATTTAAACTAATTAATATTCTTCTGGAAATTATTATAATGAATACAGTTAAGTAATATAGATATTTTTGTAGAAAAAAATTTAGTAATATTAAAATTGTGCTTAGTGAGCCTTATCTATAACATTGATAGATAGGTGGTAGTCAAAAGTCATGGGCATTATACAATCTTTAAAGTGCAGAGAATGTGGCAAAAAATACGAACCTCAATTCAGATACATATGCGAAGAGTGTTTTGGTCCGCTTGATGTTATTTATGATACTTCTAATGTACGAAAGGATATCTTTGTATCAAGACAAGATAAAACTTATTGGCGCTATTTCGAACTACTTCCGATTGCTGATAAAGGCAATATTGTAAATCTGAATGCTGGTTTTACTCCTCTGCAACATGCTAATAGACTCGGTAAAGAAATAGGCGGCCTGAAAAACCTCTATATTAAAAATGATTCTGTAAATCCCACGTTCTCGTTCAAAGATAGACCTGCAGGAGTAGCTGTCTCACGAGCTAAAGAAATCAAATTAAAGGCGGTAGGCTGTGCATCTACAGGTAACCTTGCTTCAGCAACAGCAGCTCATGCTGCTAAAGCAGAACTGCCATGCTATATTTTTGCCCCTTCTGATATTGAGCACGTTAAAATATCACAAGCATTATCATATGGCGCTGAATTTGTTACAGTGGATGGAACATATGATGATGCCAATAGAGTTGCTTCAGTAATTGGTGACTCGAAAGGTATTGGAATTGTGAACATAAATATGCGGCCATACTATGTCGAAGGCTCAAAGACACTTGCTTTCGAAGTAGCTGAGCAGATGAATTGGCAGGTTCCTGACAATCTAATAATTCCAGTTGGAAGCGGTGCGATGTTAAATGCAATTTGCAAAGGCTTCGAAGAATTAGAAAGATTAGGATTCATCAATAATGTGGCAAATCTGAAGATTACTGCTGCACAGCCTCATGGATGTGCTCCAGTGGTCTCTGCTTTCAAGAGAAAAAGTAATGATGTTATTCCAGTCGAAAGACCAGAAACGATTGCGAAAAGTCTTGCAATAGGGGATCCAGGAGACGGATTATACGTATTGAAAAGATTAAGACAATATAATGGAATTGCAGAAGAGGCTACTGATGAAGAAATTATTGATGGAATATTGAGACTCGCTAAAACGGAAGGCATATTTACGGAACCAGCTGGAGGGGTTTCAGTAGCAGTACTCAGAAAGCTAATTGAAGATGGCGAGATCGATAATGATGAAACGGTAGTTTGCTATATCACTGGCAACGGGCTCAAGTCTACCGAAGCAATTATAGATGTACTTCCTAAACTTAAAGCTGTAAAACCAGATGTTCAATTAGTTTCAGCGATGATTAGATAACCATATGCGTATATATGATGGTGGGAACAGATAAAATGGCTAGAGTTGAATTCATAATCCCCTCCGTCTTGAACAGAGGTGCTGGAGAAAAGAAGGTTCCGTTAGAAGCTAGCAACTTACACGACGCATTCACGAAAATTTCTGACTTTATGGGAGAGGATTTTAAGCGAAGAGTATTCGATCTTAATGGCAAACCGCGTGCTCTAATTAATATTTATATCAATGGCAAGAACATGCGCTTCAGTACTGATGGTATGGCAAAATCGCTTTCTGATGGTGATTCTGTGTATATATTACCAGCAGTGGCGGGTGGAGCGAAACTTACAAACGAAGATTTACAACGCTATTCAAGACAGATAATGCTTGAAGAAATAGGATTTACTGGAATGGAAAAACTGCGCGACTCTAAAATTTGCGTGATTGGAGTTGGCGGAATTGGAAATCCTATTGTAACGCAATTAACCGCAATGGGTATTGGCAAACTAAAAATAGTTGATAGAGATGTAATAGAGATTTCAAATTTACATAGACAACATCTTTACACGGAGAATGACATTGGTAAAGTCAAGGTTGAAGTAGCAGTAGAACGTTTGAAAGGGATAAATCCCACAGTTGAAATCGAAGCTGTTCCAGTTTCTGTTAGTAAATATACAGCTGAAAGTATTATCAAAGGGTTTGATGTTGTTATTGACGCGCTTGATAGCATTGATGCAAGATATGCATTAAACGATGCATGCATTAAATTCGACATCCCCTTTATTTATGCGGGAGCATTAGGAATGCTAGGTTCAGTTTGCACTATCCTTCCTAATAAATCTGCATGTTTACGATGTATATTCCCAGCATTGACTGAGGATGATATGCCGACTTGCAGCACTGAAGGAGTACATCCGTCAATATTATATTTAGTGAGCGGTGTCCAAGTATCAGAAACAATTAAGATAATCACAGGACAGCAACCAACACTTGTGAACAAATTGCTTTATATCGACTTAAACGAACTTTCATTTGACAAGATCCATGTCTTTAGACAGGAGGAATGTCCTTCATGTGGTTCAAAGAAGGAAATAAAGGAAGTGAAGCTAATTGCACAGCAGCAGTTGATAATTGAAGAGCTTTGTGGGAGAGATAGCGGTAAGAGAACCTATACTGTTACTCCATCAGAGCTATCTTCACCAATTAGTCTGATAGGAATAGTAAAGAATGCACAAGCGTTAGGGTATCAAGTCAAAACTAGAGGTAATTTGGGAATAACTGCGATAAGTAATAATGCCGGTAAATTGTCTGTTAGTTTCTTGACGAGTGGTGCTGCAACAATAGTTGGTGCGAAAGACGAAGAAGATGCTCTATCTATATACAATACTTTTGTAAAAGAGATAAAGTGAAAAACACACATCATTCCTTGGAATATGATACCTGATGAATGAGTATTTGTAAACAATTCATCTATGGATCATAGATTAATGACACCCAAATGATGATCTGAGAGACCTATAGATTTGGAAGACATTCGCATAAACCGTAGACAAGAGAAATGGATCAAAACCAATAAAAACCAGAAATTAAAATTGATGTATGATAACACGAGCTGTAGTTTAAGTAAATTGAAAAATTATATTAGCAATTAGCAAAACAGCTAATGCTGTTGCTACACGTGTATCTAAAGCTGTTATATTTTGCAGTTGAATATGGTGAAAAATAGTCCTTATAAAATACGCAAGACAGTTCTATTTATTTTTCAATGATAGTAAATATCATAATTTAGTCTAAAAAAGCAGGTTTTGATACCTCTGGCGTTTATACGAGTCGTAATTTGGAAATGATTGGTGTAAAGACGGAATGCTGTTCCACTACGAATCCAGGAGGTATTTTTTTATTTCAATTATTTAGTTATCTGGAATGAATCAATCATTTTTTGTACGATTGGCAAGTAAATACCGTATTTTGTTGCGTCTCCACTGTATGAAAGAAAATATAGCTTATCATGCTTTATTGTCAAAATCTCCATTGCTTTAGTTATTCCTACAATAGGATTACTATAGGTATAGATTATTTTGTGTGCTGGATAACCTCCTGCAAGGCTTGTTGGAGTTGATTCACTAAGACTAAAATTTGGCAAAGCTTGTCTTAAATTAATTTGTGTGTCGATATACTGACCCAGTGATGTATCCTGAGATGTTAAATTCCTGACTTCTATTATAAGATATTCTCTAAATGCATTCGACGCACCTCCTGCTGGTGAGAGAAAATTAACAACAATATTGCGATGTTCCTCCTCAATTCCTAGAGCGAATTCTAACTTTTCCCAATTTGATGGATATTGTATTTTAAATCCATAAGTGGGACTTTCATATTTCAAGAAATTACCATCGTTCGTTTGTGCTAATGCAATTTTTTGGACGGTGGTGATTGATAATAAAGGCATTGCCATCAATAAAGATAATAGAAATATATTTTGTATGGGCAACATTCTCTTCTCTTTTGTTCTCCCATTCTCATTTGTTTAACCATGGACGAATCAGAAAACAATGCTCTGGCGTTGCTTTTCACTATCCATTATGAAGGAAACTGATACTAAATTGCAATTTCTACTATATATTAGCTCCGCTAATCTAAGGACAATGTTATAGAGGATAAGTATTTGCTGAATATGTGCATATTATATTGCATATTATATTATGGTGATCGCTATATTGACATAATTGGATGTTAATCCTGTAAAACGATAGATTGATATCTCAAAATGCAGCTAAATTCTCCTTTCAAATTAATTGAAGCAGTAAAGTAGATTCCTATCTATTTATCAATTTGCAACTGCTACCACATCTAGACACTAATATCTATTTTAGACCTGAGACCTCCTGCTTTAAAATGTAATTCTTAAGCTGCCATTATGACTAAGCTATGGTAGAAAATAAGGACCTTCTTGACAAGGAAATATATTTATTGAAGCACTAAAAATAACGTGACGATACCTCATGATAATTAGAATACCTGTAATAAATAGGTTGTATAAATATACAGTAATCCTTATACATCTTATTCAAACAAGAAGCAAGTACAAAATTATGTCTTCTTGTGGCCATTTCTTTAATATTACAATGATGGCTATTTGAAAATGTTAGTAGAAGAGTCATAGAGAGATGCGCCATTGTAGTACGATATGGAGCACATCCATCCGTCTGTTGCCACTAATCAT
>Ga0207665_10000707_pt1 | contig 22630 bp, 20 predicted proteins | sample LARL112metaG_FD_184351 | JGI IMG/M metagenome (GOLD analysis project Ga0207665, IMG submission 184351) | Corn, switchgrass and miscanthus rhizosphere microbial communities from Kellogg Biological Station, Michigan, USA - LAR L11-2 metaG... | ecosystem: Host-associated > Plants > Roots >... | reverse complement strand
TGAACGAGCAGGCAGTGGTCGCAACGGACAACTTCCCTGGAATCTACCGGGGCAAGAGTTGTGGCCATCTAGGTTTTGGGAGCAGCCAGAGCGTTGGCACTCCGTGGAGCCAGTGGTCAGGCTCCAAATCTCAAGGTAATCTGGGGCACATGGCCTGTGGATGTCAAGGAATTTCTCGGTAAAACGAGAAACAGACTCCACGAAAGCCGAAAATACGCGGCGAAAAACAGGAGAAAACAGGGAAGAATCCATGAATGATCGCGCTGCAGCATGGGGGTTACTAACTGAGTTCACCCAGTCAGAAAGTTTGCGCAAACACGCGCTGGCAGTGGAGGCGTGCATGCGTGCCTATTCGCAAAAATTTGGCGGCGATGAAGAGTTGTGGGGCATCGTGGGGCTGCTGCACGACTTCGATTACGACAAGTATCCGAGCCTGGAAGATCATCCGTATCGCGGGAACGAGATTCTGAAAGAGCGAGGCTGGCCGGAAGAAATTCGCAAGGCCATCATGTCGCACGCCGAGTACACAGGCGTGACGCGCGATACGCCGATGGAGAAGGCGTTGTTCGCGTGCGACGAACTGGCGGGATTCATCACGGCCTGCGCGCTGGTGAAGCCGAGCAAGTCGCTGGCCGAGGTGGAAGCGGCGTCAGTGAAGAAGAAAATGAAGGACAAGGCGTTTGCTCGGAGCGTGAACCGGGCAGACATTACGAACGGGGCCTTAGATCTGGGTGTCGAGTTGGAGCCGCATATTGCGTTCTGTATTGAGGCGATGCGGGGGATTGCTGGGGATTTGGGGTTGGATGGGAGCGCCGCGAAGGCTAGCTAGCTCTTCACGCCAATCAAAAGCGTTCACCACAGAGGACACGGAGGGACACAGAGGAACCGCATTTCTCTGTGGTACTCAGTGTCCTCTGTGGTTTTAGGTGTTTCTTAACGCAGAGCTGCGGCCACCTTGCCGCTGGCGATCAGGTCTGCGATTCGGGCGAAGTCTTGATACATGACACGGTCCTTCTCCAATTTCGGTGACACGGCCCGAATGTTTGCGTGGGCCTGCTGCAGGCGCTTTGACGATTTCAGCGGGGCGAGCAAATCGAGGGCTTGTGCAGCGGCCATCGCCTCGATGGCGAGCGCATTGCGTGTGTTCTCAACAATCTTCTTCAGCTTGATGGCGGCTCCCATTCCCATCGAAACGTAGTCTTCCTTGTTGCCCGAGGTGGTGATCGAGTCGACCGAAGCCGGATGCGCGAGCACCTTGTTTTCGCTGACCAGCGCGGCGGCAGTAACTTGGGGCATCATGAAGCCGGAGTTAAGCCCGGCGCCGGGTGCAAGAAATGGCGGCAGGCCTTCGCTCAGGGCGGGATTCACCATGCGTTCCAAGCGGCGTTCGCTGATGCCCGCTAGCGCACTCAGCGCGATTCCCAGAAAATCCAGCGCGAACGCGACCGGTTCGCCGTGGAAGTTGCCGCCCGAGATGACGTCGGCATGGTCGTCTTGGGACTTCGGGTCGCGAAACACCAGGGGATTGTCAACCGCGGAATTGGTTTCGGTTTCAAACACCGACCGGCAATGCGCGAGCGTATCGCGCACGGCGCCATGCACCTGCGGCATGCAGCGCAGAGAGTAGGCGTCCTGCACGCGGCCGCAGTCACGATGTGACTCGCGGATGGCGCTGCCTTCGAGCAGTTTGCGTAGGTTGGCTGCAGTGGTGATCTGTCCGGGATGCGGCCGGGCACGGTGAATCCGCTCATCGAAAGCCGCGTCAGTGCCCTTAAGCGCGTCGCAGGCCATCGCGCCGATGACGTCCGCAGAATCAACCAGAATTTCTGCCGCCAGGAGCGAAAGCGTTCCGACTGCAAGCATGGCCTGGGTGCCATTGATCAGCGAGACGGCTTCTTTCGCTTCGAGAATGAGCGGCCTTATGCCTGCCGCCTTGAGCGCGTCGGCACCTGCGATTCGGCCGCCCTTACCGTCGTGGCACTCGCCTTCGCCGACCAGTAACAAAGCAAGATGAGCCAGAGGCGCGAGATCTCCGGAGGCACCGACGCTGCCTTGCGACGGCACCCATGGGGTGACGCCGCGCGTGAGCAGCTCGCAAATCGTGTCGATGGCGACTGCGCGAACGCCGGAAAATCCCTTGGATAGGGAATTGGCGCGCAACAGCATCATGCCACGGGTTTCGGGAATGGAGAGCGGTTCGCCGATTCCCACGGCGTGCGAGCGCACCAGATTGATCTGCAACTCGCGAATCTGGTCACCGGCAATGCGCACATCGCTCAGTTTGCCAACGCCGGTGGTGATGGCGTAGGACACCTGATTGTCGGCGACGAGCGTGTCGATCACGGCTCGCGCGGCATTGACGCGCTCACGCGCATCGGGCGCGAGCAGCACAGGGCGGCGTTCGAGTGCGACTTCGCGCACCGCTTCGAGGGTCAGATCATTTCCGCTGATGTGGAGGGCGTTCATTGGATCAGGTCACAGGGCTCAGGTCGTTGATCTGCGTCTTCATCTTCCAACGGCCTCGCGAAAAACTTTCATATATTTTTCGGGGAGCGCCGTCTTCCGCATTTGTGAATCGGCGACGATATGCGTGGTTTCACCTTCGGCCAGCACAGCGCCGTCGGATGCGCGCACCAGTTCGTAGCCGAAGTGAATCACGGACTCGCGGATGTTCTTCAAACGCGTGCGAACGATGACCTCGTCATCGTACAGCGCGGGAGCCTTGTAGCGGCAACGGGCGTCGACTACCGCGATGAAGCAGTCGTCCTGCTTCTCCATGTCTTTGTACGAAAACCCAAGTTGCCGGAGGAATTCCACACGACCGACTTCGAACCAGATGAAATGGTTCGCATGATAGACGACGCCCATCTGGTCGGTTTCGGCGTAACGCACGCGAATGCGCGTTTCATTGACTGCGGCCAGAGGATTGACGGCGGCCACGTTGAGTTCGCCTGGTCCGGTCATCCTTGCGAACTCCACTTGGGCTTGCGCTTTTCCAGGAACGACGAGATGCCTTCGCGGAAATCCGCCGTGGAGCGAATGGCCGCGTTCTCGCGGACAGCGGCGTCAATTTGGGTGTCGAGTTCGGCACGGGCCGCTGCGCTCAGCAGACGCTTGGTGTACAGCAGGGACGCGGGGCTGTTTTCCATTAGTTGTGCCGCCAGTTCGCGGGCGCGTGTCATCAACGCGTCGGCCGCGACGACCTCGTTTACTAAGCCAATGCGCTGCGCTTCTGCGGCGTCGAAAAGGCGACCAGTGAGCAGCAGGTCGCGCGCGATTTTTTCGCCAACCTGGCGCAGCAAGAATGTCGATACGATCGCCGGAACGAACCCGATGCGCACCTCTGTATAGCCGAACTTCGCTTCGGGGGCCGCTAGCGTGAAGTCGCAGAGGGTGGCCAGACCCGTTCCGCCCGCGACCGCCGCTCCGTTCACGGCGGCTACGGTCGGTTTGGGGAAGTCGTACAGCGTGCGGAAAAGCTGCGCCATGACCTTCGAATCTTCCAGGCTCTGCTCCGGGGTGCGACCGATAAGTGTCTTCAGATTCTCGAGGTCCATGCCCGAGCAGAAAGCTTTTCCGGCGCCGGTCAGAATCATGACGAGCGCGGAACTGTTCCTCACTTCCTCGAACGCTCCAAGTAGGTCCTGGATCAGTTCGTAGCTGATGGCGTTGCGCTTGTCTGGCCGGTTCAGCGTGATGGTTCCCACGCTGGCGCTGTAGGCGAGTTGGAGGGTCTGAAAATTCATTGCAAACTAGTCGGCTGCTGACGAACTCGAATACTTGGCCGCGATCCCAGCAGTTGCTTTCAATAGCGAATCCAGAGATCTCGTGATCGGCTGCGGTACGCCGCGTTGCGCCAGCGCCTCGAGTACTTTCTCCGTTGGGATGTTTCCCACCAAGGCATCCTGCGCGAAGGGGCAGCCACCAAGCCCACCGATGGCGGAGTCGAAGCGGCGACAGCCCGCGTCATAAGCGGCCAGTATTTTTTCGATCGCCTGGTCCGGACGGCTGTGCAGGTGGACGCCGATTTCCAGATAGCCGTATTTCGCGAGCGCGGCTGAGACTACTTCGTTGATCTGCGCCGACGATGCCATGCCGACCGTGTCGGCCAGCGAAATGGCACGAATGCTCTCGGACTCGAGCAGGCCGATGGCCTCGACGACTTCATCTACGTTCCACAAGTCGCCGTACGGATTGCCGAAGGCCATCGAGATGTAGACCACAGTATCCAACCCTGCGTCGCCGCCAACCTTGCCGACTTTCTCCAGTTCTTCGATCGCCTCTTCAAGTGTCTGCTTCTGATTGTTCTCCAAAAAGGTCGGCGAAATCGAGTAGGGAAAGCCGAGCGTGCTGACAGCTTTCGTCTCGACTGCTCGCTGCGCGCCCTTTTCGTTCACAACGATGCCGATGATTTCCACGTCGTCAGGCGGATCGAGTTCTTTCAACACTTCCTCGGAGTCGGCCATCTGCGGAACAGCTTTTGGCGAGACGAACGAAACCGCATCAATGTGCTTGAAGCCGACGCTAATCAGAGCTTTCAAGTATTCCGTCTTGATATAGGCGGGGATCTGCCCCTGCAGCCCTTGCCAGGCATCGCGCGGGCACTCGACGAGTTTGATGGCTGTAGACATCGTTTACGAGTCAGAAAAATTGGGTAATTGGGGAATTTGGTAATTGAGTAATTGGTGATTTTTTAATTTGAAAACTCCACGTGCTTTTGAACCAAAGGTCTTCAAATTTCAAATCACCCGATTACCAAATTACAAATTTCCCAATGACTCAATTCACGTCTGCAAAACTCCCACCTTGAACTCCGGCACATCGGGATTCAGGGCCGCGGCCTCGAGCGCGGTCGCAATGGCTTCGCGGGTTTCGACCGGGTCGATAATCTTGTCGATCCATAGCCGGGCCGCGCCGTAGCGTGGATCGGTTTGCTCGTCGTAGGTGCGCTTTACCGATTCGTAGAGCTCTTTCTTCTCTTCGTCGCTGAGTTTCTTGCCACTGCGCTCCAGTTGCTTGAGCTTGATCTCAACCAGAGTGCCCGCTGCTGAGTCGCCGCTCATGACTGCGTACTTTGCAGAAGGCCACGCGAACACGAAGCGCGGGTCGTACGCTTTGCCGCACATGGCATAGTGTCCGGCGCCGAAGGATCCGCCCACGATTACCGTAATTTTCGGCACTACCGAGTTGGAAACGGCGTTTACCATCTTCGCCCCGGCTTTGATGATGCCACTCCACTCTGCGTCGCGCCCCACCATGAATCCGTTCACGTCGTGGAAGAAGACCAGAGGGATGAGGTTCTGGTTGCAATCCATGATAAAGCGCGCGGCTTTTTCAGCTGATTCGGTGTAGATGACGCCGCCGAACTCCATGCGCTTGTGGCCTTCATGATCGGTCTGCTGCGCGTGCAGTTTCTGGTTGGCGACGATGCCAACCGCAAAGCCGCCGATACGGGCGTAGCCGCAGACAATGGTTTTTCCGTACTCGGGTTTGTACTCATCGAAGCGCCCCGCATCGACCACTCGCGCCAGCACTTCTTTCATATCGTAAGGTCGCCCAGGCGACGAGTCGTAAATGCCGTAGATTTCTTCGGCCGCGAGCGACGGCTCTTCGGGCTTCTTGCGATCCCAGGGAGACTGTCTCCGGTATCCCCACTTCTCGACGATCGCGCGGATGCGCGCGATGCAGGCCTCATCGTTTGGTTCGCGATAGTCGACCGTTCCACTGATGGCCGCGTGCATCTCGGCGCCGCCAAGTTCTTCAGCCGAATATTTCTGTCCGATGGCAGCCTGCACCAGCGCGGGACCCGCAAGAAAGAGTCCACTGCCGTCGGTCATCAGGACGTGATCGCACATCACGGGAAGATATCCGCCGCCGGCCACGCACATTCCCATGATGGCGGCGATCTGGGGAATGCCGAGGGCCGACATCACGGCGTTATTGCGGAACACACGTCCGAAATCGTCGGTGTCAGGGAATACGTCTTCCTGCAGCGGCAGAAAAACGCCCGCCGAATCAACCAGGTAGACAGTGGGGACGCGATTCTCGATGGCAATGTTCTGTGCGCGGATGACCTTTTTCGAGGTCATGGGGAAGAAAGCGCCGGCTTTGACGGTCGCGTCGTTGGCGATAATCATCACCAGCCGCGTGTGGATCCGTGCCAAGCCGGTGATCACACCTGCTGAAGCAGCGCCACCCCATTCTTCGTACATGCCGAAGGCTGCGTAGCTTCCCAGTTCAAAGAACGTGCCCGGATCGGCCAGCAACTGAATGCGTTCGCGGGCGGTGAGCCGACTCTTGGCATGTTGATTCTCGATGGCCTTGGCGCCGCCGCCCTCGCGGATTTTTTCCTCTTCGTTGCGGACCTGCGAAACCAGGTCGGCCATGAAGCGCATATTGGCTTCAAAGCGCGCGGACGTTGGATCCACCTTCGAGGGCAACAGGCTGGACGTGGCGGTGGACTGGGAGACTTCGTTACGGTCGGCCATGGGCTCACAGACGCAAACAAATTACGTTATACCAGCGGAGCACGGAGGCGCAAACGATGCGAGCACCGTTCGGGTAGTTGGAATGTACGCAGTTCCTAAGACCCGGAATCCCTGCATCTCAGCGGAGTTGGGCGGAGAGAAGCTGGAGTCGACGGGACGCTTCCGCCACCGGATCTTCAGAAATTGCGTCGATCAAACCGATACTTCGGGCTTGCTGTGCGTGAAGTTTTTCAGCTGCGACGAACATCGCCAAAGCGCGGCTTTTCCCGACGAGGCGAGGCAATCGCTGCGTGCCACCCCAGCCGGTAACGAGTCCAAGCGCGGCGCCACGGTGCCCGAACACCGCATTGGGAGCGGCAATCCGGCGGTGACAGGCCAGGGCCAGGTCGAGCCCTCCTCCCATGCAATAGCCGCGGATGGCAGCATACACGGGAGCAGGGAACTGGGCGATCGCGCTCATCAGTCGTTGGCCCGCTTTGGCAAAGGCGAATGCAGACGACACGTTCAACGTTTGTATTTCGGAGAGGTCTGCACCGGCCGAGAAGAATCTTTCGTTGCCGTGGATGATCAGAGGCTTCGCGTCCGTCCACATGTCGAGCACAGAGTCGGCCAGCTTGCGAACGAGTTCGAGCGTCAGCCGGTTTGTGCCGTCTTCGGATATCAGACGCAGGTTGCGATGTCCGTCGACTTCGTTAGTTTGAAATTGAGACGGCATGATCGGAGGTACGAGGCGACTCATGCGCTACTTGCGAACTGGAGAGGAAGCGGAGCACTCTCTGTTGAAATTCCTGCGGGGCGGTCTGTAGGGCACCTTGATGATGCGCTTTCGGTACCAGCCAGAGCTCCTTCGGACCGGCCGCCGCAGAATAGATCGCTTGGGCGTGGCGTTTCGGAATGTTGTGGTCGCTCAGCCCGGAAATCAGCATGACGGGAAACTTGCGTTCCGAGACCGAAGCTTCGGGCGAAACGTCGTCGAATTTGAAGCCAGCTTGCCGTTCCGCCTCGTGGACCGCCAGGATGGCGGCGGGCCGAAAAAGAGTTTTTCCTAGAAACGCGCTCCAGCGCAGTCCGGCATAGTCGAACATCACTTCATGCAGATTGCGGAACGCGCCTTCCGCGATGACGGCTTCAATGCGAGGATCCACCGCGGCGGCCTGCAGGGCCACTGCCGCGCCCATGGATTCGCCAAGCGCATACGCATGATCGACCGGCTCGCTCACAGTCAGGGCATCCATCACCGCTTTGACGTCATAGCGCTCTACGTGCCCATAGGTTGAAATCGTGCCTCCACTTTCGCCGTGCGCCCGCGCATCCATCATGACCACGCTGAAACCCGAGGACAAAAGGAACTTGGCGTATCCGAGCATCGAGAGGCGATTTTGAGAGCGGCCGTGCAGGAGAAGCACCCATTTGCCGTTGGGATGAGCGGCTTTTACTTTCCATCCGCGCAAGCTAATGCCATCGCTGGCCGTTGTGACCAGATCCGAACGGGTGGCGCCGATCTCAGCGAATACCTTGTCGGCAGAGGTCACATCCTTCGCGCTGATGTCATGGCGCGCCGGATGCAGGATGAACGGCCCTAAGATGCTAGTGGCAGTGGCGGGCATGGGCAGGCAGAGAAGCGCCAAAAGGCTTGCCCGCAGGCCGTTTTGGAGCTTTGGGTTCATTTCCTTAACTTTGCAACGTTCGCGAGACGGATGTCACCGGTCAATCTTCTGCAACCATCGTTCCAAACGGCAGCCGTCCTCCTCCAAAAGAAACGTACCGACGCCGTGGCATTCGCCGATGATGCGGTGCGACTCCGCGTCGCGCGCCGCGCGGGTGATCCATTGCTGGCCGACCTGGTATTGCGCGGCCGTGAACCATTTCTGTGGCAGCACCTCGACCAGCCCGGCATGCAGGTAAAACACGAACAACGCAAACGCCGGATCGTCGTTCGACATCGCCTTGTAGCTGGTCGGAACGATCAATTCTTCAGCGCCGGCAAATTCGGCCGGGACCTCGATTTTGTGCGTGCCGGCGGGGAGCTCCAGAGGCACCTCGAACTCGGCGATCGGCGCCGTATGCGCGTAAATGCGGTCGCTCGACTGCTTGAACCAGCCGGCCAGTTCCGCAATGTCAAAGGCCTTGAGCGTGTCGGGATCGAAGCAGGCAAGCCGAACTGCACGTCCCTCAGGGCACCAGACCCCCAGGTACGAGGGGACGACGAAAAATGGCCGGCAGTAACTGTTTAGCGCGAGCCGAGGTTTGTCGGGTTCTTGTTCCAACCCGAGCGTAACGACATATCCCACCGGGCCCTGTTCGCCTTGATGGCTCCAATCGAAACGCTGGCGCGCTACCGAGGTAATCGCCGGAAAGGTCTGCCAATACCAGGGCGTGGGCCCGATCGTATTGGAGAGCACATCCTGTAACCGGGTTACTGACATATCGACCATGAAAGTGAACGCGCTCGGGTGGGACCGTAGCGGAAGAATCGCCCCTGAGAAAGCAGATGCGGAAAAGCTAGCGTGGCTTCAGTATTTTGCTATCCAGCGGGTACTCCGCGAGGTTTCACGTGCTCGCGGATGAACTTCACGATGTCGTCCATGGCGGTACCGGGCTGGAAAATTGCCGCCACGCCAGCCTTTTTTAGGCCCTCGACGTCCTGATCGGGAATGATGCCACCAACCAGCAGAATGACGTCGTCCATCTTATTCTGCTTCAGCAGATCGGAAACTCGAGGAACGATGGCATTGTGCGCGCCTGAGAGAATCGACAGGCCGATCACGTCCACGTCTTCCTGCAGGGCAGCTGTGACCACCATCTCGGGGGTCTGGCGCAGGCCCGTGTAGATGACTTCCATGCCTGCGTCACGCAGGGCGCGCGCGATCACCTTGGCGCCGCGGTCGTGACCGTCCAGTCCAGGCTTGGCCACCAGCACACGGATCTTCTGCTCATTCGGCATCTGAATCATTTAAACACACACGGCGCTGGGGAACGCAAGGACGTCGCTGAACACGCCACCCAAAGCACTTCACCACAGAGACTCTGAGGCACGGAGAAACCCTTCCTCTGTGCCCCTGTGATGACGAGTTTCTGCGCAGCCGCGTTTCTACACCGTCTTGATATCCAGACTCCGCCACAAGTACCAACAGGCAACCGAGCGGTAGGGCGACCAGGCTTTCGCGATCTTTTCCATGTCTTTCGGCTTGGGGAGCTTGCGTTTGCGGTAGTGTTTCTTAATCGCGACCTGGATGCCATAGTCGCCGGTGGGGAGGACATCGGGGCGGCGCAGCGTGAACATCAGAAACATGTGCGCTGTCCACACGCCGATGCCTTTGACTTGGGTCAGGTGCTCGATGACGTCGATTTCTTCCATCGTTTGCAGCTTGTTGAAGTTCAGCAGACCGGACTCGGTTTTGGTGGCCAGGTCTCGCAAATACGAGGATTTTTGCTTGGAGAGCCCAACGGCCCGCAGTTGTTGCTCGCTGAGCTTGAGAATGCCCTTGGGCGTCACCGGCGTGCCGGCCGCGTCGGTAAAGCGCTTGAAGATCGTGACGGCGGCCTTGCCGTTGAGTTGCTGGTACACGATGGCCTCGGCCAGGCTGTCGAATGTCGGTTCGCCGAATTCCATCCGGCAGGCCCCCACCCGCTCGATGATGTCGCGCATCACGGGGTCCGACTTCTTCAGATGATTGATGGCTTTCCGCATAGCCCAAAATATTTATCACGAAACCCACTCGAAGGCGAATAAAAAACGAAACAAGGGTGCCGTGTCTTTCCTGAGTGTGAAACCAGATGGCGGAACTAGGCAGTAGTTTTCTTCCCGGGCAGCTCAAAACCGATTCGACGACCGGTGGCCGGGTCCGGCGCCATCAGCTCCCGGATCGCCTCGATCAGCTCCTGGATCGAGGCATCGTGAGTATCCAGACGCTGCTCGAGTTCGTCGATTTTTCCCGCGAGTTGCTGGTTGGTCGACAGCATTTCACGCAGCCGGACAAACGCGCGCACGACGAAAACGCTCATCTCCACGGCGCGCTCAGAATTGAGGACGGTCGCAGCCATGATGGCGCCGTGCTCGGTGAAGGCGTAAGGAGCGTAACGCCGGCCGCCGCGGCCGGGTTTCGTGGACGCGTGGCTCTGGACGTCTGCCTCTTCGACTTTCGTCAGCTGAAACATGAAGTCGTCAGGGAAGCGCTCGCGATTGCGCTTGACCTGCTCGTTCAGACGCTTCACCGGGACGCCGTAGAGTTCGGCGAGGTCGCGGTCGAGGATGACCTTCTGCTGGCGAAGCACGAAAATACGCGACTCTACCGGAATTGCGAGGGCCGAGGATTTAGCCATGGGAAGATTTTAGCGGCTGGCGGTGAAAAAAAACTAAACCACAGAGGACACGGAGGTGCACTGAGGAACGCCTCAGACTTAGGCTTGCCATGGCTAGGAGCCAGACTCAAATCCCTCAGCGCTATTACGTGATGCTCACTTCCGTGTACGTTCCGTAGACTTCGCGCAGAGCCTCGCAAATTTCTCCGACGGTGGCGTACGCCCGAACCGCATCGACGATGTAAGGCATCGTATTCGCCGGGGAAACATTTCCGTTCGTGCCCGCCTTCGGCTCCTGGGCCGCGGCTTTCTTCAGAGCGTCGAGGCAGCGCTGCACTTCCTCATTCGATCGGCGCGCTCGCAGGTCCTTGAGCTTTGCGGTTTGCTGGCGGGCCACCGTTTCGTCGATGTACAGAATGTGGGGCGATTGTTCTTCGATGGTGAATTCGTTCACGCCGACGATGACCTTCTCACGGGCCTCGGCAGCTCGCTGGTATTGGTAGGACGCTTCGGCGATTTCCTTTTGCGGATACCCGCGCTCGATCGCCTTCACCATCCCCCCCATCTGGTCGAGCTTGCCGAAGTAGTCGAACGCACCTTGCTCCATGTCGAGCGTGAACTTCTCGACAAAGTAGGACCCGCCGAGAGGATCGACTGTCTGGGCCACTCCGGACTCATACGCGATGATCTGCTGCGTGCGCAGAGCAATTCTGGCGGCCTCTTCGGTGGGTAGGGCGAGAGCTTCATCGTAAGAGTCAGTGTGCAGCGACTGCGTACCCCCCAGAACTGCCGCCAGGGCCTGCAGGGCCACGCGCGCAATGTTATTCATCGGCTGTTGCGCGGGCAGAGAAACTCCGGCTGTTTGCGTGTGGAAGCGCATCAGCCACGTGCGGGCATTTTTCGCGCCGAAGCGGTCTTTGGCCAACCGGTACCAGATTTTGCGTGCCGCCCGGTACTTGGCGATCTCTTCGAAGAAGTCGTTGTGCGCATTGAAGAAGAAACTCAACCGCGGACCAAACTCGTCGAAGTCGAGCCCGCGCCGGCGCGCCCATTCCACGTACTCGACGCCGTCGTAGATGGTGAACGCCAGTTCCTGCAACGCGGTCGAACCGGCCTCGCGAATGTGGTAGCCGCTGATGGAAATGGTGTTGAAGCGCGGAGTGAATTTCGAACCGAACTCGAACGTATCGACCACCAGCCGCATACTCGGCGCCGGCGGGTAGATGTATTCCTTCTGCGCAATGTATTCCTTGAGAATGTCGTTCTGGATGGTCCCGGAAATTTTCTTCCAGTCGGCACCCTGCTTCTCGGCAACGACGAGGTACATCGCCCACAGCACGCTGGCCGGAGAATTGATCGTCATCGATACCGTGGTCTTCTCCAGGTTGATGCCGTCGAACAGAATCTCCATATCTTCGAGCGAGTCGATGGCTACGCCGCATTTTCCGACTTCACCTTCGCTCGCCGGATGATCGGAGTCGTATCCCATCAGCGTAGGGAGATCGAAGGCCACGGAAAGCCCGCCGCCGCCGTGCTCGAGCAAATATTTGTAGCGCTGGTTGGTTTCCTCGGGCGACGCGAAACCCGAGAACATGCGCATGGTCCAGAGTTTGCCGCGATACCCGGTGGCGTGAATGCCGCGCGTGTAGGGCGCTTCGCCCGGGTAGCCGAGATATTTTTCCGCGTCCCAATCTTTGGGAAGGTCGGCCGCAGTGTAGAGGCGCCGAATGGGGAGGTTGGAAATCGTGCTGAAACGCGCGTGCCCGTGCTCGTCGAGATTGGTGCCGGTCGCAGCGCCGATGGGTTTTTCGGGAGACCTCTCGATCGTGGGCGCGAGAGTATTTTCCGCCCACAGCTTTTCGCGGTCGGAGGGATGACGTCCTTCAAACACGTCGGTGATAGGGCTCTCGGCGACTTGCGGCTTGGAATACGGTTTCTTCGGATCGGCCATGCGTCTCCCACGTCCTCTGCTTCGATGATAGAGGACGGTTGCAGGGCGAACAAGGCACGCAAGTGTGTGCCAACCGGATGGTTGGTAGGTGGTTTTCTCTGCGTCCTCCGCGGATTCTCTCTGCGATCTCTGCGTTTTCAGATTTTCTGCAGATTCGCCAGGAAAACCCTAAAACGCAGAGGACGCAGAGAACTTCCGCAGAGGGCGCAGAGAAAATCTCTTCTTCAGCTCCGTATTTGCGAGTTCGTCCGTGCTAGTTCCCACGCCTTCGCATATTTCCACGAAACGTAGACCGCGTGGTAGAGGTGCAGCAGCAATCCTTCGCGGCCGTCGAGGAAGCCCAGGCGCACAATGTAGTTGTAGAGAAACGTCGCCAGTGGGCGAACAACGATGTCGGCCACACTGAAGCTGCGGTGGCCTTTTTCGACCGCGAGTTGAGCGCCGAGCGAGGAGTAACGATTCATGTGCCCGATGTAGTAGCTGAGTGTCGGGTAGGTGTAGTGCACCATCGCGTTCGTGAACTGGCGGAGGCGTTGCGGGACCTCGGGCTTCAATTCGCAGCGGTCGTGTGGATCATGGCCCGTGACGAAACCCATGCCGTTGCGAAACAGGCGCAGCTTGGGGTCGGGATAGAAACCCCCGTGCCGGATCCAGCGGCCGAGAAAGAGATTCTTGCGGGGTAGCCAGAAGCCGTTGATGTCTCCGGGATTCGCGAGGGCGGCGCGAATTTCACCGGCAAGGTCCGGACTAATTTCTTCATCTGCATCGAGCAACAGCACCCAATCTTTCGTGCATTGCTCGATCGCGTATTGCTTCTGCGCTACGTAGCCGCGCCACGGTTCGTCGATGACGCGCGCGCCAAACTCCCTGCCGATGTCGCGGGTGCGATCTTTTGATCCTGAGTCGACCAACACGATTTCGTCGGCCCAGCGCACGCTGGCCAGCGTGCGGCCGATGTTGGCCTCTTCGTCCATCGCGACGATGGCTACCGAGAGCGTCATGGAACCGCGTATTGTCTCACAGGGAAAAGGACGGGGCTGCTCGCGGAAGAAAGTGATTGCGCAAGAGCTAACTACATAGGTCCTTCGCTACGCTCAGGATGACAAAGCTGGTTTTGTTGTCGGGATGGCGCCGATGCAGCGCGCCTCGCGGGCAATACTAAATTCCGCCGCCATCGGAATATGTGTCCCACTCTTCGTCGATGGTCATGTTCTGTTCCGGCGGCAACACGGCTTTGGTGTGTTCCTGCAATTGCTCGCGGATCTGGTGCACTTCGGCGGCCAGGCGGATGAACACATCCGACATGGGATCGCTGATTTCTTTTGGATCGCTGATCACGACGCGCTTGCCGTTTCGCAGAACGATGTGGCCGGGAACACCGACGATGGTGGAGTTGTCGGGAATGCTGCGCAGCACAACAGATCCGGCTCCCACGCGGCAATTGTCTCCCACCGTGATGTTGCCGAGGACCTTCGCGCCCGAACCGATGATGACGTCGTTGCCGATAGTGGGGTGGCGCTTGCCTTTTTCCTTGCCGGTGCCACCCAGCGTCACTCCCTGGTAAAGCACCACGCCATCGCCGACAACCGCAGTCTCACCGATGACGACCCCCATGCCGTGATCGATGAACAGCCGGTGGCCGATCTGCGCCCCGGGATGAATCTCAACGCCCGTAAACAATCGCGAGACCTGCGACAGCCAGCGTGCCAGCAGTCGCAGGTCGTGCATCCACAACCAGTGGTAGATCCGGTAGGCCCACAGGGCATGCAGTCCGGGATAGCACAGCAACACTTCGAGGTAGGAGCGCGCAGCCGGGTCGCTCTCGAATACCGAAGCGAGATCTTCGCGGACGGATTGCCAGAAGCCGATCATTCTTCGAAACCGGACAGCCGCGAAATCAGACAGCCACTGGGACCGTGGTCATCTCCAGCGATTCCTTGCGCAGGTGATCGAACAGGATACTGCTCAGATAGCGCTCCCCAAAGTCGGGCAACACAGTCACGATCAGTTTGCCGGCGTTTTCGGGCCGCCGGGCCACCTGAATCGCCGCCACCACGGCCGCACCCGACGATATGCCCATCAAAAGCCCTTCTTCTTTTGCCAAACGCCTCGCCATGGTGACCGCATCCTCGCTGCCCACCTGAATCACTTCGGAGATGTAGTCGGTGCGCAGAATTTCCGGGATGAATCCCGCACCAATGCCCTGGATCTTATGTGGATTGGGCGTGCCACCCGATAGCACCGAACTCTCTGTCGGCTCGACTGCGATGGCCCGAAAAGACGGTTTCTTCGGCCGGATGTATTCGGTGACGCCCGTGATGGTCCCGCCCGTGCCGACGCCGGACACAAGAATGTCGATCTTGCCATCGGTATCTTCCCAGATCTCGGGCCCAGTAGTTTCCACGTGAATTTTGGGATTCGCCGGATTCGAGAATTGCTGAGGCATGAATCCATTCGGAGTCTGCGCGAGAATCTCATTGGCTTTTGCCATGCAGGCTTTCATGCCAAGCGGCCCGGGAGTCAGCACGAGCTCTGCGCCGAATGCTTTGAGCAGCACGCGACGCTCGAGGCTCATCGTGTCTGGCATGACCAGAATCATCCGGTAGCCCTTGACCGCGGCCACGAACGCTAGGCCGATACCGGTGTTACCGCTGGTCGGCTCGATGAGCACAGTTTTGCCGGGCTGGATTTTTCCGGCGCGTTCGGCTTCCTCAATCATGCTCACGCCGATGCGATCTTTCACGCTGGCGCACGGATTGAAGCTTTCAAGCTTGGCCGCGACCTTCGCATGGCATCCGTCGGTGACCTTGTTGAGGTAGACGAGCGGCGTGTGCCCAATCAGTTCTGTGACGTTATTGGCGATTTTCATCTGCAATGTCCTCGAATTTACAGTCTCAGACGCGCCGAGTGCGCGGAAAGACTCAAAAACTGCGGGGTTTGCCGTGCTCCCATTAACTCGCGGGCCTCGAGAAGGCTCTCTTTTGCGTGTGGGATTGCACGCGAAAAAGTACGGTGTAAACCGTTGAACCGCCCCTGGGAGTTCGCTGAGCGCAACAAGACTACTAGAAGGCCCGAAAAAGAAAAGCCCCGCTCGCATCACGCGAGACGGGGCATGAGAATTGGGACTTCTATTTCTGAGGAGCCTGGGTCGGCGGAGCCGCCTGGGGCGCCGGTTCAGGTGTGATTGAGTTCTGCGGAGCAGTTTGCGTCTGCGGTGCGCCCACGGTTTGCAGGTCTGTGCGCGGAGCCACATACGGAACCGCGGGCAGCTTGTTGACAACGCCCGACTGCGCGTCCGCCAAGTCGATGCCATTGCGCTCGAGCAGCAGCCCGGTGGCACGGTCCAACTCGACACGGGCTTTCTCATACGCCGCACGGGCTGCGACCAGATTCGAGCGACTTTGCGTCAATGCACTCGATTGCTGCAGAACGAGCGTGCTGGTCGAAGCACCCAGCGCGTACTTCTTCTGCTCGGCATCAAGCGACTGCTGCGCCAGATCGACCGCGGCTTGCGCTGCCGCCACGCTGGCTCTGTTCTGCTGCAGGGCGAACTGCGCGTTACGAACTTCGATGCGCACTTCATTCTCGACCTGCTGCAGGCGCATCTGAGCCTGGCGATATTCAAGCTGCGAACGGATCTGGTTAGCCTGCGCGGTGCGATTGCGAATTGGAATATTGATGCTGATTCCGGCTCCCTTGTCAGGCGCAGTGCTGTTGACAAGCTGATTTAACGTCCCGCCGTACCCCGTGGTGGGCACAACAGGAATCGTTCCCGGGGGGCCCGAGCAGCCAAAATTCGGCGGGTTTTGGTTCGCGCAGAGGTTCGCAGGGTTTGCTGATCCACCGAGTCCCGAGCCGCCGTAGTACGCAAAGAGGTCGATGCTGGGTAGAAGGGAATTCTTCACAGCCTTCATGCTAATTTCGCGGCTCTTCAGGTCAATGCGAGACTCAGCGAGCTCCGGGCGATGCGAAAGGGCATCGTTTACGAGGTCCTGACCCGGCGGAGTTGCTTCCTGGTCGGTGGAGGCGCTCATGGTGTCGGTCGGAATGACCTCCGCGTCGATCAGTGCGGGATCCTGCACGGTCCGGCTAAGCGCGTTCTTCATCAGCAGTTGCTGCAATTCAAGACTCGTTTTGGCAACGATCAGCGCCTGTTGACTGGTTGCAACGGTGCTCTGAGCGCGCACGATCTCAATGGGAGCAAGAGTGCCGATCTCCACCTGCTTCTTGTTGTCGGAAAGCGTCTTGTCGGCCAAGGCCAACGCGTCCTGCTGCACCTTCACGTTTTCATAAGCATTTACCAAGTCCCAGTACATGTTCTGGATCTGGTCGACGGTGGTGATGATCTGCAGGCGGAATGCCACGTCGGTAAGTTCACGATTGTTTCTTGCGATGATGATAAACCGCTCGTTCGGAACGAACCCAAACCCCTGCAAGAGGTGTTGACTGATTTGTGCTCGAAAGCTGGAGTTAAGCTGCGGACTAAACGTGCTGAAAGTCGAGTTGGTTGAGGTTCGCGAATTGTTGAAACCCACGCTCAGATTGGTGCCGGTCACGAATCCCTGTTGATACCCGAAGTCGTAAGTGTTGGTGTCTTGTCTCGTGACGGGTGTTGTGAATGGGTTGCTTCCGAGAACAGTGTTGCGGTCCAGTTGAATAGTTCCCGTCAAGATTGGGTCGTAGGAGAGTACCGGGGATCCAAGCCCGAGCGTAGAACTCACGATGCCCAGCGTACCGCTTCCGGCGCCGCCACCGCCCCCAGTCGTTCCACCCGCGCCGCCTCCGGTCGCCGTGGTTGCGCCGCCGAAGCCTCCAACGCCGCCTCCGGGAGTGCCTTGTACGACTCCGGTATTCACACCGAGCAAGGCGGCGCCTGCCTTGGTGCGCAGGACGTCGGTGTCAGCGATGTGCAAGTTGTAGCGGGAAATCGCGATGTCGAGGTTGTTCTCAAGCGCCAGCGCGATGGCGTCATTCATGGAGAGCATCAGCTTGCCATTCTTGAGCAACTGATCCAGGCGTGGCGTATTTGTTAGATTTGGCGAAGGCACCGAACGGCTGGTGTATGGCCCGATCGGGTTAGGGAAGTGTGAACGGCCCTTCGCATACTCCCCCACCACGAACGGCTTTGGAGGCGCGGTCGAGGTTTGGCTAGCCGAGGGCGCTTGTGGCATGGGCGCCGACTGGTTCGTTTGCGCCCATACTGCAGTCGCGAATATCGTGACCAGAGCCAGGCCGCAGAAAACTCTGCTGGCAAACTTCAAACAAGGCAGTTCCATTCGTATTCTCCGTCCATGAAAACGTTTCGTTGCAGATCGCATGAATTCGTGGCAAGCGCTACGTGGAATCCAGACGGCGATTCCCACAGGCTGATACGCAAAGCGCGCGGTGAAGGTTCCTTCCGGCTCCGTCGGTCCACCGGAACGGCCCAAACTGCGGATTCCCGGGAAGTTTTTCAGTATATCTGACGGTTCTCCTCTTCCCGGTGACGCCGCGCGCAAAAACGGGTAAAAGTTTGTAAAGCCAAAGACAAATACGGCTAAACAAGAAACTTAGATGAAGGGACCGCGGCGGACGAATCACAAAAGTGACGCGTAATCTCAAATTGACGCTGTCATACGACGGTACGGACTTTTCGGGCTGGCAGGTGCAGCCGGACGCGCCGACCATTCAGGGCACACTCGCGTCAGCCATTGGACGGTTAACCGGCGAAAATGTGTTGCCGCAGGGATCAGGCAGGACCGATGCCGGAGTGCATGCCTTGGCGCAGGTCGCAACGTTTTCGACTTCGTCGTCCGTTCCCGCACAGAATTTCGTGAAAGCCCTGAACGACATTCTGCCAGCCTCCATTCAAATTCTTGACGTGGCTGAGATGCCCGGGGAATTTCATGCGCGCAAATCCGCGTGCGCAAAAACCTACCGTTACCGAATCTATCGCGAGCCGATCTGCCCTCCGTTCCTGGTGCGATATGTGTGGCACTTTCCCTATCCGCTCGATGAGGCCGAGATGTCGAAGTCGGCAGCGCCCGTGGTGGGCGAACACGATTTCACTTCGTTCGCAGCTGTTGATCCGGAACGCGGGACCGAGAACAGAGAAGCCTCGAACGTGCGGACAATTTTTTCTTCCGCTTTCGAACGACAAGGAGAGGAACTGATCTACACGGTGCGTGGCAGCGGTTTCCTGCACCACATGGTCCGCAACCTGGTGGGCACGTTCATCCTCGTTGGAAAGGGCACACTGAAGCCCGCAGACATCAGGCGCATTCTCGAGGCTCGCGACCGGTCCGTGGCCGGCGCGACTGCCCCGGCCAGCGGCTTGTTTCTGGTAAACGTCGAGTACTGAACTGCCCCATCGTCGAACGGGTTGGTTCTTGTAGCCCCGGCATCTTGCCGTCAGTCGCGAGGGCGTCTCGCCCTCGCAAGGGCGGGCAGGATACCCGCCCGATAGTCGCCGGGACGGCGGCGCTACAGTTTGTGGCGCGGGCACTCCAGCCCGCGTAGACTTTCCCTGTTATGGCTACCGACGTAGAAGTTGGGCTCCGCAAGGTTGTCTCAGTCAATCCCGCAACCGGCGAGGCATTGCGCGAGTTCGACTGCGCCTCGGACGCGGAGGTTCATGCGGCCGTCGCTCGTGCTCGCGCCGCGCAGCCGGCCTGGAATGCGCTCGGAGTCGAGCGCCGGGTTGCGATTCTGCGCAAATTTCAAGAATTGCTCCACGATCAGAAATCCGAAGTTGCGAATTTAATCACACAGGAAGCAGGGAAGCCTTATGTGGAGGCCCTGCTTACCGAGGTGCTCGTCGTCCTTGACGCGACGCGCTACCTGATCGAAACGGCATTCGAATTCCTTCGGGAAACGAGCGTCGAGCACGGCAGCCTCGCCATGAAGACCAAGCGCGGCCGTATCCTCCGCGAACCTCATGGCGTGATCGGAATCATTTCTCCCTGGAATTATCCGCTGTCGATTCCCGCGGTCGACGCGCTGGGCGCCCTGGTGACCGGAAGTGCCGTTGTGCTCAAGCCTTCAGAATTCACATCGCTAGTGGCGCTGAAATTCCAGACTCTGTTGCGAGACGCCGGAGTTCCGCAAGCGGTCTTTGAAGTGGTAGTGGGCGACGGGCCAACGGGCGCGGCCTTACTCGATTCCGGCATCGACAAGCTTGTATTTACAGGAAGCGTTCCAACCGGCAAGCGCATTGCGCAGACGGCCGCCGCGCGTCTGCTGCCTGTCGTGCTGGAACTCGGCGGAAAAGATCCTATGCTGGTCCTCGACGACGCCGACATCGATGTCGCGTCGAGCGCAGCCGTATGGGGATCGTTCGTGAACGCCGGGCAGGCTTGCCTCTCGGTCGAGCGCTGCTACGTCCATCGCTCGCTGTACGCGCGCTTCCTCGACGCATGCGTGGAGAAAACGAAACGCCTGCGCGTCGGGAATGGGCTTGATCCTGAGATCGACGTTGGCCCGATGATCAATGAACGCCAGTTGCGCATGGTGGAGTCGCAAGTGAACGATGCCGTCGCGCAAGGCGCGCGCCTGCTGGCGGGCGGTTCGCGGCTGAAAAATCTGGGCCCGGACTTCTACGCCCCAACTATCCTCGCCGACGTTACGCACGACATGCGCATTATGCGCGAGGAAACCTTCGGCCCCGTGCTCTCGGTTGCTTCCTTCGACTCCGACGACGAAGCTGTTCGGCTGGCGAACGATTCTGACTTCGGCCTGGCAGCCAGCGTCTGGACCCGGAATTCGGAGCGAGGAGACGCGCTTGCACGCCGAATCGTGGCCGGGACAGTCATGGTCAACGACACGATCTCGTGTTTCGGCGTCAGCGAAGCCCCACATGGCGGGGTGAAGGCAAGCGGAATTGGCCGCTCCCACGGACGCTTTGGACTGGAAGAGATGGTCCGAGTGAAATATCTCGACGTCGACCGCACGCCACGAATGAAGAAGCTCTGGTGGTATGGATACGGCGCCGCGTTCAGCCGCCAGATGGAGGGTTTCCTTGACCTGCAATTCGCCCGTCGGATCGCCGACCGCATTCGAGGCGCGCTACGATCTGCGGGGGCGCTAGGCGGCCGCAAACTCTAAAAACGGTCACGCCATGCGTTCCTTCAAATACAGGGCCCTGCGCCGGCTCATCAGGAGTTGGCACTTTGATCCCCGCAGTGTGAGGCGGTGCGAGTAGTTTGGAAGCGGCTCGATCCGCTCAACAAAATCCAGGTTGACGATGGTGGACCGATGGATTGCCGCGAATTGTGCCTGAGGCAAGCGAGCACGCCACTCCTTGATCGACCGCAGCATCATCCAGCTGCTTCCGTCGTCGACGAAAATCTCGGTATAGGGTCCCGCTGCTACCACATATTGAATCTTCCTGACCTGGATGAAACGCGACCCGGACGTGCTGGTGACAAACAGGTAATCCATGCTCTTAAGCAATGCAGCGGATTGGGCGGTTGGTTGCGGACGGGCTGACAGCCGGTGAATGGCCTGCGCAAGCCGATCGCGCACGATGGGTTTCAGAAGATAATCGAGGCCATTGACTTCAAACGCGCGCAGTGCAAAACGGTCGTGTGCTGTTACGAAGATCGTGGCAAAAGACCCCGAGGCGTTTTCAAGAAACTCGAAACCCGATGCTCCCGGCATCTGAATGTCGAGAAAAACCACATCGGGGCGGTGTTCCTGAACGGCCGTCAGCGCCTCCGGCACGCCCGCGCTCTCCGCGACGATTTCCACTTCCGGAAAGTGCGCCAGCGAAGCACGCAGTTGCTTGCGCGCGAGGCGTTCATCATCAACCAACAAGGCACGAAAGGGCATCTTGCTGTTCCTTTTTCAGACCCGCGATTGCAATCCGTTGCACGACCCAGCCGTTTTCAGCAACGCATGTCATTTGATATCTGCCGCGATAATTGTGTTCGAGGTGCTCCCGGACGAGTCGCAGTCCGATTCCGGTGCTTTCCTCAAGATAGTATTCCCGGTCGGCTTGCAGCCAGTGCCCGGTGTTGCCGACCTCGAGGCGCAAGTTTCCATCTCTGGTGGAAGCACAGATCTGAACTCGCAGAGGCAGACGACTGGTCTGCATTCCGTACTTCACGGCATTCTCCACTAACGGGTGCAGCAAGAGCCCGGGGATGGACCACAGTTCGGCGCTTGCCTGAACGTTCAGATCGACGATCAGGTTCTCTTCGAATCGAATCTTTTCCATGGCCAGGTATTTCTGGATGAGGTCGATCTCTTCCGATAACGGCACGACCGCAGCGGTGCTCTGACTCAGAGAATGGCGAAGCAGGCTGGCTAAGTGACCGACTGCACTCTGGGCGCGGGCCGGGCTTTCTTCGATCAAAGCCTGGATGGAATTGAGGGAATTAAACAGAAAATGCGGATTGACCTTTCCGCGCAGCGCCATCCACTTCGCTTCGTTAGCGGCGGCCTCTGCCCGCAAAGTGTTTTCCCGTTCGCCTTGCATATCCCGGTAGTTCTGGAACGCGAAGTAAGAGGCGCACCAACAGAGATAGACGGCGAAGGCACTAACCGTGCCTCCAAGCGTCGACTCCCAACCGCTGTTCGCCTGTCCACCCGTGGCTTGCCGCGCGGTGTTTGCCAGTACAGTGCTGGACAGAGCCGCCAAATAAGAGAGTGGCAACGCCCAGAGCGCGCTTTCAAGTAATGAAGCCAACCGCCTCTGCTGGCGCTGAAGAAATGCCCGCAGCAGACTTGAGCAGACAACGCCTGCGAGGGTGAACACGGCCCGACTGATGAACACCGATCGGACCGAGTTTAGATGCGGGACAAGTCCGATGTACGGAAGCGCACCGGCAAAGGAAATCAATCCGTACGCGACCCATACCCCAGCATTCCAGGCATGGAACGTCGAAAGCTTTTCTTGCCGCGCGATCTC
>Ga0207665_10000705_pt1 | contig 22649 bp, 33 predicted proteins | sample LARL112metaG_FD_184351 | JGI IMG/M metagenome (GOLD analysis project Ga0207665, IMG submission 184351) | Corn, switchgrass and miscanthus rhizosphere microbial communities from Kellogg Biological Station, Michigan, USA - LAR L11-2 metaG... | ecosystem: Host-associated > Plants > Roots >... | reverse complement strand
GGTTCACTCCTTAAGATCAACACTACACGGGTACAGATACCGAAATTAGCCAGTAGAAATGATGGGTTGGTTACTGGTAAAGTTCTTTGGATAGATGGGAGCGGAAATGTAAAGTTCAGTCCTAAAGATTCGCTTGGCATATCTAGTGGTGGTAGCGGAATCAACTGGTCCACACTCGGCATCCGCACTTTTAACGTTGCCAAGGATTCCAGCTTGGTCTATTTCAATGGCCTGTTTTATCGGTCGAAAACAAAAGTTGTTTCCGCTTCTGATACGGGATTCGTTACCCCTGTTCTTAAATCATTATGGGATAGCAAGTACGGTTCTGGCACGGCTGTAGGCGGGGACTTAACAGGCACTTTGCCTAACCCGACTGTTAGCCAAATAAAAGGGGTTGCCGTTCCGACTCCTTCAGCAGGATACCTTTACTTTAATGGGACTGCTTGGGTGTTTCAATCCCCCTCTGGCTCAGGCACAGTCAATTCAGGTAACCAATACAGATTGGCATACTACGCCACAAATGGCACAGCGGTAAGCGAAGCCCCTGCCATTACGGGAGGCAGGGCATTGATAAGCGACGCGAACGGCGTTCCGACGCATTCAAGTGTTACCAATACAGAGCTTGCTAACGTCAGTGGGGTGACAGGTCCAATACAGGCCCAGATAGACGGCAAGCAATCAGCCTTTACGTCTCAGGGCAGAAAATTATATTACAAATCACCAACTAACTCAAGTGGCGTGCCCGCCTTCCTTCCAACAAGGAAAAATGATCTTGATAGTCTTTATGACTTTAAAGGACTTGTTATAAATGAAGATTTCAATACTTCATTTGCTAATTACACCGCTTCGGGCACAGCATCTTGGAGCATTGTGTCAAACATGCTCCAGGGGGTGGGTGGCACCACATTTACCCTTAGCGACTATGTAAGGCATTCTGGATGGGGGAGCACGTGTGTAGGCAACTGGAGTGCCATAGTTGAGGTAGTGGTCGGAACAATAGGAACAAATACGCATGGTGTAGGAGTTAGCTTCCAGTCGACTGCGGTTGGGGCAAATAAATCAAATCACTTTGTTTATCGTCTGAATACTGCCAACCTAGGGCAGGTAAGTAGCTATGTGGATAATTCGACTGGTCTTATTGGTGGGGTTGATTTTTCATTGACAAAAGATAAAACAGTACCTGCAGTAGCGGGTGATAGAATAAGATTAAGACTTGACGTAGTTCAAAACGAATACATATTTACTGTTACCAATCTTACACAGACAAACCTTCAACCAGTCACTCTGACAAGGAATGCAATAGCAACAGGCCCAACAACTTACACCAATTATAATACTGGTCAGTTCGCCCTGAACATCTGCGGCGGCACACATTCGTTTGACCTGCACCAAGTCACAGTTAATGAAGTGGCTGGGGCTGATGTGATGTTTGTTGGCAACTCAATTACCCGCGGCGCAGGTGTGGCAAATAAAGAATTAAGCTATCCCTATCAATTTGCCAAAAAAACGAACTCAAAAATATCAGTATGGGCTGGGGGAGGTAATAGAACAGTTGACCTTCTTGGGGCAGACATTGCAAGGTATTCACCAAAAGTAGTAATTCTTTCTGCTGGCATAAACGACATAGTTGCGGGCAGAACAAACATTCAGATAGTTGCCGACATCAATGCCACTATAACAGCTCTTGGGGCTGGATATGCTCTAGGAACAAACGTATTTGTATCGGAAACGCTTCCATATTCACCAAGTTCGGCAGCTGTAATATCACTGAACGCAGCACTATACACTGCCTATGGAAGCAATCTAATAAGAACCGCCGCCTCTTTTGACAACGGTAGCGGAGGCATGAAAACAGATCTTGTTACTGGCGACCTTCTTCATCCTAGTGAGCTTGGTCATATGCTGCTTGCCGATCTGCATTATCAATTCCTTCTCGCAAGAGGTTTGATCAAGCCAAGCTTCAATCCAGAGAGCAGCAGGGAGATTGCCTATAAACAGACGGGGTATCTGGGGCTTGGCAAACAGACATTCACGCCTAGATTTGCCCTAAACTCCATAGATCCAGCGTATCAGATCGGCTTTGGCATCGATCCCTTATTGCCGCTTAGCGGGGGAAATCTTATATCAATATCTTCAAATTATGCGGGTATTAACGCAGGTGCCTATTTTGATGGCACTTCGTGGATTTCTACAAATGCAACTGCTCAATCACAATTGTACCAAAACGGCGGATCTTTGAACTATAGGACAAAATCTGCAATAGCACTTGGGGGTACTGTCGTATGGGACCTTAGGCATACTATCGATCTGATAGGAAATGTTGTCTACGGACCCTCTGCCGATGTTACTTGGCGTTCGACCCCTGCTGGCGGATCGGCCAACATGAACATGATTATCGAGAACGCGGTAAACAGCCGCACGACGCTCAACGCGCAATCCATGGGCCTTTCTAACATCGGATTCAACGGTTTTGTGAGTGACGGCACTAACAGGGTAAGAACAGGCGCCGTGGTCATATCGCCAGACGGCAACAGTACTGCGGGCGATCCAACAGGGAGGGTTACTATTTACACCAAACCACAAGGAGGGCCTCACTTGGAAAGGATAAGCATCATAAATACGGGATACGTTGGAATAGGAACGACGACACCTATTGCAACACTGCACGTAAACGGATCTGTCGCGCACAAATCGACCATCACGTCGGCGGCATCGGTGACACTTGACCTTACCGCACAGGAGTGGATAGGCACTTGTACAACGGCGGCAACATTTACGATGCCAGCTATTTTAGGCAACCAAGAAGTTTTCTACAACATCTACAACAAGAGTTCTTTTACAATAACATTACAGAGAGCCGGCTCTGATGTTTTCTTTTTTGGTGGCACGACAGCAACCAGTGTACCCATACCCGCGGGACAATCAGCAAGGGTCAAGAACGATGGAGTCAACTGGGATGCGACTGTTTATTCTGGTGGGTCTGGCGTAACAACAATGGCAGCGATAGGGGCCGTACCAAACGCGAACGGTGCAAGTATATCTGGTTCTACACTTACACTGCAGCCTGCAAACGCTTCTTTTGGAGGGGTATTGACGGCATCAGATTGGGCAACATTCAACGGGAAGATGAACAACGTGCTTACTACTACTGGCGACATGATATATTCATCTTCTGGAACAACGGCGGCAAGGAGAGCAATAGGATCAACAAACGATTACCTAAAAGTAACTGGAGGAGTCCCTGTTTGGGCAAGCTTTTCAACTGATGTTCAGGCAATAGGAGATGCGAGGTACATACCGTTGGCTGGCACGACTTCATGGGGCGGTGACATTATTTCAAACGTATCAGACATTAGGATTGGCCAGAACGCAAGCACTAACTATCTGAGATTCACAAGCACGTCATCCACAGACAAAAACGTAATCCTTTATCTGGACGGATCAACAAGCAACGCGGGAATTGTCATGAACACCGCTGCTGGGGCTTCTTATATAAGATTACAGCCACAACAATCCAGCCCGTCAAGCACACCAGCCATAAATATATCTTCGACGGGAGAGACGTATTTCGAAAACACAGTAGTTAGGGCGAACAGCTGGGCCGGACTTACTGCCGCGATCACTTCGGCTGGATCTCTTGCTTATCCAACTGTTGGTTATAGCGACGCGAGGTATTACCAGAAAACGGACATCGCAAGAGGGGCGGCAACGCTCACTTATGATGGAGTTACGACGGTCTTCAATATTGCCCATGGATTGGGAGCTACTCCAAATTCGGCACCAATTTCCGCAAGGAACCTATCGGCGCATGCGACTGGCAACCCAGTTGTAACCGTAGGAAGCACAAACATCACGATCACATATTCAGTGGCTCCGGCAGCTGGTAGCAACGTCATAGACTGGACAGCATTTAAATAATAGAAACATGAAAACATTCGGGCAAATTCTAAAAGAAACCCTCATTGGCTTCAACAATGAGGGATCGGCAAAAAGGGCAACGGCTGCCTATGTGGTAGGCATTATCCTCACTTCCATGGTGGCGGTGTTTGAGATCGCATTTTTGAATGCGGCATCGGCCACAGTGCCGACAATCGTACAGGTGTCAATTGTTGAAAGCTATACGATTGTCATGTACAGTTTCCAGCTTTGTCTGTACATCCTGTTTGGCCTTGCCACTTTAGAGACGATAACCAACTTGGTAAAACTGTGGCGCGGCCAACCGATCCAAGATAATCCTACCCAAACCCCCCCCCAATGAAAAACCTACTACTAGCTATCATCTTCCTGATTTCGGGAATCGGATCGTTTGCCCAACGGCAAAAGGAAGAATCGTACGTCTCGCGTTTTGACAGGATCACGATCGATTATCTCATTTACCTGCCCAAAGACTATAATTCAAGTAGTCCTCAGAAGTACCCCGTTATGGTTTGGCATCATGGCAATGGAGAAAAGTGCTGGCAGTGCGGAAAGACTACTACAGCCTACGCAACATTGACCCAACAGGCCAATGGACTCACTTCATACATAGAGAAAGGCCTAGACCTTCCGTTTATTGTTGTAAGCCCTCGTAGCGGCTTCGGTGGCCCGAGTTACCCGACCGTAAACGGGAGCGGCAACATTTTTAACCCGCACGGATGGACCAACGAAATTTACGATACCATTTGCAAACGATATCCTAAAGCTGATGCTGAAAACCTTTTACTGGGAGGACTAAGTGAAGGGGGAAATGGGGTTTTTAATTACGTGGCCTATCCAGGTGCCAGGAAATTGAAAGCCGCCATCATCTGTAGCGGGTGGAATCCTTCGGATACTACGCTAAGGCACATCGCTGCGAACAATATTCCAATTTACGATTCAAGGACCGAGTCTGACAAAGCAGGAGGCTATGCAAAAGATGTACAATCATTCTATCAGAAGGCAATCGCAAAAGGCATGTCAAAACCTAAAATGACGGTGTATTCTGGCTATTCCCATGATGCGGGATGGGTGAACATGATCACCAATAACAATGCGGCAACGGTTGCCATCACTTGGGATCCCGCCGCTTCATCCACCAATAAATGGCAGGATTGGATAATGTCGAAAGTTAGCACAGTGGCTACTATTCCAGAAGGCCCAAAAGACACGGTCATTCCACCGCCTGTCCCAACCAATGCTTTCATCTGCGATAGCCTCCAAGCTACCGTATTTTGGTCTACCAAATCACTCACGGGAGGGTATTGGCAAATATGCAATTACACCCAAAACTTCGCCGTCGATTCCATTGCGTACAATTGGGGGGCAAACGGCCCTTTCGGAGGAAGAAAGGACAGTGTGTATGCAAAAGTGTACGGAAGGTGCAAAGTTGCCAATTCTGGTAATTATACTTTCTCCCTCTTCACTGACGACGGTTCCAACCTTTGGGTAAACGACAAAAAAGTAATCTCCGATTACACTAACCACGGGGTAAGGGAAAGGACGGCCACCGTTACGCTAGCGGCTGATACTTGGTTCAAAATAGGAATCGATTATTACGAGGCGGGGTACGATGCTTCATTAAAAGCAATGGTCGTTGGCCCTAATCTGCCAAAACAGGTAATTAAAAGAAACAAGTAATTAACTAATTCAACGGCACGGAAATAGCGAGTAGTTGACTCAAAACACAAGGCCATGACAACAAAAACAATGAACGGACATAGTGGAATCTGGGGGTACATCTGTTTGGCTTTCGATTACGTGATTCTTGTATTTACAGAAGCGAAAGGGCTTAGTTTCATGGGTCCGATAGGAGAAATCCTGCATATCCTACTGACCGCCCTTACAATCGCGTTTACCGCCTATAAATTCGGCAAAGACTTAATCAACGACATGAAAAATTCAAAGACAGGAGACAAAGAAAATAAAGGGTACATGTGGCTGATCCTCGGGATCGTGTTCATGTGCGTGGGAATATGGGCGGTATACTCCGCCATCACTGAATACACCGCCATGTGGTTCGTGGCGGTCATAGGCATTGCGCTGGGCATCCTCATGATCAATCCTAAAAACAGAAAGAAATGGTACTCGTTTTTTTAATCGTAGTGCTATCCATCATAATGGACGCTTCGACGGGGTTCATGGCATTCAAAGAGGCTTGGGGTTATTCCCAGACCTCTTATGAGGGCATACAGGATATTACCGGAGAAGAAAACGACCACAGGCCGTGGATCTGGGAGCGAATAGCCTACGGGGCTGCTATCGCTGCCGCCGTGCTGACAGGGGCGTTCATAGGAATCAGATGGGACATAGCTCTGGCCGCGGTGGCGTTATGCGCATCGTGGGGCGCCAGATATTACGCTGTTCACCAATGGTGGTACAATTGGGGAATGTCACACTGGAAAGACACCTATAAAAAGGGACTGGACGAATCGGGTCACACGACTGCTAACAAAACATCGAATCCCTTCAAGATACGCGCCTACGTTTGCGGATGGCTGATTATTTCGGGCTTAATCATTTGGCTGCTATGGCAATAAAAGCGAGCGACAAATGTTTTGAGCTGGTAAGGCATTTCGAGGGGTGCGAACTAAAGGCCTATCCTGATTCGGGAGGACTGCCTACCATTGGCATAGGAACTACTTTTTACCCTGATCAAAAGCCGGTTAAGCTTGGTGATACTTGTACGATTCATCAGGCGAAAGCATGGTTTATGCTAGACCTGAAAGAAGCAGAGGAGAAATTAGAAAAGTATCTTTCCAAGTGGAACAGGGATACGATGGACCAGTACAGGATAGATGCCCTTCTTTCTTTTGTGTACAATGTCGGGTATGGTGAAACATTAATGAAGAAGGTCAACACCAACCCTAACGATGTTTCTATATGGGGTGCCTTTCTTTTGTATTCCAGGGTAAAAGCTGACAAGGACGGAAAGGACAATGACGGTGATGGTATTGTTGATGAGAAAGGAGAAACAAAACAGGTTTTTGGCCTTTTAAGAAGAAGACAGGCTGAGGCCCACCTTTACTTTAAGAACGAATTGGAATTTTACGAGGATCTTAAAAAATGAACAAGCTGTTTAGTCACATTCTAATAGCTGTGGTTTCCATTGCGGTTACCTGCCTGCTTTTTACAACCACGTGCAAGAGGGAGGAAATAGCTGTCGATCACAAAAAAGAGAACCGTGCCGATTCCCTTCTTCAGGTGGTCAAGAAAAACAATGAAGCCCTTTTGAAGATAAGAGAAGCTCAATTTGCACTTTCCCTTAAAACATCGGAAGTGAAAAAGGAAGCTGCAAAACTGCCAAGTGTAAAACAGTTAGTCAAGCCAGATACGACTCTTCATAAACAAAGCAAGGCAGAAGTCATCCAGGACTACGACGTATTGAAGGAACTGGCCAAGGATAAAGAAAAGCTATTGGACATCTCCATTGCTCTTGGCGACTCAACACATAAAAACATTGAGGCCTACAATAAGTTGGAAGCTCAAAACGACTCTGCTTGCATAGATGCCCTGCGAAACAAGGATGCCATTATTGAAGACAAAGACAAGTTGATAGCCGAGGAAAAGGCAAAAGGCAAAAAGAATCTTTGGAAAGGCATTAAAAGAGGGGCGATTGCGGTAGCTGTTTTGGTTGGGGGCATCTGGCTTTTTGGCAAGAACAACGCGCTTTAGTATATTTGACCGAATCGAAAGCAGAATAAGGGCTTAGAAGTTACGACAATATTTGAACAATGTTTAAGCTAAAATTATAAAACATTGTTAATCAATATGTTATAACTATAAATCGAATCCCTCACTCTCTGCACAAGAGCAACAAGACACAATGTTTTGTTGCTCTTTTTGTTTTATAGTCAGGCAGTTACGTTAATTGATGCTTTTAAATGTCAATCAACAATTGCTTTGAATTGACTAAAATGTTTAAGCAATGTTTAAGCAGTTCGCGAAGATGGCCGGTGTGTCATCTACCATGAGCGGGCGACCGTTCTTAAGGTAGTTTTCCGTTTCTTCCAGTGTGTCGTGGCCCAGAGTGTTTTGGATAAGTTTTTTGTCAATGCCCGCCTCTTCTAGGATATGGCTTACGGTATGTCTGGCACTGTGTGGGCTTGGGTATACTTTTAACTTAGCTTTTTTGCAGGCCTCTTTCAGGTATGTGCCTACCATGGTGCGTGCGGAATCGATCTTTCTGTAAAAGGCTTTCTCTATTTCAATTACCTGCTCATCTGTGTGATGTTTTTCGGGTAGTACAGCTCCTTCCATGTACGGGAAGAGGTATTTGTTATCCTTATTATAATAGATGTCTATCAGGCGCTGCAGACGGGGCGTAATGCGTACCTTTTTCATTTTAGGTGTCTCGCCCTTCTTTTTCTCCATGACATAGGAGAGGTGTGTTTCTGTGATGTTCTTGTTTTCAAATTGGAGGGCTTCGCCGATCCTTGCCCCCATTGCAAAGAGTTGGGCCAAAAATATATTGGTAGCGTGGTAAAGGTGGGTGCCTTGCTTGAAAACCATCGCTTCTAATACATTTATGTCCATTGGTTCCAATACGTTTGCTTTGGCATTGCTTACCACCTCTGTTACTTGGTAAATGGCGAATTCATCAAATGGGTTCGGCTCCTGGATCTTGTTTCTTTTTTTGTATTGGGTAACTATCTCTTTAAAGAATTCGAGGCTTTTGCTTGTCGTGTTGCGGTTGTTCTTTTGGACTGTCAACAAGAAAAGCTCGTATTCTTTTATGTTGGCATAGTTGATATCCGACCATTTGGCGGCTGGAAAACGCTTGGCGAACTTGTTGCATTCAGCAGTGTATTTTTGCTTCGAGTAAAATCCGTTTGTTTTTTCCTTTTCTTCTGCAATTTTCAGCCAAAAAGTGATGAAGCAATTGCGGTCGTAAGGCTTAATGATCCTTTCTTTTATTTCTAGGCTGGTAATTCCTTTTTCATGTCGGTGGGAATCGAAGGAAATAAGTTTTTGCTTGATCAATTCATTGTAGGAAGAGGAGAGGGGATGCTTTTTGGAAATCCAAACAGGGTTGTCAATACTTCCTTTTGAGTTGAAGGCATTTTGCATCACCGCAATGTCGGTAGAGATGTATACCGGCTTGCTCTTCGAAGTTATCCTTATATATATAGTATGGCGGCCATCCGCATTGGCACGGGTGAGAATAACCGCTTTGATGGTGGTGGCTTTTGGCATGTAAGTTTTAGGTGAATGTTATAGGTATATACATCTACTACGCTGCTATCTGACGACCAGTATCGCCCCTCACAAACTTGTGAATAACATAGAGATACTCAATAAGTGATTTTTCAATATCCATTTCTGGGTATTCGTCATTGTCAGCAACAAGCTTTACAATAGTTGGATCTAGCGTACCATAAATCCTTCTTGCAATGATCCTTCCTGCTACATTTATTATATAAGCCACTCCAAATTCAATAAATCGGAGGTCTGTCTGCAATTCACAAAACATTTCCTCCCCTGGTTTAATAGTAGGGTGCATTGTGTCCCCAAGCATTTTTATATATGCGTTGCAAAAGCCCATTTCGGGTACAATTGCAAAGCCTTCTGGTAGTTCGTCAGACTTGTATAATTTGATTATGTCTTCTTTCTTCTTGAGTCGCGCCAATCTGTTCATTGAAATCACTGGTATTTTATCAGCTTCCAAATCTAACGGCGGTTTTTTGTTAGAATTATCTGTCTTTGAGTATTTTTCTTGGTCTTCATGTAAGGTATTACCCCGTTGTTTAACCAACATTTCCCCTTTTCCAGTAACTAACCATGTTGTGTTTAGTTCAGGAAAAGCCTTTTCTACCTTTTCGATAAAATCGTGAGGGAATTTTGTTCCATTCTTATAAGAAGAAAGTGTTGTCTGTGGAATGCCGATTTTTTTTGCAGCTGAGGTAATCCCTATATCCTCCTTAGCCAAAAAAAACTCAAGCCTTTCACCAAATTTGTCCATAGTTAACGATATTTCGTTTAATGTTTAGGATGTATTAACAATATGTTGCTACATTTACATTAAGATACGGTTTTAATAGGATATTGTTATGATCAAGCAGAAGAATATTAGCTTCGCACAAAGGCTAAAAGCCGCTAAAAAGATTCTAGGGAGGGAATATGTTACTATCACACGCAGGAAATACCCCAATTTCACAGCATCACAAATAAGGAATGTCATGAATCAAGGTGTTGAAAATTGGGAGATTTTACACGCACTTGAAGACATTGCACGCATCATCGAAAAAAATTTTGTTCAAAATAAGCAAGATCTTGTTGGATAATTAACAAGATCTTGTTAGAATTGCATCACAATCAAACGCAAGATGGCCCTAACAGCAGTGTTATTATCACAGGAGGAAGTAAACAGGCTGTTTGGCATGGTTGAGAAGGTGGATAGCCTTGAAAAGAAGGTAAACACTCTTCTTCATAGACCTGAGTTGCAGCAGTGGGTTAGGATCAGTGACATTATCGAACAGGGTTTCTTGGGAGGCAGGACCAAAAGCTTTAGGGCTTGCAAGAGAGTGCTAGAAGAGGCGGTTTTACTGAAAAAGATCCGGTTCAATACGCTTGATAAGACCTATAACCTGAATGACATCCTGCTTTTCAGAGAGGCGTTTGAAACAAGTTTAGCTGATTAAATAGCCAACCACTATGCGAGTAATTGATTTCCTAAAAAGCATCCCCACTGAGGACATACATGAGTTTGCCATGCACTTGGGGAGCAAGAAACAGAACATCGGCCCTTTTAAGCCTATCCCTGTACTGGAATTGAATTTGGCTTATGTGGCCTCTAAGGTGAATCTAAAACTACTAGTCAACTAAAAGAAGTCAAGTACCGCCCCGTGTAAAGATGTCGCAGTCCGCACGGTTGACCTTAGGGGGTTCATTCCCCCTTTGAGGTGGTTTTTCCTACCCTTTACATAAAACCAATTAATTGTTCAGCAAAATGGAAATCAGGATTTTAAGCGAACACAAAAACATCTTTTACTATACTATTATAGGGGAGCCTGTGCCCAACATCTACAGCATGCAACTCACTGTTGTAATGCTCAGGACAGCTAACGAGGATTTCCATGGCTTTTATGTTGGGCAGGCGAGAGAACGGCACCAAGTGGCCACCATTACTTTTTACCACCATGTACAAGGGCATTGCAACCCTTTGCCTTTGCTTGACATCTTCCAGTTTGCCTCCGACCCTGAATATACGGACATGGTTAACCATATCTACGACGCACAGGTGAAGCACAAGAACGAAAAAGCGATTATCCCTATCAACGATGACTTTGTTTTTCTCCATCCAAGGAAAAGAATTAGTGCTTAGATGTGGACCAACTGGCAGCCACCTTTTCCGGTGTGGGTTGGCTGCCTTCTTTCTTCTCTCTTACCCTTTAAAAAACCCAAATGAAAACTCTCTTCTCAAAAGCTTTTGAAATGCTGTTGAACCTAGGCCGCGCCCTCAAACCCCGTGATTTGCAAAAGGAGGTGGAAGAGGTGAGGGAATTAGTGCGTCAGGAACAGGCGAAAGCAGATAAAAACATGGCTAAACTCAATGAGGTGAGGCAATGGGCCATAGACAGTAACTTACTTTAATCAAAACATACCATGATAGAATTACGCGATAGGTTATTCGATGCCCTGAACGATAAGGAAAAGCGAGACAATCTTGATTCGCTTTGTGACAAGGTGATCAAAAACCACTCTTTCGAGCGAAAGTTTACCAAGGAAGAGAGAATAGAGCACCAAGCAGAGGTGAGCGACCTGACGGTGCAGATAGAGGATGCAGAGGATCAAATAAAAGACCTAACCAAACCTTTACGTGAAGAGATAAAGCACTTGAAAAAGCTTCGCAAGCGCACGATGGGCGAAATCAAACTAGGGGCCAATCTGGTGCAAGAGGATGTGTATTTATTCCAAGAAGAGAAGACACTTACCGCCCATGTTTACGACCAGTTTGGTAACCGCATAAGCGTGCGCCCCCTCACTCCTGAGGAAAAACAGAAGGTAATGAAAATGGTACCTATCGAAGCCAAAGACGGAACAAACGATTAATCCCTTATTCCAATGACTCAAATACAAGTTACGCCGAAAGGCGACCAATTATTAGTAGTAAGCCAAACCAGGTACGAAGAAAGAGAACCTTTAGAGGTCAATATTTCTGGTTCCATTCAATCGCCTGCTGAGTTCTATCTGAAACGCAAAGACTGGGTGAACGGACTTGTGGACAAGTCGCATGTATTGGTGGATATGAACAGCAGTGTGGTGAAGCTGGTAATTGACGAAAACAACCCGTACGACAGCTACGAGATTACTGGCAAAATGATCGCCTTTAAAGATTTTGTGGATTTTAGGATCAATACGGGTGCGAAATTCGGCAAACAACCAATCATTGACTTGCTTAAGCGAAATGCAATGTATTTCGTGGACCAAAAAAGGTTGAATGATTTGCTTGTGACCTTCCAAAACTTCGTGACCCAAGTAAACAGGGCCATGGAAGCGAGTGACAACCAACAGGGAAAGAAAAAGATTTTGGATGAATACAGCGGTTCACTGCAGGGCTTCCGAGTGAACGGAGAAAAGGTGGATTTTGATCCATACTTCATATTAGAAATGCCTCTTTTCGTCGGCGAGCCTTCTCGACAGTTTCAAGTACAGATTTGCTTGGACCCAAACAATCAGCAATTGGATTTCTATTTTGAAAGTATGGATCTGTGGAAGGTACAAAAGGAAGCAGCCGCCGAGGGAATCAAAAATGCCATAGCTCCTTTCGAGGCAAAATTTGCAGTCATCTACATCTAGAAATACAGTGCTGCCAACGTGTTGGCGAAAAATAAAGCGGAAAGGGCGGTTAGGTCTGACAGCTTGGAAAGACAGCAACATTAACAATTAACATAAAACACACTGTGCGGCACTTGGGACTATTTGAGGGGATTGGAGGGTTTTCTCTTGCTGCTAGTATTATGGGTTGGGAAACCGTCGCTTGGTGTGAGTGGGATCCGTTTTGCCAAAAGGTTTTAAAGTATCATTTCCCTAATGCAATTCCTCATGATGACATTACCAAAACAGACTTCACTATTTACAGAGGAACAATTGATGTGCTCTCAGGCGGGTTTCCATGCCAACCTTATAGTGTCGCAGGAATGCAGCTTGGGAAAGAAGATCCTCGCCACCTCTGGCCGCACATGTTTAGAGCAGCTAGGGAAATTCGACCGCGTTGGATCGTGGGCGAAAATGTTTTCGGAATTGTTAATTGGGGGGGGGGCTTGGTTTTCGAAGAGGTGCAAGCTGACTTGGAAGCTGAGGGGTACGAGGTACAACCGTTTGTACTTCCAGCTTGTGGTATCAATGCCCCGCACAAAAGAGACAGAGTATTTTTTATTGGGCACTCCAAGGGCGAACAAAGTACATATCAACCTCAACAACCCCAAGTTGGCAACAAGAAACAAGGGGAATTTGGAAGAAGACATAGCAAAATATCTTCTCCCTACTCCGAACGCTTCGGACAACAGAGACAGGGGCGGGCCCAGGAATCCTTCGGTTCAAAGACGTATGGAAATTGGGAAGCAAGTTGGTCTAACACAAATGGTGGATGGCCAATTGAATCCCCTATTTGTAATGGAAATGATGGGATTTCCTCACGACTGGACCTTACTGCCATTTCAAAAAAAGACTGGTTAGAACAAAGTTTAAAAGCTGGTGGCAATGCCATAGTGCCACAGTTGGCTATAGAGATATTCAAAGCAATAAACGAGTACGAAAAACTTAATTAAAAAATCATGGCAGTAGGCAACAACGAAAATAATACGCTTTACCTAAGTGTGCGCAAAGGGAAGCTTTGCCAAACGGTACCTGATAATACACCGAAGGCACTGAATAGGCTGGATAAAGATAACAAGCCCACTAAGTATTGGGAACTGCGCTACGAATGGGTAGACGGTATTTTGATTGACGTTATCAAAAAGGAAACGGAGCATGAAGGGCAGTTAATAAAGTCCTTCCGCGTGTTGATGGTGGATGAGGGGCATAACCTTGTTTCTATCGAAATGCTGTTTAACAGCCCCTATGCCTCCCGCTTTTTTAGTGCGCTTCAAAACCTGAACCCTTTTGAGAAATTCAAAATATCCGTATGGATGTTTGAGGATAAGGAAACGCCAGGTAAAATGATTCAGGGGTGCACCCTTTACCAAGACGGCGATAAAGTGCCATTGTTTTACACGAAAGAAAACCCGCGCGACCTTCCACCTTTTGAAAAGATAGTACGTGACGGTAAGGAGGTATTGGATAGCACGGCACAGATGGATTTCCACTATGCCCATTTCCTACAATACATCAAACCTGAGCTAAGGGACCCAAGGCCCAAGGACAACGGAGCCAACACCCAAGGCCCAAGGACAACGGAGCCAACACATGTCAATGCGCAAGGCGTGCCAATTGCCATTGAAGCGGCGGACACAGACGATTTGCCATTCTAGCCATGGGAAGGAACTACGCTAAATCTGTGGCTTGGTCGGTAATTGCCTTTCTCGCCAGTTGTCTAATAGTATGGCTCTTCTCTCTTACAATCTGATTGGCCAAGAAACAGACCATAGCGATAAAAACCACCTTAAAGGAAGGGAGATATACCTGCACTACAGATGGCAGTGTATTCTCTCTCCGGGTGGACAATGCGGACTTCTGTACGATGCTCTATTTGTCTGCAGGTGCTAAAAAGGACTTGGTTACCCGCACCACCACGGACCATGTAAGAATGATGGTAAGGCTAGGGAGTTTTAAGATTCAAAATTAAAAGAGCTAATGAAAAATAACCACCCCCTACCCCTCCTTGAAAAAAGGAGGGGAGTTATAGAGCCGATAGGCGCGGAACTGGACATGAAAATATGCTTCCTGAACATTGGAGGGCATAACAACGAGCTATTGGTATGGGTAGAGCACCAGCTTTCTACTTACCGTCCATGGCTCTTGAAGCATGCCCCTTTGTGGGCTGCTAGATTGGTGGCCATGCGCAATTTCTGCAAGGCGAACAAAGAGGCCTTGGCCCCTTATGTGAACGAAGACGAGGAATTACTGGACAGCTACACGGAGGGTATTGGTGATTTCATGAGCACCTATGGAAAGGCTACTCCTGAGGACCGTGCGGAATACGTGGCCAAGTTGGAAAACCTCAATGAGGAGTTCCAAAAGAAGGTAGACGCTAAGCGGGTTGCGGTATGAAATCTGTAAAAACCACCCCTACCCCTCCTTTCGAAGGAGGGGAGTTGATGCCACAGGATAGGCCATTGGAAAGCATGTGGATGTTCTTTAAAACATTCAGGGCCATAATAGGCATAGGCACAAATGACGGCATTACAGAGCCTCACCGCATACATGCCACTAAAGAGAAGGCGGTAATATGGCGTACGCTGAACGGGTGGCGGTGGAAATTCACTATTGAAAGAGAGAAAGTACGGTAAACAATTAATCCCAATACAATGACTAAATCAAAAGTGGTTGAAATTACTGTGGCCAATGCGGTAAAGGCTTACAGAGATGCTCCAAAAGAGTTTAAGGCGACTTTGGAAAATCTGATCGGCAAGGATGTGCTAAATGTCAGCATAACCGACCAGGTAAAGACGTTTGAAGATGCTTTGGAGCTAGTTGGCTGTAGCGAAGACATGAAATTGCTCATACTTGATTACGATGGAATGGACAAAGACGTGCTTGCATCTCAAGCCCTTGCCAAACTAACCATCATTGCCAAGGCCCTAAATGAAGGTTGGAAACCTGATTGGACCAACAACAGCGAATACAAGTATTATGCCTGGTTTAAAGGTTCGTCTGGGGCCTTCGTTTTCGACGGTTGCAGCGACGACTGCTCGCGTTCGAATGTCGGTTCTCGGCTCGTTTTTAAGTCAGCGGAGCTGGCAAAATATGCCGGAAAGCAGTTTGAAGGCATTTACCAAACAATGTTCTCCCTATAAGAATGAAAATCACGACCAAGATCAAAACGTTTGAGGATGCCTGTAAAGCGCAGGACATCTCCACAGAGCTTCCCATGTTCCCACACTTGGAAGAAGCTGAACAAAAAGCGATGCAGGCACATTACCAGCTATGCATTATCAACAAGGCATTGAACGAAGGTTGGAGAGCCGACTTCTCCAATGACAATGAGTACAAGTACCATCCTTGGTTGTGGTTTGATAAGAAAATCGGTTCGTCTGGGGCCTTCGTTTTCTGCGTTTTCAACGGCAACTACTGCTCGGATTCGGGTGTCGGTTCTCGGCTCGTTTTCAAAAGCAGCGAGCTCGCAAAATATGCGGCCACGCAGTTCATCGACCTGTACAGAGACTACTTCACTTACTATAAATAACCAACCATGATTACGGACAAAATCAAAACGTTTGCCGATGTGTGCCTAGCCAATGGCACAACGGAAGAAGAATTCAATTCCGTATTCTCTTCGTTGCCCGAGAAGTTCCAAGAGTCGGCAAAAGCTCACAAGTTGGTTATGCTTGCCATTGCACTTAATGAAGGGTGGAACCCCGATTGGACAAACAGCTATGAGCGCAAATACTATCCGTGGTTTGACCATGACGGAGAAGGGGAAAACGGTTCGGCTGGGGCCTTCGTTTTCGACGATTACGACGCCGACTACTCGGCTTCGCTTGTCGGTTCTCGGCTCGTGTACAAAACGCGGGAGCTGGCCGAATACGCGGGAACACAGTTCCTATATCTCTATAAGGATTTCTTTGTAAAGGGCCAATAACAATACAGGTGGTGGATTGCAGAGCCGTTTCAGTTCGTCTGGGGCCTTCGTTTTCAACGATTACAACAACAACTACTCGAATTCGAATGTCGGTTCTCAGCTTTTGCCAAGTTACTCGCGCAATCCAGACCTTGGAAACATTCCAGAAGACTACTTATTAAAACCACTGGCTTTGGTAGGGAAACTGAAGAAGACAGAAAAACGGCACGACATGAAACGATACGGCCAATTATTTGAACAGATAGCCAGTTTGGAAAACCTGAAACTGGCAGACCAGAGGGCCAGAAAAGGGAAAGCAAAACAGTTTGGCGTAATAAGCCACGACAAGAACAGGGAGAAAAACCTGAACCAAATACATCAAATGCTGATCAATCAAACATTTAGGACTTCCACCTATTCCACATTCAAGATCTACGAGCCAAAGGAGCGCGACGTATACCGTTTGCCCTATATGCCCGACAGGATCATTCAGCATGCGGTAATGAACGTGATGGAGCCTATCTGGGTGAGCACCTTCACCGCTGATACTTACAGCTGCATTAAAAACCGTGGCATCCATGCTGCGGCCACCAAACTTAAAGAGGCGCTAAAAGACGTTTCGGGTACCCAATATTGCCTGAAACTTGACATAAAGAAGTTCTACCCCAACGTAGACCATGCCATTTTAAAGCAGATTATACGGAGGAAAATAAAGGATGTAAAACTGCTTTGGTTGCTGGATGACATCATAGACAGTGCCGCAGGTGTGCCAATCGGCAACTACCTGAGCCAGTACTTTGCTAACCTTTATCTAACTGGCTTTGACCATTGGATAAAGGAACAAAAGAAGGTAAGGTATTATTTCCGCTATGCGGATGACCTGGTACTGCTTCACAACAGCAAGGAGTATTTGCACTCTCTCTTGGCTGATATAAACCTTTACCTAAACGAAAATCTACGGCTGGAAGTGAAAGGAAACTATCAGGTGTTTCCGGTTGCAAAGCGGGGCATTGACTTCTTGGGCTATCCCTTTTACCATACGCACACTCTCCTTAGAAAAAGCATCAAAAAGAGCATTTTTAAAATGCTTGCCTATAACCCTAACAGCCAATCGCTCGCGGCTTATCTGGGCTGGCTAAAGCACTGCGACAGTAAACACCTTCAAAAGGAGATAATGAAGCGATTTAACGAACTGAACATTGAAAAACCGAAAGGAAAATTTAAGGGGAATAAGATTAACATACAGATGTTGATAAACTGTGAAATACAGGTGAATGACTTCCGTATTAAGCCCTCTAAAATAAGGGGTAAATGCTTGACACTGGATGTGGATTACAAGGGCTTGAACTATGTCATTTTCACGGGCTCCCACTCGCTTTTGGAAACGATAGAGCTTGTGCCCAAAGAGGAGTTTCCTTTTCTGACCACAATAACGCAGGGTGATTTTAAACGACTTGAATTTAACTGATATGGCCAAGGACCCCGCTTTTTTATGCTACTCTGGTGATGTGTTGAAGGACACCGCCTTTATGACGGATGCCCAAACAGGAATCTATCTAAAAGCTATGGTAATGCAACATATACACATGTGTATATCTAGTGAAAAGCTAGTGCTTTTGTTTAGGTATTGCAGTGATGGTGACAAGCTTACCGTTATGAATACTTTTTCGCAAGATGCTGACGGCTCTTATTTTATTGCTTGGCTCCGCGATTCTATCCAAAAACGCGAAAAATTCAGTGCTAGCCGCTCTTTGAACGGTTCTAAAGGAGGAAGAGGTAAAACAAAAGAAAAGGAAGTGGAATGCACTAGCTTTTCTAGTGAAAAGCTATCTGCAATTGCAATTGAAAATGTAATTGAAATAGAAAATGCAATTAAGGGGGTGAAGGGGGAGCAAGAAGAAACCACCCCTAGCCCCTCCTTGGAAAAAGGAGGGGAATTGCCCACTCCTGACAACTTCCCAAAAATCGAAGATGTGCTAGGTTTCTTTTCCGAAAAGGGGGTTGCCGAACAGGTTGCCAAAAACTTCTTCTTTCACTACACGGCCCAGGGATGGACCACGAAAGGGGGAACGCCAATTACCCGTTGGAAGATGAAGGCGGAACAGTGGCTTTTGGAGCCCGAAAAATTCGCAGCGCCGAAAGTGGAGCCAACCGGAAATGCAAAAATTATTGATTCCAACAAATACACTTCACAAGACCATGGAAACAGAAAACAAACTGCCTGAACGCACATTGGAACAGATGCGGGAAAGCCAAGAAAGACTTTCTGGTAAATACAATTCCCTGCCCACTCCTACGGAAAGTGAATTGGCCTATGCCAAACAACTGGATGACATGCGAAAGAGTGCATTGGACATTAGCATTGGAGGCATACTGAACCAATATGCGGAAGTAAATCGCAAGTCGAGATTTAAGCCCTACGGCATTGAGTTGGATGATGCAAAAAAGGTGCTGTACGCAATTGTTACCCGTGAGTTGGAAACACTTGGCGACAAGCTGGTATTAGATGGAAACCTGTCAGATGTGTACCACAAGCTTACTCGCTATTTCATTGGTGAGGCAGATGGCAAAGACGATTATGATCTAAAAAAGGGCATTTACCTATATGGTGATGTAGGACGCGGGAAAACGTTCATGCTTGACTGTCTGGCCAAAATGTGTACTGCGATAGAGCTGCGTTTTGAAATCGCCAATAGGCAATTCACCTCACGAAATTTTGCCATGGTGAGCGTGAAGGAAATAGCCTTTGAAATGGCCAAAAAAAAGAGCTTGGACGCACTTGAAAAGTACAGCAAGGGAAACTTGCTAATTGATGATTTGGGCAACGAAAAAGACTTTGGCGACACGCACAAAGTGTACGGAAACGAATACGACTTGATAGGCGAGGTAATTACTGAGCGCTATAGGTTCTTTAAGAAACATGGGGCCATTACTCATGCTACAAGCAATCTGCTTCCCAGTGAGTGGAAAAAGGCCTACGGTACCCGTGTAGAGGATAGGCTTTATGACATGTTCAATCTTGTGTTTTTGGACGGGAAGAGTAAAAGGCTTTTGTAAGCGGTTGGCATGAGTATTCTGAACCACCTAGACGAGATAAGATCTATTCTTGAGATATATGTGAGGTTTAAAACTCACTCAGGTGTACCAAAAGAACAGGTTCAGGACATGAAAGACATACTTTCCATTTTGGATTCAATTGAAAAGGAAATTGATGAAAAAGAAACAGAGGATTGGGAAGAGGAATGGGGGCACTTTGAACCATCACGCATAGGGACTAAGACTTTTGAGGTAACACTGCACTCACTTGACGATGTCCTTAAGTTCGAACACCTCATGTCAGAAATGAAAAACAAAACACTATATCAAATAATAGGAAAATGAAAAAGCTACAAGACCACAAATTCGCATTGATGGCGGTGAAAGCTGTCATCTTCCTGAGCATGTTGAACAACCTGCCCCATGCGGCCAATCTGTACCACTTGAGCTACGAGGGCTTTAAGATTGGTTCTGTCTGGGACTTGTTCACACAGACGGGCATACAGTCGCTTTTGGTGGTGGCTGTGATCGATCTTACCCTCATCATCCTAGTGAACTATGGGCACAAAAAGGAAGACGCTAGAACGGCGGCGGTGTTTGCCTGGATACTGTTTGCGGTGAACCTTCTCATAGGTGATGTGGTGCGCGACTTGTTCCACTACGCTTATACCTTTTCGGACCCCACATTGCTTACCAAGCTGTTTGGAAAGGTGCTGTTCTCCGGCATCTTCTCTTTCACCCTCCATTACTTTAGTTACCTGCATGTACGGTTGATCAACGAGGAGCAGTCGCGAGCAATGGAGGACCAAGAGCTAACCAACATAAAGCAGGAGCAAAGCAGGCTGGAAGCTATTTTGAACCAAGTGCAGGTAAACGAAAAGATCCATTCGGATTATCAGAAATTAATCTACGAGGCCAACAAGGAGGCAGACCAATTTAAGAAAATGTATTACACTGATTTACTTAAACGTACATTCTTTAAAGCTGATGGAAGCACGGAAGTTTGTGAAAGTGTAAAGGCTGTGAATGGAAGAATGAACGGATTAGGTGAATCTGAAAAGGAGCACCATTATAGGGAATTGAAAAAGGAACTTGAATTAATTAACAACTAGTAGAATGTCCAAATTAACTGACAAAAGTTCAATGCCTTTTGGGAAACACAAAGGCACGATGATGGCAAATGTCCCGCCTGATTATCTCATTTGGCTAAACAGTATGTCTGGCCTTAATCCTGAGGTGAAAGAATACATCTCTGAAAATATGGAGGTGTTAGAAGCGGAGGTAAAGAAGAATGGCAGTAAGTTTTTGAAGTAGAAAATATGGGAACGTTTAAAATTGATTTCTTCGAGTTGGTGTTTTTGGCGGAGGCATGCATACCTACGGTACCTATTGCCCGTGCCATGTTTTGGAAAAACTTGATAGATGTGTATTACGAGCAGATGAGCGAGGATGAGCGCAAAAGACTCTTTGAGTTTATATCTGGGCACCCTAAGTTTTCAAAGCATGTGGAGGATTGCCGTATTTTCTTCGCCCGCTTTAATCCAAATAATCAATGGTTGGTGAAGTGCTTCCATATGGGCAGCGCCTCCGAAATAAGATGCTTTAGGATGAATGACAGGTTTTACACCAAAACGGATAAGTCGGTAAATCCTGAGTATATAAAAGAGTTCAGAAAGTACATTCCCCACGGGATTGAGATTTAAACAGTATTTAATTTTTAGTGAATTGGAACAGGCGGAGGAGTTAGGTAGAGAAATAAAGTTGTTGGCTGAGCTGGTAGCAAAGTTTGCAGATCTTAATCCATATGGGAAACACGTTAAGAATGCAGGAGGAGCATTGAGCCATGAAATTGGCTGGTATTGTGAAAGAAAGAGGGATGAACTTGTAAGTAAGCTTTACAAGTCAATTAGGGAACTGGAACAATTAAAATTTGAATAAATGGGTACATCAATGACCAAAGGTCCAGAAAAAAATGATCCTGTCAATCATCCCTCGCACTATACGAGCGGTAAAATTGAGGTGATTGATTTCATAGAGGATCAAAAACTAGGCTACCACCTTGGCAACTCGGTGAAGTATATCGCACGTGCAGGAAAGAAGGACCCTAACACAGAGGTTGAGGATTTGGAAAAGGCAATGTGGTATTTAGCCAGGAGGATTAAGAATTTAAAAGAAGTGAAATGAAAATACTATTTAATATACTAGTACCTATTGCCACACTGTTGTATATCGGAGGACTACAGGTTTCGTTTTCTCCTTTCAGTGTGAGTTTGCCTAAATGGATTTTGTCTTTGGGGTGGCTCTTTTTAGGAATTGGGTTCATTTTGATTATGGCATATTTTCAACATGAAGGGTGGAAAGATGGGTATACAGAAGCGAGCAAAGATTTGCTCGAAGTAGTGAAAGAAGAAATAAACAGCAAGCATTTATGATTACTGCAGAAGCGGCAAAGAAGCTATCCCAAGCAAACGAGGAATTGATTGAAGGGGAAATGGGCAAGATCGAAAACCGGATAACGGAGGCGGCCAATGAGGGCAAAATGGAAGTACTCTATCTTCTTCCTGTTGGGCTGTTCATAAAGGTGAAGGCCATTTTAGAGGATCATGGCTATGAGGCTAAATACACCGGTGCAAAGAATACAAAAGGGAAAGAGGCGGTAATGATTAAATGGAAGTAGTAAACAATACAACTATGAGCAATACAGAAGTAAAGCCAATGACATGGCACCAATTGAAAGAGGTTGTTAATTCTCTGTCTGAGGAGCAGCTAAATAATCCTATCATGTATTGGGAAGAGGATGGAGGTGGAAGAATTTCAGACGTTGAGTGTTTGGAAGAGGATTATGTTTATGGAGAAGAAGGCTCTTACCCAATATCGCTATGGGAAGAATCTAAAGGTGAGGATGAAACAGAACCTACAATTGTTTATAAAAAAGGAA
>Ga0207665_10000704_pt1 | contig 22665 bp, 20 predicted proteins | sample LARL112metaG_FD_184351 | JGI IMG/M metagenome (GOLD analysis project Ga0207665, IMG submission 184351) | Corn, switchgrass and miscanthus rhizosphere microbial communities from Kellogg Biological Station, Michigan, USA - LAR L11-2 metaG... | ecosystem: Host-associated > Plants > Roots >... | reverse complement strand
CGAGTCTAACACTGGGCAGCGGCTCCCGTTTTCGAAACTTTCCCGGCGGTGGAGGGTTCAAGAGTGATGAAAGCAGCCGGGGAAAAGGAGCTGGACCGAGCGCCCCGCAGGAGGACCTAATGAAAAGTAAGCTCACTTTGGCAGCACTGGCGTTCGCAGTTTTTGCCGGCACCTTCGGTTATGCAACCGCCCAGGACTACCGCTATTACGACCGCGATGATTACCGATATCAGCGCAGTTACGATCATGACAGATATCGTGATGGCAACCGCTACGACTTTCGCGAGGGTATGCACACAGCACGCGAAATTGGCTACCGGGATGGAGCGCAGGTAGCGCGCGAAGATTCATGGCGAGGCAAGCCGTTCAATCCTAATCCGCGCGGGCACAACCACGCCGACCGAGGTTACGAGCGTGAGTTCGGAAGCCGGCACGAATATCGCGAGCAGTACGCTCAAGCGTATTACGACGGATATTCACGGGCTTATCAGGGCTATCGCAACGGATATTACCGCTAAGAGTTACAAAGGGGCAGAAGAGGCCGCTTAGGCTAAGAGCCGGGCGGCCTTTCTATTTCGGGCATAGCTATTCCGGAGCCAGAGTTTCCTGAATAGCCAGCTTCTCGCCTTCCTCAACGGTGATCACACGGTGGAGAGGCTGATATCCGGAGAGGGTCACGTCAAGCACGTAGGTTCCGGGATTGAGATAAAAATCGAAAGGCGTAGTTTTATCCAGCACGCGGTTATTGATCATGATCTGCGCGCCTTTAGGCTGAGTCTTGATGCTGACTGTGCCCATGCCGGAAGTCTCTCCACCGCGCCCAAAAACCTTCTTGAACTTGCCTCCGGCGGAGCGGATTTCGTCGGTGTTGCCCAACTGAACCAATTTCAGGTTCACGGTTGAGGGCTGGCCGGGTTCAACATTCACCGAGCTGCTTTGATCGAGATACCCAGAGCGGCGGAGAGTGATTTTGTGAGCTCCGGATTTGCTGAAACTGAATTGCGAGGGCGTGAGCTTGCCACTATCTTTATCGTCAATCACAATCACGGCGCCCGCAGGCGTGCTCGCCACTGATAGGGTGGCGCCCGCCGCGCTCAGTTCGAGCGAAACCGACGAATTCGCACCCGATAACATTGCCAGGTTCCGGGTTGTTGGCGTGTATCCGGATTTGGTTGCAGAGACCGTGTGCTGCCCCGGAGCAATGCCGGTCAAGGTGCAGGGTGTCTGGCAAAGCGCCGAGCCGTCGAATGAAATCTGCGCCCCCGCAGGAGTGGACGATATTGAAAGCTGTGCGGGCACGATCGCAGCGACAGCGCGGCTGCGGGTTTTTCGTCCCCGAGAGTGCTTCTCATTCACAGGCTGCGGGCTTTGTTCGTCTTCAGGTTCAGCCAACTGAGTCTGCTCTGCCTGGGTGTCAGCAGGAGCCGGCTCAGCAGCAGGAGTTTGCGGTGCTGGCGCGGCTTGCGACTGACTGGCAGAACTTTGCGGCAAAGAAACCGGCGTCGATGCACCGCTGTCATGGTCTTCGATGTAGTTATAGAAAGCCATTCCCGCGAGATACAACGCAACCACAAACAGCGCACAGCCGACTGCGTAGAAATAAAGTCTGGGCGGAGTCTTACGAATTTCGCGGACCGCCTTGCGCGCGGCTTCACGGACCTGAACTTTGGGCTTCTCGTCCGCGGCGGCTTTGGTTGCCACTGCAGGGTCAAACACCTCCGGCTCATCCTCGACAGGTGGCGGAGGCGGAGCTACATAAACTTCCTTGAGCGGCGGCAGTTCGCTTATTTCTGAGAAACTATTGGGCGGCGCGAGATCGTCCTCAGCTGCCGCCATCATTGGATCAACCGCAAATGTTGGCTTCGAGCGTCGCGGCGCGGGCGCTGCCGCTGCGCCAGCAGCAGAGACGCTTTTGGCTATGACGGGTTTCTGTGGCGTAGGCGTTGGAACGGAAGTCGGCGCAGAGGCGCTGGCTTTGCAATGCTCAAGGTCGCGCACCAGTTCCTGGCCGGATTGATAGCGCTCATCAGGAGACTTCGAAATTGCCTTCATGATGAGCGCGCTCATGGCCGGATTTACATTCGGCTTGAGCCGGTGCGGCAAAGGTGGTGTCCCCTCGAGAATGACGCTGCGAACTTGATCAGGAGTTTCTCCAGCAAATGCCTTCTGCTCCGCAGCCATTTCATAGAGGATCGCGCCAAAGCTGAAGATCGCCGAGCGCTGGTCGCATTGCTCGCCGCGCAATTGTTCGGGTGAGGAATAATGCAGAACTTCAGGCACAGCGCCCGCCAGGTCCATGGCTTGCGAGTTCATTAGTGAAGTCCCAAAACCCAGGATCTTCACCATGCCGTCCCACTGCACCATGATTTTTGCCGGCTCAAGCGACTGGTGGACAACTTTGTGCCCCTGCGCATGGTCGAGCGCCTGGCTAACTTGCCGGGCAATATCCTGCAGGTCCCAGATCGAAAAACCATCGTGGCGAGCTAAGGTGGTTGCGACCGAGTTGCCTTGGATGTATTCCATGGAGGCCAGCAACTGGTCGCCTTCGTCCCCGACCCCATAGAGTGCAGCGATATTGTGGCTGCTCAGCGGCTTGGCTTGATCTGCTTCCTCAAAAACCCGCTTCGTCAAAGCATCGCGATCTTTCAGCCGATCGAGCTGGACCACCTTCAGCGCGACGGTCTGCTGGCTTTCCGTATCGAGCGCCTTGTAGACGGTCGAGAAAGAAGATTGCGCAAGCTGACTGATTATTTCGAAACGCCCAATTTTGTCCGCCATTTGTGCCTATGCCTGCCTGAACTTCGGTTCATTCTCAGGACGCGGGGAAGCGCAGCTTTGACCGCAGCTGTGACCATGATAAGTTCTCTGGCTGGGAAGGCGGGAATTACCGAAGTCACTGCCTGAAGAGCCCCAAACTCCTGTAATTACAAACAGTTCCCGGCAGACTCGTCCTTTTACTGTCGGATTTCAGGGATGACATTCAAGTGAACAAACTTCGGATCGTGTCGTATCTAGAGACTGGACTAAGGTCACGGCACCGGACCTCAGTTGGCAATTGTCAGCGGGTGCGGCTCAAGACTTAATCCCGGTTGTTGATTAAGAGGTGTTTGGGCTATCCTGAGTGGCCTGCTCCCAGGCTTTCATTTCAGTGTAGATCCGGCTCTCCCAGGAATCGGCTATGACTCTTGCCCGGTTTGTTAGAAAGAACGCATTCCGCAATAAGCGACGGACCTTCTTGACGATGTTGAGCATCGCTTTTCCTCTTCTGTTGCTGTCATTTCTCATGTCGATCTGGAGGGCTTTCTACGCAGACGACCTGCGCAGTGAACAGTCCAACCAGCGCCTGATCACGCGGCACAAGGTATCGCTCACCAATCTCATCCCAAGTTCGTATCGAGACAAAATTCGCCACATCCCCGGCGTCTCCCGAGCACTGCCGATGAATTGGTTTGGTGGAATCTATAAAGACGCAAAACCAGAGAATTTCTTTGCTCGTTTTGGCACCGATCCGGAAGAGTTCTTCGATGTGTATCCAGAGCTGTCGCTTGCCAAAGATCAGCAAGACGCCTGGAAGAAAGACCAGGCGGGTTGTGTCGCGGACGTAGAACTGGCCAAAAAATATGGCTGGAAGCTCGGGGACCGAATTGTATTGCAGGGTGATATTTATCCGATTCGCCTGGAGCTGACCTTGCGGGGCCTGTTTACCGCGAAGCTTCCAAACAATTCACTCTACTTCAATGAAAAGTATGTTGAAGAGGGAGTGCCTTTTGCCAAGGGGGCCGCGGGATTTTACGCGATCCTGGTGGATTCACCACAGGATGTGAATCGCGTTTCACATGATGTTGACGCGGCGTTTGCCAACGCGCCCGAACCTACAAGGACGGAGACCGAAAAAGCTTTTGGGCTTAGTTTCCTGGCCATGCTGGGAAATGTGAAGGCATTCATTCTGATCATCTCGTCGGCGGCGGTATTCACCATTTTGCTGGTAACCGGCAACACCATGGCGATGTCCATCCGCGAGCGCACCCGCGAAGTGGCAGTGCTGAAGACGCTCGGCTTCACTCGGGGAACGATACTTGGACTCTTTATAGGAGAATCCGTTGCCATCGCCGCAGTTGGGGGCGTCATGGGAACGCTGATTGCTCTTTTATTTCTTTCATTCGGAACCCACGCTCCGCAAGGCGCCAATCTCTTCGTGATTGCGTTACATGAGTGGAAGTTCACGGCTCCAGCTGCCTGGGGTGTGGCGATCTTAGCTGGATTGTTGAGTTCGGCAATTCCAGCCTACGGCGCTTCGCGCACCGGCATCGTCGAAGGTTTGCGTCACATCGGATAGGTCTAAAGGCAAACTCATGGCATTCGGTTATTTTTCAGCCAGAATAATTAACTCGGTGATGCGGATACCTCTGAAGTACAACATCCGCAATATGATTCTTCGCAAGCGCCTCACGATGATGACAGCGCTGGGAATCGCGCTCACAGTCACTACGACGGTTTTCTTGATGATGCTTCTGGCGGGAATGCGGAAAGCTTTCGTTTCGAGCGGTGATCCCTTGAATGTGCTGGTTCTGCGCAAGGGCTCCACCTCAGAACTGACTGGAGGTTTCACCAAGGACAAGATGCCCATCCTTCGCGAGCTTCCAGGAGTTGCGATGGACAGTCACGGTCAGCCGATGATTTCCGGCGAGTGGGTGGTCGTAGTTGTGCTACCGCATAGGGATGGCACGGGCGAGGTGAACGTTACGTTGCGCGGCATGGAGCAGGATGGCCTGGAACTGCGGAACAAGAAAGCCAAGCTGGTCGAAGGAAGTTGGTTTGCTTCAGGCCAGCGTGAGGTCGTGGTCAGCAGTTCCATTCATAACCGTTTTTCGCATACCAACGTTGGCGACATGATTGATTTCGGAAAAGGAGCATGGAAGGTCACCGGCATTTTCGATGGCGGCGGCTCTGCCTATGATTCCGAAATCTGGACCGACATTAACCAGGTAGCAAGCCAGTTCAACCGTCAAGGCGCAGTCGGAAACGCTTACCTTAGGGCGACCGACGCCGTCGCTGCGGATTCCTTGAAGCATCGCGTCGCTGATGATCAGCAACTTCAACTCGACGGCATGCTCGAGACCGAGTACTACGACAAGCAAACCGCCAACGGCGGCGGGATTCGACTGATGGGCGTTATTGTTGCACTGACTATGGCCATCGGCTCGATCTTTGCGGCCGCGAATACTATGTACGCCGCCGTGGCCTACCGCTCTCGCGAAATTGCCACACTGCGCGTCATGGGTTTCCGTCGGGGAAGCATTGTGACATCGTTTGTGTTCGAGTCTGTGTTGCTTGCGTTGCTGGGGGCCGCGATCGGAATTATTTTGATGTTGCCTTTCAACGGCATGAGTACATCCACTTCGAACCAAGTCACGTTCAGCGAAGTCGAGTTCAGCATGCGCATCACGCTGCAGGTGGTGGTCACAGCGGTGGTGTTCGCGGTTGCCATGGGATTAATCGGCGGCGTGGCCCCAGCGTGGGGTGCGGCACGGCGCGAGATTCTCGCAGCGTTGAGAGACTAAGAACCGATGGCGATTGATACCAAACACAACGACCTGGAAGGACTGCGGATTGACCGGACTGCTTCTCCCGAGCCAACCGCGCCGATGTGGGCGAAAACTTACGTCCTGGCAGGAATTGGCATTATTGCTCTGCTGGGAATCGCCGCACTCGGATACCGCTTTCTGTCCGGATCAACGCCGGAAGTGGATGTCGTTCGCGCCACCGCCGAAGGCGGTGACATTGGCGGAGTGGTGCTCACCGCAACCGGGTACATCATTCCTCATCACAAGATCGAAGCCAACTCGAAAGTTACTGGCCGCGTGGCTTGGATTGGGGTCGAAAAGGGTGACAAGGTCAAAGAAGGTCAAGTCCTGGTCCGCTTAGAAGATCAAGAATTCAGGGCGCAATATGATCAGGCGCGCGGTGCGGCAGAAAGCGCGCGTGCCCAGCTCGAGCAATTGCAGAATGGATCGCGCCCGGAAGAAATCCAGCAGACGGAACACAATCTGAGCGAAGCTCGCGCCACGGCGGCCAATGACAAGGTTACCCTCGACCGCACGAAAACCTTAGTTGCGCAAGGTGTGCTCTCACAGCAGGCTCTAGACGACGCCAACGCAAAGTATGAAGCCAGCCAGCAGCGTGCGCGCTCGCTGGAGCAGAGCTATCAACTTTCTAAGCTGGGTCCACGCAGCGAAGAAATCGCGCGGGCCAAAGGAGCTCTCACCCAAGCTGAAGGCCAGGCGGCATATGCCAAGTCGCAGCTCGATGCGACAGTAATCCGGGCACCGATCAACGGCACCATTCTGGACCGCAGCGTAGAGAAGGGCGAACTGCTCACCGGTCAATTTGCCAGCGCCGCTCGGCCAGTATTCTCTCTCGCCAATCTGGACGATCTTCAGGTCGAACTGGACATCGCCCAGGATGATTTCGCAAGGCTTGGTCCGAAACAGAAGGGCGAAGTCACAGTCGATGCGTTCCCCGACCGCAAGTATCAAGGCCAAATTGCGGAAATCTCTCCGGAAGCGAACCGGCAGAAGGCGACGGTGCAGGTAAAGGTGCAGATCCTGAATCCGGACGAATATCTGCGGCCGGAAATGAACTCTACTGTTAAGTTTCTCGCTGATCAACCAAAGGCACAGACCGCAAGCTCCGGACCGGCGAGTGTGTTCGTACCATCAGGTGCGGTCCGTGACGATGAAGCCAAGAAAGTAGTTTTCATCGTTTACAAAGGAAAGGCGCTGCAACGCGAGGTGCGGGTGAAAGCCCAACGCAGCGGCGGAGTCTTAGTTGAAGGCTTGAATGGCGGTGAAGATGTGATTACCGCGGGGCCAGAGAGTTTGAAGGACGGGGACAAAATCAAGATTAAGGGACAGTCATGAGCACAGCTATTGCAAATCACATTGCCACATCAGCGAAGGTGGTTGAGGCGAGGAGCATCACTAAAATTTTCAAGCGCGATGCTTTTCAGGTGAAGGCGCTGGATGATGTTTCCATCGAAATTGCCGGCGGTGAATTCATGGCGCTGATGGGCCCTTCGGGCTCAGGCAAGACGACGCTGCTGAATATGATCGCCGCCATCGACCGGCCGACCACAGGAGAGTTGCTGGTGCTGGGACAGAACGTTTTCAGCTTTAACGACAGCCAATCGGCCAAATGGCGGAATGAGCATATCGGATACGTATTTCAGACCTTCAATCTGATTCCCGTCCTGACCGCATTTGAGAACGTAGAGCTGCCGCTGCTGTTGACGAAACTTAATCCCAAGCAACGCCGGGATCACGTAATGACGGCGCTGAAACTAGTGGGCCTGGAGGACCGCGTTCACCACTTGCCGAAGCAGTTATCGGGAGGTCAGGAACAGCGCGTCGCGATTGCGCGGGCCATCGTCAGTGATCCGACTTTGTTGCTGGCCGATGAGCCAACCGGCGATCTCGACAGCCACTCAGCCACGGAAATATTGGAGATTCTGAAGCGCTTGAACGAAGACTTTCATAAGACGGTGGTGATGGTCACTCATGATCCGCATGCAGCTTCTTATGCGCACGTGACCCGGCACCTGGAAAAGGGCATGCTGCTCCCGGGATAACCAGCGGATTCCTCACCGCTGAAGCGGTTCGGAATGACAAGTGGCTGGTTTTTTGGAAGTCCCCGCGGTCACTTGACCTCGAACACGGTTTTTCCGCCGACCACGGTTTGCAGCACGCGCGTTCCCAATATCTTTTCCGGCGCAACCGCGGTGAGGTCGCGGTCAAGAACCACAAAATCAGCCAGCATGCCCGGAGCAAGCGTTCCCTTCTGTTTTTCCGCGAACTCGGCGAAAGCTGATCCGGTGGTATATGCCGCGAGCGCCTGCTCGATGGTCAGCCTCTGCTCGGGATGGAATTCCATCTTTCCATCTTCGCTTTTGCGGGTTGTGGCGGCGTAAAGGCCAAGCAACGGCGAAAGCGGCCCAAAGGGATCGTCTGAACCGAAAGCCAACGTCACACCGTGGTTTGTGAAATCCGCCCAGGTATAAGCATGCTGTGCGCGTACCGGTCCCAGCCGGGCGTTCACCCAGTGCATGTCGGTGAGCAGGTGACTGGGTTGCATCGAGGCAATCACTTTCAGTTCGCGGAACCGCGCGACCTGCGCGGGATTTGTCACTTGCACATGCTCGATGCGAAGCCGGTAGTCGGCTCCACGTGGTGGCGCGGACATATTGGCAGCTGCGGCCTTTTCGGTTTCTGCAAACGCATCCAGCGCCATTTCGACTGCCCGGTCGCCGATGGCGTGAAACCCAAGTTGAAAGCCTGCGTCCAGGCGTTCTCTTGTCATCTGATTTAATTGCACCTGCCGATAACGAGGAATTCCGGAGTTGTTCGGATCATCCGAGTACGGCTGCAACATTGCCGCGGTATGCGACCCGAGCGAGCCGTCGAGAAAAGCTTTCAGCATGCCGGTACGAAGCATCAGATCGGACTGCGAGTGTGCGGCGCGCCGAGCCTTCAAGGTTTCAATCGGCGCACTGAACGGCAGCCACTCGGAGACGCGGGCCGTAAGCTTGCCCTCACGCTCGAGTTGCTCAAGAATTTGAAAATCACTCCAGTAAGCGTCGCCGTTTTCCGCGTCGGAGTTGTCCTGCACGGATGTAATCCCCGCAGAGGCAATGTTCTGTAATGCGGCCTGGAGGGCCTGGCGGCGCCGGTCGGGCGTAGGCGCCGGAATCACCGCCGAGACGAAATCACGCGCGGTTTCGCGCAAAATGCCATTCGGCTGCCCACTGATGTCGCGCCCGATTTCCCCGCCTTCCGGATCCTTCGAAGCCAGAGTTACTCTGGCCAGCTTTAATGCAAGCGTGTTTGCGACCGCAACATGGCCATCGGTCCGGTCGAGATAAACGGGATGGTCGCTGGTGACCTCGTCGATGTCCCAGCGCGTAGGCAGTTCTTTTCCCTGCCACAGGGTTTCGTCCCAGCCGGAACCGAGGATCCATTCTGTGGGCCCGGCGGTTTCAACCCGCTTGCGAATCCGGTCGCGAAATTCCTCGAGTGACCGCACTCCGGAGAGATCAACTGTGAGTTTCTTGAATCCCACTTCAGTCAGATGGATGTGAGCGTCGTTGAAACCAGGCATCACAAAGTGGCCGTTAAGGTCGACGACTCTGGTATCTGGTCCCTTGAGCTTCAGAATGTCTGGTTCATCACCGACCGCGAGAACGCGGTCTCCACGCAACGCCATTGCATGTGCGCGCTGCACTTCGTGGAATGATGAGCTGCCAGTCGTGCCCGTGTAGATGTTGGCGTGAATGTAGATAATGTCGGCCTTGGGCGAGGATTGATTTTGGGCAAACATGGTGGTAGCGACAAGAAATAGGATCGCGAGGGTAATAAAAGCGGCCTTCATTTCCTGGCTCCTGACGGCGGACACCCGGCGAGTGCAAGCACGATGAGCAGTATCCTGCGCAACGCCAATTCTCTTCCGGTGACGTCAAACCACTCCTGCAGGGTATGCGCGCCGCCACCGCCGCCGCCGGCGCCGATAGCAATGGCTTCGCGGCCTAACGAGATGGGAATATTGGCGTCGGTAGACGCCCTTTGAATCTGTGCAACGTTTCCGAGGTGGGCGTCAACCGCCCGCGTAAGTTGCAGGATTCGCGCGCGCCTGTCAAGTTCACCCACTGGACGGCTGCCTATAGTGTGAATTTCAGCCCTCAAGCATTCATGGCGATGGCCAGCGTTGCCGCGTTGCCAATGCACATTTTCTCCCGCGACCGCTTGCTCGACGGCGCGCCGTAATTCAATTTCGAGGCGCTCAATCTCCATTGCGGATGTAGAGCGGATATCGACGCGCATTTTTGCAGACTCGGGAATGGAGTTCACCGAGGTGCCGCCTTCGATCACTCCGACGTTGAAGGTCGTCTTTGGGGTGGTCGGGACCCGCGTCTGCGAGAAAAGATCGATGGCGCGGGCCAGCGCCACAATCGGGTTAGGCGCGCCGAAATCGCTCCACGAGTGGCCTCCCGGACCGTGAATAACGATTTCGAAGCGACGGCTCCCCAGCGCTTCGGCGACAATCGTGTCCGAGCCAGCGCCATCAATAACCACGCTGGCGCGAATAGTGTCTTTCCAATCCGAATGGAGGAAGACGTGACGCATCCCCCTGAGGTCGCCTTCGCCCTCCTCACCAACATCGCCAATGAACAAGAGCGACGCGTCATGGGTGAGGCCGAATTCCTGGCATGCCGATGCGATCGCGAGCAATGCTGTGACCCCGGCGGCGTTGTCGGAAATTCCTGGACCGTAAAGCCTGGGCCCTTGCTGCCTGACCTCTATAGCAGTTCCCAAAGGAAAAACCGTGTCCAGGTGGGCGCTGATGGAGACGGTCAAATCGAGGGTTCCGGGACGCATGCCGAGCGCGTTGCCGACGGTGTCGCAGTGCACGTTCTTTAATCCCAGCGAACTGAATTTTTCAGAGACCCAGGCTGCCCGGGCTGCCTCAGCGAACGGCGGGGCCGGGATACGCGCCAATTCGAGCTGCCAGCGCGTGAATTGAGGCTCCTGGCTGCGGAACCATTGCAGGGCCGCATCTACATTGGGCAAGGCCGCCAGTTCCGCGATTTCCTGTTGCACTTCCGGCGCTGAGTCGGCGAACGGGGTATGCGGGGACGGAGTCATGGACTGAACCGCCATATTACAACGTATCGTCTCGAATAGGTCTGAACGTGAGTTGCTGCAACCATCAGGTTCGGCAACTTCAGTCCTCTCGCCGCATCTAAAGATTAGAGTAGGCTTATCATCATTCGTTTGCCACCCATATGAAACCCATACGCATTGCAACAGCGCTGTTCGTAAGTGTCCTGTTCTCCTCTTGGCTGGCGTTCGCGCAAGAAGGCCAGCTGGTCACTGACCCGCCGAAGGGAATTACCACGCAGGAAATCATTCAGAAATTCGCGGCGAAAGAGAAGGAATTCAAGGAAGCGCGCGACAACTATACCTTCCGTCAGGATGTTCGCGTGCAGACGCTCGATGGCGACACGATCACAGGTGAGTACCGCGAGGTTTTCGACGTGACCTACGACGACAAGAGCCGCCATCTGGAGAACGTGGTCTTCGCGCCGCAAAACACACTGAGTGAAATTCAGATGACGCCCGAGGACTTGCAAGACATCCGGCACACGATGCCGTTTGTATTGACCTCTGATGAGATTCAGGACTACGACATTCTTTATGTGGGGCAACAGCAGGAGGATGAACTTCACTGCTACGTTTTCGATATCGCCCCGAAAAAGATCGACCCCAAGCGCCGATATTTTCAAGGCCGTATCTGGGTTGACGACGGAGACCTGCAGATCGTAAAGACTTTCGGTAAACCTGTGCCGGAAACCCACAAGAAAAACAATGAGAACCTGTTTCCTAAGTTCACCACATGGCGCGAGCAGGTGGATGGAAAGTACTGGTTTCCCGCTTACACCAAAGCTGACGACACCCTTCACTTCCGAACGGGCGGATTTCAGGATGTCCACATCCGCGACATCATCAAGTACACCGACTACAAACGTTACGGATCAAAGACGGTAATTACGTACGAGGGCAAGCAGTTGCCGGGGGCGCAGGACCAGAAACCGGCAGATGATCAAAAGCCGCGGTAACGCAGTCGGCGATTGTGGGGTTCGCGGCAGCTTAATAAAACAGATACTTCCGCCACTTATCGTCAGACCTTCCCATCAGCCGCATGATGTGGCGGCTGGTGTGAAGATTGAAGGCGTGGGGCTCGCGCATGAGCTTCATGCCGGCTTCGAGCGGCATTTGATTGCCCTTGCGCCGATTGCAAGGATGGCAGCAAGCGACCAGGTTCTCCCAGGTAGAGGCTCCTCCGCGGGAACGTGGCACGACGTGGTCCAGCGTCAACTCACTCGAAGACAACAACTCCCCGCAGTACTGGCAAGTGTTGCGATCGCGCAGGAGAATGTTCTTGCGCGACAGAGCACGTGTCTGGTGCGGGATTCGACGATATTCCAGTAACCGGATCACCGAAGGCACGCGCAACGCCAGCCGCGCAGCATGAAGAAAGTGCCCATTCTCCTCTTCGGCCATGGCAACGCCCTTCAGCACCAGTACGATTGCTCGCCGCGCCGCGCAAATGTTGATTGGCTCATAAGAGGCGTTGAGGACTAACACGGGGGCGTGCAGCGCCTGCGGGGCGTTCTCCTGATGAATTCCGAAGACTGCAGTCACCGAGTGGCGGCTGTCTTCTGCTCCCGAGTTGTACCTGTGCCCCGACATTATGAAACCTGAGCCGTATTTTCGAATTGCGGCTTGACTTGCAAAATCGCAATGTTTTCTTTCAGCGTGCGGCCGACGGTTGCGACCCAAACGCTTTCCGCGCCCGCCTTGCGCAAAACCCGGGCGCATTCTGATGCCGTGGTCCCAGTGGTTAGGACGTCATCCACCAGAAGGATCTTGTGCCCCGCTAATCTACTTGGATGCGCAACCCTGAATGCACCACGAATATTCTCTGCCCGCTGTGGCCGGGTAAGGCCGATTTGCGAAACCGTATCACGCTCGCGCACCAGCACATCGGTGAGCAGCTGAAAATTGAGCGGGTCCAGGTTCTTCAGGGCGGTACGGGCGATCAGATCCGATTGATTAAACCCACGTTGTCGCTTTTTGGACGAATATAGCGGGACCGGGACCACCAACACTGGACCTTCCCAAATATTCAACTTGCCGATTGCCTCGGCCAACATCCTGCCCAACACGTGCCTGGCCGGAAGCACACCCTCGTATTTGAGCAGGTGAATGAGCTCGCGCAACTCACCACGGTAAGCGCCGTAAGCCGTGGCTTTGGCGAATAGGGGCCGGGAGTCCTGACACGCGCTGCAAGTCTGGAACTCGGATGTTTGGCGAAGTCCCGGCAGTCCCTCCCCGCAAACATTGCAGGTCACTCCCAAAACGGGGGTCATCGCAAAAATGCATGTCTTACAGACCGGCAGCCGCGAAACGTTCAGAAGTGGGGTGCCACAAAGGCGGCAATCGGAGGGAAACAGGGCAGCGAACAAGCCTTGCGCAATAGTTGTGCTTCCAGAGGCTGCCCAGTTCAGCAGGGTTCGTCCTGCGAGGTGCCCTGAATGCCCGGCGCTGACGGCTGGGGGCGTGCGAGCGGGGGTACGAGTTATGTCTCCGCTACTGCTGAAGACCTGCCTCCCTCACCCGGCGCCTGGTCAGGCTCCAGCCGGACGAATTGTATTCAGTATATCGGGGAGTCCTGGTACAAGCAATTTCTACTTAGGCAGCAGCCCGCGGCGCCGCTTCTGCCTTCTGGTTCCGCTCCCGAACTGGCGCGAAAGTCGAAGCGTTAGTTCTTCGGAAACACTTGGCGCAACGGACGGGATGCAGAAATAGCAGGGGCAAAACGTATCTTTCCAACAGGGTGCGAGGCCGGGAACGAAATGCCTCTGAGGTACCGCAATCGGGACACTGAAATTGGCTGATGAACATGGTTTACACCTCCAATGCTTGCTGGCAGGCCAAACCAAGTGGCTCGGCCCGAGTATAGCAGAGAATCAGGTCCACCCCCCCTTTTTGAGGCTGTATTGCACTTGTAAATCGGCCTTTGTGCATGCTAAGGTGCAGCGCGGATAAATTCAGGTTGTCTGGATAATGAAGCGATGAGCGATTCCAAGCCTGGCCCGGTTGAGGCTCCACGAAAACATCAGCCATTCGTCCCCGAAAATTTGGAGATGAAGGAATTCACCTTGCGAGCCGTGCTGCTGGGGCTGTTTATGACCGTGATTCTGGGGGCGGCGAATGCCTACCTTGGGCTCAAGGCCGGGGTCACTATCGCGGCCACCTACCCTGCGGCAGTGATTGGAATGGCTGTCTTACGCGGCATGAAGGGCAGCATCCTTGAGGAAAACATTGCTCGTACCTCAGGGACAATCGGCGAAGGCATCGCAGCAGGAGCAATCTTCACCATTCCAGCGTTCTTGATGGCGGGCGTCTGGCCCTCGTTCCGTCCAGCTGACGCCTATTGGAAGACCACAGCACTCATCACGGTCGGCAGCGTTCTGGGAGTGTTGTTCATTTCGCTCGTCCGTAAAGGCATGGTGGAAGATCCCGAATTGCCTTTCCCCGAATCAGTCGCCGCATCTGAGATTCACAAAGCTGGCAGGCGCGGCGCACAAGCTGCGAAATATCTATTCTGGAACATCGGCGTCGGCGGGATCGTTTACATCTTGGGCGCATTCGGGCTGTTCGCGGTAGACAGGGGCTTTCAGTTTGGTATTGGGAGCATGGGGCACAGTCAGGTCCCTCTGGGCGCGGCAACCGGCGGGAAAGCCCTCGCCGTGGGCGGCGCTAGCACGGTGGCTGCCCCCAGCATCAGCCCGGCGCTGTTGGGAGTCGGCTACATTATTGGGCCCGCACTGGCGGCGCTGCAATTCTCCGGGAGCGTGGTGGCGTGGGGCCTGCTAGTACCCTTGATCATTTATTTCAAAGGGCCCGAGCTGGCGAGTTATCTTCCAGCCGACTCGACCAATGATTGGAGCGCCTTAGCGGACGCGGTGTGGCGAAACATCGTTAGGCCTATTGCAGTAGGGGGAATGCTGGTCGGATCGGTTTACACGCTCTACAAAATGAAAAACAGCTTGACGGCAGGGTTGGGCAAGGCCTTCGCTGATTTGCGCAGCAGCGCGGGCGAGCCACCGCAATTGGCCCGCACCGAGCGTTACATGAGTTTCAAAACTGTGTTCGCGCTGATCGCGGTCATGTTTGTGCTTATGTGCTTCTTGTATATCCATGTTTCGGGCCTGCTGGCGCCAGCGATTTTAGCCGCCGTCGTGATGCTCATAATTGGATTCTTTTTCGCCACGGTTTCCGGCAGTTTGTGTGGAATCATCGGCTCCTCGAACAATCCCGTCTCCGGTATCACGCTTTCTACTTTGTTGATCGCGGCGCTTCTGATGGTCTCGCTGGGCGTCTCCGGGAAATCTGGCGTGGCGGCGGTACTGGGCGTTGCGGCCGTGGTATGCGTCTCATCTTCGGTTGCCGGAGAACTGCTGCAAGATTTCAAAGTCGGATACATTCTTGGCGGAACACCGCGGCGAATTCAAATGGCGGAGTTGATCGCAGTGGTGGTGGCCAGCCTGGTGATGTATTGGCCGCTGTACGTCTTATCCAAAGGAATGGGATTCGGCAGTAAGGCACTGCCGGCACCGCAGGCGGGCTTGATGGCAACGCTGGCCCAGGGAATCGTCGGCGGGAATATGCCGTGGCCGCTGATCGTGGTCGGAATGTTCCTGGGAGTTGGCATGATCATGATGCAGGTGCGCAGCCCTATGCTGGTCGCTGTGGGAATGTACCTGCCGTTTGAGACCACGCTGGCAATTTTCGTCGGCGGAGTTTTTCGCGCAATTGGTGACTGGGCCGCTCGACAGCGCCGATTGAACCCAGCACAGAAAGCTCGCGTAGAAAACGCCGGAATCCTCACCGCTTCCGGACTCATTGCCGGAGAGGCGTTGTTGGGTTTATTGTGGGCCGGTTTGCGCGGATCAATCTGGCAACCGCCAAAGCAGCCGCCACAAATCTTCGCAAATCCTTTGTATCTTGCAGGAATAATCGTGCTCGGATTGCTGGCGCTTCTCATGATTGTCTTGCCCCTGACCGCTGCCGGCGATCCTAGCGAGCCCGCGCCGCCAACTGCGATGATGTAGGCGTAAGCGGCGAAGCGCCACAAGCCTCTCTGCGAGCTGAATTCCACCGGCGTACCGTACTATCTCTTAGTGGTCCATGCTTCCATGTCCATTGCTGAAAACATTGCCCGAGTGCGTGAGCGAATATGCGCCGCCGCGCGCCGGGCAGGTCGCAAACCCGAGGAAATTCAATTGATGGCGGTCACGAAGGGGGTTCCTGCGGATCGCATCAGGGAAGCACACTATGCCGGCGTGCAGCTGTTCGGTGAAAATCGCGTGCAGGAGTTTCAGGCGAAACAGGTCGCTCTGCGGGAGCTTGCGAACACGCAGTGGCACATGATTGGTCATTTACAAACGAACAAGGCCCCACGAGCCGCAGAGCTTTTTGATGCGGTTGACTCCATCGATTCAGTTCGGCTGGCGCAGAAGTTGAACTCGGCCGCGCAGCAATGTGGTAAGAGGCTTCCCGTCCTGATCGAGATCAATGTCGGCGGAGAACTGTCTAAAAGCGGGATAGCACCGGATTCCGCGGAATTGGAGCAGTTGCTCGGCATCGGTACTGAACTAGCTTCGCTGGAATTCTGCGGGCTGATGGCGGTACCACCATACAGCGATGATCCGGAACAATCTCGGCAGTACTTCCGGCAGATGAAGCAACTCTTCAGCAAGATCTCCAAGCGACAAGTACCAGCGGTTCAGATGGAAGTCCTCTCGATGGGCATGTCTCACGATTTTGAGATTGCCATCGAAGAAGGTTCAACTTGCGTTCGCGTGGGCACCGCGATCTTTGGTGAGAGAAAACCGGGGCGGAGCAAGGCTTGAAAGCAGGTTCCATGCGGCCACCGCTCGTAGCCATTTTGTTGATAGTGGCAGCGTGGGGACTTGGCCAGAACGCGGCGACATTAAACATTTCTCCAGCCAGCGTTAGCTTTCCGAAATTGCAGGTCGGCTCGCAGAGTCCACCGCTGACGCTCACACTCAGCAATCCTGCGAGTTCGACAATTCAGTTGCAGGAGATCATCATCTCTGGAATCGATTTCACTCAAAGCAACGATTGCGGGAAAGAGCTCGCTTCCGGGGCAAAGTGCTCGATCCAGATTGTATTTAAGCCGGCCACTTCAGGAGAGCGGCTTGGCAATCTCGAGATCATTGCATCGGACAGGAATGTGCCACATTTCGTCGCGCTGACCGGAACCGGGGAGTAGGTTAGTACGCCCAATACGGGCCCGAGCCAGCCGGCGATTCGAAGGCCACAAAAACATTTCGTCCGAAAAAGAATGGCAGCCCCCAATCGAATATCCCTGGATTAGGCCCGCCAAGTGTGGGGAATACGAACGCGGTCGCGTTCGAGAACAGCTGATTAGCGTTGTCGATGGTGAAATGTACAGTGCTTGTCGCGGCCGAACCGGATCCAGCGCTGTTCGTGGCGGTGAAGGCCATCGGCGAGGCCGGGCAGTAAAAGCCTTCTGCGGGACTGGCGCAATCGGTTAATCCGGTAGCACTGGTGTTCAGGAAGAAATACGCATTCGATCCGCTGTCGAGAAAACCTTCATATGTAGCGCCGTTGAAAAGCGTCTTCAGGTTTCCGTTGTTGTCGGGTCTGAAGATCTGGGCTGAGCCAAGCGCGTTGTTCGATTGCGAGCCAATTCCAAAGATGAGCGACCCGGTAACGCTCGACACGCTGCCGCCAACCGGAGGCAGTTGCACCACGACGCCGTTATTGTCGCGCGAAAAAAGCGCAACTGGATTCTGCACCTGCTGGGTCGTACTCACCGCAACCACGGCACATGATGAACCGCTGCAGCCGTAGTAGAAGCCGGGGTTTTGGGCCCCGGCGGTGGCACAGGCGCCTCCACAATCGGAGACAAAAAAGCCAATTCCCAGAATTCCATTTGCGCCCAAGCTCTTGAGGTCCTGCTCCGCTGGGCCGATCGCCTTGCAGGCAGCCGGAATGGCCGCGACACTGGAATCGACCACCTGAATTGGAACTGACGACGCTTTCTCACCTGCCATCATGATGTCTGCGCTCTTCACCGGCCCCCAAAGCACGCTATCCACAAATTGCGCGCACTCAACATTCGGATTTCCACTAGCGTCGTTCTGTTGCGGCAGCGAGTTGTTCAAAGTCCCGAGAGCGGAGGACAGAATACGCAAGCCGAAGGAACCCGTGTCCACCAAGATGCCGCTGATGGGCTGACAGTTCGATGTTCCTGGCGCGCACACAGTCACCGTGGTAAACAAGCCGTTCGCATAATTATTGTCAGGACCGGCGTTGGCCACCACGGCCAGGGTATTGCCGCCGGACGAACTTCCGGACGAATTTCCAGAAGAACCTCGCGAGCCGCCACCGCATGCTGTCGAGAACGCCACTGCGGCAATCACGAATGCGCGTAGGTGCGCGCGTGTACTAGCGGAGTTCATCACTGCTTACCCCAGATGGCAACTTGCTGCGCAGAAAAGCGCGCCCGACCACGTAACGCATGTGCCCGCCCGAATCGAACACCAAATCTCCGGTTTCAATGTGAGCGCCACGACCGCGGTGCGCAGCTTGCGATGCTGAAGTCATGTATTCGTCGAAGTGACTACCCAGCAACTGCCTGAGATCTGGCGCGAAACCTTGCCACGTCACCGCGAATACTGTGCCCGCAGGGGACACATATTGGCGAATGGTGCTTCCATTTTGCGTCTGCATTTCATGGACCGAGTAAAGCTGACGCGCTACCACGCGGGTGGAAGCTTTCAGATGTACCTGATCGGCTTGAACGGAGGAGACGTCGTCGCCCAGGCTGGCGAGCGCCGGTGATACCAGTAATAGCACGAATGCAAGCGAAATATACGGCGGCAAAGCGACTCTTTTCCGGATCTTTGTAATGTGCACCCGAGTAATGCGCAACCGAGCGCTAGACAGAGTCCCGCGACGCAGATTGGATTTATGTTCACTCTTGAGGGTTGCTTTACAGACGATTGTAAAAAGTATGTTACTTCTTGCGGCTTAAGCTTCAGAAGGAGAGTAGCTGGCGGGCGAATATGCAGTTAGCGGGGCGAAACGGGCTGTAGGAGAAGAATAATTCCCCCAGTCTTCTGGGGTAGGAGCGAGGCACCATAGATTACTCGGAGAATCCACGCCGATGCCCACCATCCAGAATTTGCTTCCGGGCGATGGCGGCAAGTTACATGCGACCCGAGCGATCACGCTGCCCCCGCCGGGCAGCCCTTCTACCCGGACTCGAAGGCCCGGTTTCAGCGCGCGGCCAAAACGAACTCCGCAACCGCGGGGGTTTACTAACACGGTGTGGCAATTCTCTGAAAAGCGAACTTCGGGATCAATGCTGGTGAGGCGCAGTGGTATCTGTGCCCGTACGCGCGTTCCCTGCCGCCGTTGCAGTAGAGTACTCACCTGACTATCAGTCTAGGGCAAAATGTATCGCGACGATGCAAGAAATCAATCGCTTACAACACGTGGGAAGAAACGAAAGTAATGGCAGGCTTGGCGGAAGGACGGCCTAAAGCTAGTAATAGGACAATGTCCCCAGCTGGCGAGCCCGGCGAACTGTCCAGGAAAAGAAAGCAATACTGACGGGGAGAAGCAGAGCGGCAAATAAAGCCAGCGTCCGCAGCTCTGTCTGCAACACCGAAGAAGTTGAGGGCTGAAACATCGCCAATCGCATGCCGGTCAAAGAATGCGTGAAGGGCAGCAAGTTAGATAGAACGCGGGCGGGGCGAGGCAAGGCGGAGACAGGAAACAAAGTCCCTGCCATCAACCAGGAACATGAACCCAGCGCCCAAAGCACGGCAGAACCCTTCTGAATAGAAATCTGCAGAGTGGCGGCGATGATGCCGATCGCCACGGCAATCGCGACAGAGAGGGTAAACACCAATATCCCCGCCGCGACATTGGCGTGCGCACCAGGCGCGAAAAGGACTAGTCCAATTCCGGCATAGATAAGAAGTTGTACGAAGGCGCTGGCAAAGGCTGAAATACTGTTCAGTGAAAGCAGAGTTGAAGGCCTGGTGGAAGTCGTCATTAGTACTTCCAGGGTTCCACTCTGCTGGGCTTCCTGAATGCTTCGCAGAAAGCTGTACATGCCACTAAGCAGGAAGGTGTAGAAACCTGTCCCAACTAACAGGAAGACGAAATACGGCATGCCCTCTGGGCGATACTGCGGTCCGACCGCTCGTGACAGGTAATAAAACGTTGCCAACTGCACAGCCGGAGCTACCGCATTCATCACGAAGCCATTGCGATAGCGCAAAGAGGTGAGCGCGTCTTTCTTGAGGATCGCTGCTGCTTTGTGCAGAATCATGCCGGCACCTCTTCCATCCATGACTGGGCAAAATCACCGGTTATGCTCAGGTAGTAGTCGCGGAGACTCTCGACCGTCAATCCGCTGGCATCGCGCAGATCCAGCAGTTCACCGGCCTTGAGCACAACAATGCGATCGGCAAGAGCAACAGCTTCGGCGAAACTGTGGGTAGCCAGGACAACCGTAATTCCCGAGTTCCGCAAATCACGAAGCAGTTCCCAGAAACTCATAGCTGCTGAAGGGTCGAGGCTGCGCGTTGGCTCATCAAGCACAAGAACGGATGGGTTCTTGATGAGTGCCCGCGCGATCCCGAGCCGCTGATACATGCCGGAGGAGAGCTTCATTACCTGTTTGCTTGCGGCGTCGGCAAGGTCGACGTCGGCCAGGACCGAGTTCACCCGCGCTGCGCGCTCACGCCGGGGAACATCCTCAAGAGCTGCGAAAAAATCGAGGTTCTCGCGCGCCGTAAGACGAGGGAAAAAGGAACGTTCCGCAGCCAGGGCAAGCCCAACTTGCCGGCGAACCTGTTGCGCCTCCTTTCGCGTATCGACCCCGTTCACTAAGACGCGGCCTCGGTCGGGCAGCAGCATGGTGGAAATCAGCTTCAGCGTCGTGCTTTTCCCGCTGCCGTTCGGCCCCAAAATGACGAGAATCTCTCCGCAGGGGATTTCCAGTGAAAGGCCGCGCAGAGCGTAAGTTTCGGCTGAGCGCCGGCGCGAAAAAAAGAATCCGCCACGGCGAAATATTTTGTGCACGGAATCGAAGACGATGCTTTGCATTGAGGGCGGCGGTTCACGAACAGGCACTTCTGAAAATCCGCTTACCGTAAGAAGATTCTAGGTACAGGAGCGCCGTCTGCGAGCGAAGAATTGACAGGCGCACATACTTAGTTCACAGGAGGCGCTTTGGCAGCAGCGGCACACCTTCGGCATGGGCCGGTCCCCCTTGGGCCCGCCAAGCAGCCGGAATTCGAATTGTTGCTCGCCTCCTGTGGAAAGTCAGTCAGGGACTCGGAATTGGCTGCGCTGCTGCGATCTCCAATCAAGTGGGAGCGGCTTCTGAGCCTTGCGGAGCAGCACTGCGTGATTCCCGCGGTCTTCAATCTCTTGCAGGACCGCCCTGAAGTGCCCGCCAGCATTCAATCTGCGGTTAAGGCGCGCTTTCAACGGAACGTCCGAAACGCCTTGCGCCTTTCCGCCACGTTGAGTGGGATCCTGCAAAAGTTCGAAAGCTCTGGAATCGAGGTGCTGCCACACAAAGGGCCGGTGCTGGCCAAGCTGCTGTTTGGTGACGTGACGATGCGGCAGTTTGGGGACCTCGATTTGTTGATTCGCGGTGGAGACATCCCACGTGCTCGAGCTGCGCTTCAGGAACTCGGGTACGAGCCAAACCTGAAGCTTTCTGCAAGACAGGCGAGAGCTTACCTGCGTTCGGGATACGAATACGTCTTTGGATGTGACGCAGCAAAGTATCTGATCGAGTTGCAATGGCAAATTTTGCCGCGATTCTATTCAGTTGGCTTCGATATGGATGCGTTGTTTGCGCGCTCGGTTGAGACTGAGTTTGAAGGCCAACGCGCACGCATGCTGCGAAAAGAGGACCTGATGCTGGTCACGTGCGTCCATGCGGCGAAACACGAGTGGTCGCGGCTGGGCATGCTGCGCGACATCGCCGCGCTTGGGGGACTTGATCTGGATTGGAATTGGGTCGAACATGAGGCACGCCGGCTGGGCATTGTGCGAATCGTGTTCATCTCGCTCTTGCTTGCGCGAGACTTGCTTGGATACCAGTTGCCCGATGATTTCCGTGCGGGTGATGACATAGACATTTGCGAGCAGTTGGCCGACGGTTTTCAATGCAGACTGCGCAATGGCGACCAGCCCGATACGGATTCACTCGATTATTTCCGCACGATGCTACGGCTGCGGGAACGCTGGCAAGATCGTGCGCGATTTGCGGTAAGGCTGGCTATTACGCCAAGTGTGCGGGAGTGGCACAGCCTTTCCATTCCCGATCGGCTGTTTCCCATGTATCGCGTGGTGAGAGGCATCAGGCTGCTGCGAAGGTTTTGTACGCGAGCCTAGACTTTAATATCCACACTTGTGGCGACTCAAATCTCGGATGCGAGCGCCGACTGTCATTGGTGGATTGCCATTCGGAGAACTTCGGCGAGATGCAGCGTGCTTCTTCCAGTGCATTGCTGAATCTGTTCGCGACAACTGAATCCGTCGGCAATGATGAGCCAGTCAGGCGGCGCACTGCGTACGGCCGGCAGAAGTTCCAGTTCTCCGATGGCAAGAGACACTTCATATTTATCTTCTTCGAATCCGAATGCGCCAGCCATGCCGCAACATCCTGGAGCAGGCATCTCGTACTCGATGCCCAGGCGTTCCAGGACGCGCTCCTCGCCCGTCATCTTCATAATTGACTTGTGATGGCAATGTCCGTGGACCAGTGCGCGGCACGGGTTTTGCGGAATTCGGAAATGTCGCGCTTTGCTTTCGAGGAACTCGCTTAAGAGGAAAACCTGCGATGAAAGCTTCTGTGCGCGGTCATCATGGGGAAACAAATTGGGTAATTCATCGCGAAAGACCGAAGCACAACTGGGTTCAAGCACGATGACTGGAGTGCCGGCGGTGATTTCCGACGACA
>Ga0207665_10000703_pt1 | contig 22673 bp, 26 predicted proteins | sample LARL112metaG_FD_184351 | JGI IMG/M metagenome (GOLD analysis project Ga0207665, IMG submission 184351) | Corn, switchgrass and miscanthus rhizosphere microbial communities from Kellogg Biological Station, Michigan, USA - LAR L11-2 metaG... | ecosystem: Host-associated > Plants > Roots >... | reverse complement strand
TTCGACGAGGTCGCCGAGGCTCACCGCCGCCTCGAGGCGGGCGGTCTCGAGGGCAAGCTCGTGCTGTGCCCAGATCTTTCGTCGCGACGCGACCGGCGTGCCGCCTGACAGGGCGTCCTGTTCAAGGGCATACCGGGTCGCGTATTCAAGGCCAAGGTCCGCCTCGTGATTGACGCGATTGCTGCTGGCCAGCTGCAAACCAGGCGATGGAACTGGCTCTTTGCGCCGCTTCCCCCCACCGGCGCGACCTCAATGCGACATCAGCGTCGGCACCGTCATGGATTGCAGCATGCCACGCGTCACGCCGCCGAGGATTCGCTCCTGCAGGCGGGAATGGCCGTAGCCGCCCATGATGATGAGATCGATCCCCGCGTCCGCCGCCACCGACAGGATGGCTGGCTGAACATCCGAAGCATCCGCGCTCAGGCTCTCGATCCTCGGCTTGATGCCACGCCGCGCAAGATGCGTTGTCAGATTTTCCACGGACGTTTCCACCGGCATCCCGGCCTCGTTGACGCTGACGACCGTCACCGCATCGGCCTTGGCGATGAATGGCGCCGCGTCGCGCAGGGCGCGCGCCGCAAGCCGGCTGCCGTCCCAGGCGATGCCCACGTGGCGGGGGTTTAGCGGTCCCTTGTGGGTGTAGGGAATGAACAGCACCGGTCCGCCCGCCTGAAACAGCATCTCCTTCGGCACCATGTTGTCGGAAGTCGTGTAATCAGGGTCCGACTGCATCACAATGCTCAAGTCGTAAAGCCGTGCCATCGCGCCGAGCATGGTGAAGGCATCGACGGGAACGGCGGTGAACGCCTGTCTGCTGTAGGCGATGCCGGCGTTGCGTGCCTCGGACTCGAACACCTCAAGCGCGGCATTGGCTCGCGCCAGTGCGCGCTCGCGTTCGACATCGAACACGGCGGCCACGGCTGCGGCGCCGTCGACCGCAAGGCCGATATTGGTGCTTTCGAGGCCCACCGAAATGGCGTCCAGATGGGCCGAATGGTTCAGCGCCAGCGAGATCGCCGCATCGATGACCGGACGAACTGGACGTTCCGAGGGAATCTGGACGAGAAGATCTTTTAACATGGCCGCTCTCTACGCCGGTGTTGCATGGCGCCGCTGATGCGTTCGCGATTGCCATTAGACGCCGGAAAGACAAGCATGATTTGATCCACCTCAAACCTTGCTGCGCAGCGATTTCGCGTCCCGATGAACTCGATCCGCGCCTCGCGCTTGTCGACATGGTGGACGATCAGATCCGCCTCGTCGTCGAAGAGCCGCTCCACGGCCTCGAGATCGCTTCGAAATGGAGATGAAGACGCGTCGCCAGGTGATCGGCTAAGAAGCGGCGGAGCAGCGCAAGATCTGTCCATTGTCGTAAATCCTCACAATGATTGTCGAAAGTCTGTTCTTTCTATCACGGCGGCTGGTGCTAGCGTAAGGCGGAGCAGGGTGCCGCGGGAACCACGATGACCATCGTCTACGGATCGGATGCTGCAGCGTCAGGGGGAGGCTGGGATGCAAAGCTCGAAATTCGGGACGCGCGGACTGGCCGTGGTGAGGATCGCGGCGTTGCCGGGCTCTGGCTTGTCGAAGCCAACGACGCCGTGATCGACACTGCACCCTGCGGTGAGCGATTGTGCGGCATCCGAGACGCCGCGCTGCGCTGCTTCGTGAGCGCGATATGACCTCTCTCGTCGCGCGCGCCTGGCGCCAAACCTTGATCCTTGCTTGCGCGGTTTTGCTGTTGGCGATCGCCCCTGGCCACGCGGAAGACCGCTCGGTTCTGCGACGAGAGATTGAAGCCATGCACGTGCGCTATCTCGATGCCTTCAATCGTCGGGATGCCGCCGCCCTCGGCGCGCTCTTTGCCGAGAACGGCATTTTCGTCGACCCCGCCGGCAAGGTCGCCACGGGCCGTAGCGATATCGAGGCGATGTTCAGGCAGGGTTTCCGCGACGGCGATCTCACGCTCGAGGCGAGCGTCGACCACATCGGCACCATCGGCGATGGCGCTTGGGATGTGGGACATGGCGCGCTCAAGTCGGGCGGGGGCACCCAGCCCCTGCCGCTGCACTACGCGGCCATCTATGTGCGCCAGGGCGGCGCACTGAAGCTCCGGGTCGTGAGCGTGGGCGGTGAATAGTCATTCCGCCGCCGGCACCTCCATCGCCGAGATCGACGGCCGGCAAACGCAGCCGACAACCTTCGCCGTGGCGGGTGAGGATGGTGCGCGGCTCTTTGTCTATCGTTGGCTTCCTTCCGCGCCGCCCAAGGCCGTGGTGCAGATCGCCCACGGCCTCGCCGAGCATGCCGGACGCTATCATCGCCTCGCCACGATGCTGACGGCCAATGGCTACGCGGTCTATGCCAACGATCATCGCGGCCATGGACGAACGGCGACCAGGCCAGGCGATCAAGGTTTTTTCGCCGAGCGCGACGGCTGGAACAAATGCGTCGGCGATCTCTGGCGTCTTCACCAGCAGGTGAGCGCCGATCATCGCGGTCGCCCAGTGATCTTGATCGGCCATTCCATGGGCTCGTTTCTGGCGCAGGATTTCATCACCCGCCATGGCGCTGCACTCGCCGGGGTCGTGCTTTCCGGATCGGCCGGCGCGCCGAACGCCCTGGTCGCAGTTGCGCGGCTCATCGCCCGGTTGGAGCGGCTCCGCCTCGGCGCAAGAGGCAAGAGCGGGTTGATGCGTACGATCGCCTTCGCTCCCTATAGCTGGCAGTTCCGGCCGGTACGCACGCCTTATGACTGGCTCTCCCGGGATTCTGCCGAAGTCGACAGGTATATCGCCGACCCGCTTTGCGGCTTCCTCCCCTCGGCACAGCTGTGGATCGACATGCTGGACGCGTTGGGACCGATCGCCGACCCCGAACGCCAAAGACGCATTCCGAAAGAGCTGCCGATTTATGTTCTGGCCGGAGATCGAGATCCCGTCAGCGACAATGCGAAAAGTCTGCAACAACTCGTCAATGCCTACCGGCGAGCGGGCCTCGCGCAAGTCACTTGCAAATTCTACGCCGGCGGCAGGCATAATATGTTCGATGAGACGAACCGCGCCGAGGTGGTTCGCGATCTCCTTGCCTGGATGGAACGGCTCACCGCATCCGCGAGCGCGCCATGACGACCTGGCCCCATGCCGTCTCCCCCTTTCATCCGGGCGAGCGCGCGATCCAGCAACTGCTCGGAGTGCGTGAACGCGTCGAAGACGGCGGGCGCCGCCTCATTCGCGACTTTCTTCCGGACGAGCACCGCGATTTCTACGCTCGCCTTCCGTTCCTAGTGCTGGGAACGCTCAACGCCGGAGGTTCGCCCGCGGCATCGATCGTCAGTGGCAAACCCGGTTTCGTTTCGTCGCCTCATCCGAAGGCGCTGACGATCTCCATCGATTTCCGCTCGACGATGCCGACGATCACGGGGCTCGTCAGCGGTGCCGATGTCGGCATCCTCGGCATCGACCTCTCGACGCGCCGACGCAATCGCCTCAACGGCATTGTCTCGGCAATTCGCGATGACGCGATCGAGATCGAGATCGTCCAGGCTTACGGCAATTGCCCGAAATATATCACGGTCCGCGAATGGGCGACGTCGCGGCACTCGCCGACGCCGCTCGTCAGCGAAAGCAATGCGCTCGGCAATATCGAGCAGGCGATCGTCGCGGCTGCCGACACCTTCTTCATCGCCAGCGCCTTCGGTCGCACTCGCGACAATCCGAGCCGCGGCGTCGACGCCTCCCATCGCGGCGGCGCGCCCGGATTCGTCCGCATCGACGACGCGCTCACGCTGACCGTGCCCGATTTCGTCGGCAACTTCGCCTTCAATACGCTGGGCAATCTGCTGCTCGAGCCGCGCTGCGGCTTGCTGTTCCTCGATTTTGCCACCGGGACTACCCTCGAGATCGCCGCCGAGGCCGAAATTGTCTGGGGGGGCCCGGAGGTCGCCGCGATCGACGGTGCGCAACGGCTGCTGCGGTTTCACCTGAGCCGTGTCCGGCGCTCAGAAGGCGCGGTTCCGCTCCGCTGGACTTTCGCGGCGCCGCGTGTAGCTGACATTGACCACTAGTTTGGCTGTGGCTGCTTCTTCATCTTCATGATGAACGCCGCAATGTCCTGTGCGTCGTTGCGGCTGAGCGGCAAGTTCGGCATCGTGGCGTGCGGCATCAGCAGGAACGAGGCGATCATCTCGGACGTGATGTCCGGCCGTTTTGCAATCGATGCAAAGGAAACGATGCGGCTGGTTTTGGGCGTGGGCGCACCGATGGCGTGACATCCGACGCACCACCGCTCCGACAGGCGCTGGCCGTTTTCGATGTTCTGCGCAAGGCTCACGGCATTTCCAGCGAACAGCGCCAGCGCCGTTGCGACGCATAGGGTCAGAAAACGCATCCGGTTTCGCTCAAGGCTGTCCGTGCGGTTTAGAGCATGATCCGGACCCGGAGGGCCGCGTTAGCGCAAAGTGGAAACCGGTTTTCCCTTAGCTAACAAACGCAGAACGCGTTTGCGCGGAGATCATGCTCAAATAAAGGGATGATATCATGATGCGATTCCACTCAATCGCATCATGATCTAATTCTCAAAGCGGCTCGTCATCCGCCGTCGAGGGTTGCTCCTCCACCGAGACGAAGTCGCCCCCGCCAAAATCCTCCTCCGCGGGCGGGTGAATGGGCGCTACCGACAGATAGTCGCGCACTTTCCGCACCCCCGCGACATTTTCCACCGCGACGATCGCGGCCTTGCGCGCACTCTTCTTTCTGACCACGCCACTGAGGGTTACGATTCCGTCGCTGACGGTGACGTTGAATGGGCAGGGCCGCCACGATGCTCGCCTCAAGGCGGCCATGACTTCGCTGCGAATATGATCGTCATCGGCAGACGGGCCCGCAGCGTTGTGGGCAAGGTTGGCGACGGCAGGAAGAAAGTCCTTTCGGGTCAGCATTCCGACCAATCGGTTGCCGTGCATCACCGGAACCCGCTTGATGTTGTGGGTTTCCATGATCTGCACGACCTCGTCCAGCGGCGTGTCCTCGGTCACGGTGAGCGGATTCGGCGTCATGATATCGGCGACCTTGCGGCCATGCTCGCGGGCGAAATCGGCCGCCCGCCGGTCCGGACCTGCGAGGAAGGATAACCACCGGCCCCGCTTGTGCTGGGTCCCGATCTCGGCCCGCCGGATGAAGTCTCCTTGCGAAACAATGCCGATCAGCGCGCCGGTTGCATCCAACACGGGCAGGCCGCCGATATGATGCTGCAACATCAGGTGGATGGCCTCGATGATGGTTGTCTCGGCGCCAACCGTAATCACCTGCGGCGTCATGATCTGGTTGGCACGCATCTTTCGGTCTCCAGGCCGGTTGCCCAAGGGGCTTGAATTGCAGGTTAGCCGAAAAAAGCACTGAAGGCTTGATCAGGGTCAACCGACACGTCTCGCCCGATTGGCTGCGAGCGCGGCTCTTGGGCATCATTTTTCTCTTTACAGTTTTTCGGAGGCCTCGGCCTTGATCCGGGCGACAATCCCGGCGGCGATCTGCATGGTGGCGCCGATTGCCCAACTGACGGAGATCAGGATAGCGGCGCTGGCGGGGGCTGTTTCGTCCAGCACGATGCTGGAGACCGAAACGAAGGCCGCGACCGAAGCGAGGAAAGTGCCGGCCGCGCTCATCAGCATGACGGCGTCCGCCCGGGTACCAAGTCCATGACGCAGCGGCAGGCGCATGTGGTGATCGGGAGGGATCTGCGGCAGGTCGATCCCGAGATAGAACCCGGCAGCCCCGTAAAGCATCATCGCCAGCACCATGCCCGCCGAACCGATCAGGTCGATGTCGGCGCGCCCGACATGCGCGGCAACAAACAAGCCGCACGCGGCGCCGGTAAGCGCCAGCCCCGTCCGTTCAAGGATGTGCGCCGACTTGCCGATGGCGGGCTGGCTATTCCAGGGTTCCCTGCGCCTGATCATTGGACCTCGATGTCAACTCAAACCGACGGACCGATGACAATATAAGCAGGATAGCGCCGCCTGCTCCTGCAGACCATCCCGAAAAAATCCGCTTGCCTCACTCTTTCTTCTGACCCGACTTCTTCTGTCCCGACGCCTCCGCGCCATTGCGCCAGCGTTCGGCATCTGGGCCGGCCATCACATCGACCTTGTTGAAACGAGCCTCAGTTTGGCGTGCGCGAACTTCGGTTGCCGCCACTATCTTGATCAACTCGCCCGATTCGCAACGTTGCGGACGGGAGGGTCGTTGTTGAGCGCCAGCGGAACGCGCAACGCCAGCCGTGATGCTTTTGGCGAAATCGCAAGGCAGCCAAGGATCGAACCAAGGATCGAACGACACATTGGTGGCGCTCTCCGTGCTCGTCAGCAGCAGGGGTCGCGCGCGCACGCAGAGATTGCAGGGATGAGGCCTGCAGCGCACGCATTGTCATGATAGAGGCAAAATTCATGCGTGTTTGCAATGGCTTACGGCGTCAGCTAGCAAAATTTTACCACGGCAATATGCAACCGCGCGACGCGAGGTTTGCTTAAGATGCGTTAACTAAATCGGAGGGATAATTGCCGTCAAAGATCTTTCGAGGGGGTTCGCTATGGCCAAGTTTGCGATCGGCGAAAGGGTTGAAAAAGCGGCCGACCATGAAGACGGTGTCGTCATCGCCGTCTTCCCGACCGAGGACGGCAAGTTTCGTTACGCCGTCGATATGGAGGGTTATGGAGCCCTCCAGTTCTTCACGGAAGAGAGGCTCGTCGTTCACGTCAATTGACGGCGTGGATTTCGTTCCGGCATTCGTGACCGTGGTTAGAGCTCCGATTCCGAAGTTCGCAAGCTGTCGCGGCGACCTCTGATGCGAACTTCGGAATCAAAGGAGCTCTGGTAGCTTATTGATTTGAGTAGCGGCTTTGAATTTCAAGTTCCTGTCACGAACTTGCCGCGATACCGACAGGAACTTCAAATTCGCCGCATTAGAGGCGGCCTTAAACGTGCTGCTTAACGCCTGGTCAGGCCGAGGCCGCTATAAAAGGCGTTCAATCAACACGCATTCGGCCATCAACGCTGGCGTCATCGAGCATCCGACCATTGCGCAAGCGATCGGCGCCTTCTAATCCGCCAACCGACACGATAGGGTCGTTCCATCCGGCTTTCATCGTGATCCGATCCATTGCCGGCGACCGGTTTTTTCGAAACCGAACTTCGAGTTCGGCCGTATCTGTTGGCGATTTTTGAAAAATCAGACGATTGCGCAGCGATGACCACGGTCAACGGCAGCGAGAAGTTCTACGGCACCATTCCGGTGTTTCGCGGTTTCTCGCGTCTGATGGACCCCGCGCTATATGCGCCGCTGCCAGGCGACTGGAGCATCGGTGTCGCCGACATCGTCGAATCGACAAAGGCGATCGCGCAAGCGCGCTACAAGGCGGTCAACATGGCCGGAGCCTCGGTCATCGCGGCCGTCACCAACGCGCTCGAAGGGCGCGAATTTCCGTTCGTGTTCGGCGGCGATGGCGCCAGTTTTGCGGTGGCGCCGGATGATCTCGAGCGCGCCCGCGAGGCGCTGGCGGCAACAGCTGCCTGGGTCAAGGAAGATCTCGACCTCGTGATGCGGGTCGCGCTGGTGCCCGTCGCAGCGATACGGACCCAGGGCCTTGACGTCCGTGTCGCCCGCTTCGGACCCTCGCCAAATCTCTCCTATGCGATGTTTTCGGGTGGCGGGCTCGGCTGGGCCGAAGCGGCGATGAAGCGCGGGGAATTCGCCGTGGAAATGGCGTCGCCGGGCACCCAGCCCGATCTGTCCGGGCTCTCGTGCCGGTTCGAAGAAATGCCTGCCGTGCGCGGCCTCATCCTCTCCGTGCTGGTAATGCCCGCGCCTGGCGCCGATGCATCCGCCTTTCGCAGGCTGATCGAAGAGATCGTTACTCTTGTCGAGCGCAGTCCGGACTCGGGCCGGCCGGTGCCATCAGGCGGTCCCCCGCTTCGCTGGCCGCCGGCGGGATTTGAATTCGAAGCCCGCGCGCAGCGCGGAGGGTCGCTGTTGCGGCGGCGCGCCAGCGTGCTCGTGTATACGCTGTTTGCCTTTTTGCTCTTCCGCTTCGGCATCAGCGTTGGCGGCTTTGCGCCAGAAATCTATCTACGGCAGGTCGTGGAGAATTCAGATTTCCGGAAATATGACGATGGATTGCGAATGGTCCTCGATTGCACGCCAGAACTCGAGCGGAGCTTGAGCGAGCGCCTTGCCGCAGCAGCTTCGGCGGGAATTGCGAAATATGGCCTGCACCGGCAGGATGCGGCGATGATGACGTGTTTTACACCGTCGGTGATGCGCAGCGACCACGTGCACTTCATTGATGGCGCGCGGGGCGGCTATGCGTCCGCCGCGGTCGCGTTGAAAGCGGCGACGGCCTGAAGGCTGCTCCGCTTAGCGCGAAGCCCGCGTCCAGTTTTCGCCGCCACAGAACGCACCGACGCAGCCTTCCACCCTCAGCGTACCCGGACCCGTCACCGCGATGGTGCTCGCATAGGTCTTGCCGTCATCGGCGTTGTAGATGCGCCCCGACCATTTGTTCGGCCCCGCCGCGCGCATACCCGAGAACAGCGAAAGTCCGATGATGGGGCGCTTTGCCAGCGCCGGGTTCGGATTCTTGTCGTCGATCTGAGGCTTTCCGGTCGCATGGTCGATCGGCTCTTTCAACCAGATGACAACTCCGCAAATCCCCCCGCCGCATTTATTGACGCGAATCCTGGCGTCGCCGGCCTCGGTCAGCCAGACACCCTCGGGTCCGACCGTCTGGGCCGTTACGGGCGCCGCAGCGAACAACGTCGTTAGCGTCACGACGACAAGGCCGAACCTGCAAGACATGGAAACTTCCCCTCGGAAAACGCGCCTCCTTAGCAACAAATGGAATTTGTGCAATGCCGTATCTGCAGTCTGGCAACGCATTTTTGCGTTGCTGTCCTGCATTCGCTTTGGCTTGCTTGATGGAATTTTTTTCCGCGCGGGAGGCCAATGCATCTCTCGCCGGGGATCATGGCCGGCGGAACGCTCGCTGGCGCGCAGATAAGATGATGACCATAATGTTAGATGATGATCATAATATCATATGATAATCATAATGTCATATGGTTATTTAGCCATGCTCGGAATCTCCTGAGCGTGGCGCGCAAGCGCCTCACCACGGCAGGCCGCGCAGGTCGATGGTGCCCAGCAGCGGCGCCCGTCGCTTGAGGTCAAGGACAAAGGGCGACATTACGGTGAAGCGCATCTTGCCATCCGGCTGCTCGACATCGATGTCACCACCGAACGGCTGCCAGCCGCGCGACCGATAAAATTCGAAATTGTGCGGTTCACAGAACAGAAGCGCGAACTGCGCGGCATCGTGGTCGCGCATGGTCTGGATGGCGGCGTTGAGCGAGATGCTGGCATAGCCGCGGCGTCGGCAATCGGGGCGGGTCGCGACCCCGCCGATGCCTCCGATGTGAACGCTTCGGCCGTTCCAGTTCACGTTGCGAAAGAAAATGCCGACATGGCAGGCAAGGCCACCGTCGGGCGCCTCGATCATCACGCGCAAATCGGCGTCGGCCCATCTGATATGGCCCCATGACAGTTCCCTGACGGCCTCGACGGGCCAGACTTTCTTGAATAGTCCTTCGGCCAGTGACCAGGATTCGTCGCCGTTTTGAATTTCGATCTCGATGCTCATTCAATCAGCCTCGCGCCGCATTGCTCCTGCATACGTGATGCACACCCGGCAAGTTACCGGCAGCATGTGCATTTGGCCGGCCGCGCACGTCTGCTGGCATCAAATTGCAGTGTCTAACGACGAAGGAACCTTCTATAAGGAGTGCCGTTAAATCACGTCTCCCACCATTTTCGGACATCGCCTCATGACCTTCACCCTTCCCAACCTTCCCTATGCGTATGACGCGCTGGCGCCCCATATGTCCAAGGAAACGCTGGAATATCATCACGACAAGCATCACCAGGCCTACGTGACCAATGGCAATAATCTGCTGAAGGGGACCGAATTCGAAGGCAAGTCCCTGGAGGAGATCGTCAAGGGCTCGTTCGGCAAGAATGCGCCGCTCTTTAACAATGCCGGCCAGCACTATAACCACATCCATTTCTGGAAATGGATGAAGCCCAATGGCGGCGGCACCAAACTGCCGGGCCGCCTCGAAAAGAAGATCAACGAGGACCTCGGCGGTCTCGAAAAATTCAAGGCCGATTTCACCGCCGCCGGCGCCGGCCAGTTCGGTTCGGGCTGGGCCTGGTTGTCAGTGAAGAACGGCAAGCTCGAAGTTTCCAAGACCCCCAACGGCGAGAACCCGCTGGTGCACGGCTCAACGCCAATCCTCGGCGTCGACGTCTGGGAGCACTCCTATTACATCGATTATCGCAATCGCCGCCCGGACTACCTGAAGGCGTTTGTCGATCATCTGGTGAACTGGGACTACGTCGACGAGCTGTTCTCGAAGGCCTGAACTGACCCACTGTTGAATGCAAAAGGATGGCAGCGTGGAGCTGCCGCCTTTTTTGCCGGCGTCACCGTTTCCCGGCAGAGACGTGCCTGCGGCAGCACCGGCGGCAGTTTCGCTCGGAAAGACGGCCGGAGCTCCGGTAGACTTTGGTAATGTTATAATGTAACACTATCAGATGCCGTCCCCTTCCCATTCCAGCGCCCACAGCCAGGATCACGGGCACCCCCACGTCCAGGGCCACACCCATGCTCATAGCCACGGGCCGGCCTCGCCGCACCCGGCGCAAGCGGTATCCTGGTCAATCCTGCGCATGACGGTGATCGCCCGCCTTGCGGCCGCGGCCGGGGTCAGCGTCGCTCTCTGGGCCATTGTATGGCTCGCAATGAGGTGAGCATGGCGGCCGGACTGCAATTCCGTGATGTCACGCTCGGCTACGACCGCCATCCGGCGGTGCATCACCTCAATGGCGAGGTTGCGCCCGGCGCGCTGCTCGCCGTCGTCGGTCCCAATGGTGCGGGCAAGTCGACCCTGTTTCGCGGCATCGTCGGCATCCTCAAGCCGCTCTCGGGGAGGATCGTGACGGGCGATCTCGATTTCCGGGATATCGCCTATCTGCCGCAGACGGCGGAGATCGACCGCAGCTTTCCGATTTCGGTTTTCGATTTCGTCGGCACCGGGCTTTGGCGGCAAACCGGAGTTTTCGGCGGCATCGGCAAGGAGGCGCGCAAACGGATCGAGCTTGCATTTGCCAGCGTCGGCCTCAGCGGCTTCGAGAGCCGCACCATCGGCACGCTGTCGGGCGGACAGATGCAGCGCATGCTGTTTGCGCGGGTGTTGTTGCAGGACGCCCGCGTAATCGTGCTCGATGAGCCCTTCAACGCCGTCGATGCAAAAACCTCGGCCGACCTGCTCGCATTGGTCAAACGCTGGCATGCGGAGCAGCGCACCGTGCTGGCGGCGCTGCACGACATGGAGCTCGTGCGCGCCAATTTCCCTGAAACCCTGCTCCTGGCGCGGGGAGAGGTCGCCTGGGGCCCGACCGCCGAGGTGCTGACCGCGGAAAACCTCGCGCAGGCGCGGCGGATGTGCGAAGCCTTTGACGACAGCGCCACGGCCTGCGTCGTTGAGGACGCTCCTTCGCAGGCGGCGTGATCGATGCTCTACGACACGCTGATTGCTCCCTTCGTCGAATACGAATTCATGCGCCGGGCGCTCGCCGCCGTGATCGCGCTGGCGCTCGGCGGCGCTCCGATCGGCGTGTTCCTGATGTTGCGGCGGATGAGCCTGGTCGGCGACGCGATGGCACACGCCATCTTGCCGGGTGCGGCGATCGGCTTCCTGCTGTCTGGCCTCAACCTGTTCGCAATGACCGCTGGCGGGCTGATCGCAGGCTTTACGGTTGCGATCCTGGCGGGCGTGGTGGCCCGCACCACCGACCTTAAGGAAGATGCCTCGCTCGCCACGTTCTATCTCGCCTCACTCGCGCTCGGGGTGACGATCGTTTCGATCAGGGGCACCAATATCGATCTCTTGCACGTGTTGTTCGGCAACATCCTGGCGATGGATGACCCGACGCTCCTGGTCGTTGCCTTCAACGCCACCATCACGCTCATTGTTCTGGCGGTGATCTACCGACCGCTGGTGATCGAAAGCGTCGATCCCGTCTTCTTGCGCACCGTGAGCCGCGCCGGGGCGCCGGCGCATCTGGTGTTTCTCGCACTCGTCGTCGTCAATCTCGTCAACGGCTTTCAGGCGCTCGGCACGCTGCTCGCGGTAGGATTGATGATATTGCCCGCGGGCACTGCGCGGTTCTGGTCGCGCGACATCACCGGCATGATCTGCATCGCGGTGGTGAGCGCCATCATTGCAGGCTACGCCGGCCTGGTGCTGTCGTTCCAGACCAGGATTCCCTCGGGGCCGGCGATCATTCTGGTGGCGACTGCGCTTTACATCGGCTCGGTCTTGTTCGGCAATGTCCGCGGTCTGGTCAGGCAGATGTTCCCCGGCCGTCACCTTGAAGCCTGAGGGGTTCATGATTTTTGAGCTTCCAGACGCATCGTGTCACCTCTCCCCTTGTGGGAGAGGCATAGGCCGCCGGTGGCGGCCGTTCTTAAGAAAAACGCCGAAGCAACGCTTCGGCTACGTCGCGGCGTCGATGCGAAGCATCAGAGGCGCGATCCGCTTGAGGGGTTTTGCTCCTTCGATACGCCGCGACCCCTCACCCCAACCCTCTCCCATTGCAAGTCGTGGCTTGCCCGAGTTGCGCAATTTACAATGCGCAACCGGGGTAAACCCCGGTTGCGTGGGAGAGGGAGCCCACCGCCGTTGCGGGACTGCCGGAGCAATGATCCGGCGACGATTGATTGTATGTGGCCTTTGCCTGGCCTACCTGCTGCTTCCCATAGCGGCCCCCGCGCATGCGCAGGCGCCACTGAAGGTCGTTGCGAGCTTTTCCATCCTTGGCGACTTCGTGAAAAATGTCGGCAGCGATCGTGTCGAGGTGACGACCCTCGTCGGCGCCGATGGCGACGTGCATGTCTATACGCCGGCACCGGGGGACGCCCGCAAGATCACTGATGCGAACCTGGTCATCATCAACGGATTTGGTCTCGAAGGTTGGTTGCCGCGGCTGTTGCAGGTGTCAAGCGCGAGGGTGCCGATCGTCACCGCAACCAAAGGCATCGCGCCGCTCAAGCTCGGTTCCGAAGCCGACCCGCACGCCTGGCAATCGGTCGCCAATGCGAAAAGCTATGTCGTCAATATCCGCGATGCGCTGATCGCCGCCGACCCGGCCGATGCCGAGAGTTTTCGCAAAAACGCGCAAAGTTATCTTGCGAAACTCGATGCTCTGGACCGTGAGGTGCGCGAGGCGGTGGCACAGATCCCCCCGAACCGCCGCAAGGTGATCTCCACCCACGATGCCTTCGGCTATTTTGCATCCGCCTACGGCATCCAATTCATCGCGCCGATCGGCGTTTCCACCGAGTCCGAGGCCAGTGCGAAGGACATCGCCGGGATCGTCACCCAGATCAGGGCTGAAAAGATCCCTGCCGTGTTCCTGGAGAGAATGAGCGACCCCCGGTTGATTCGTCGGATCGCGGCCGAGACCGGCGCAAAAATCGGCGGGACCCTCTATTCCGACAGCCTGACCGATGAAAAGGGCGATGCCCCCACTTACATTGACATGGTCAGGCACAATATAAAGGCGCTGACCAGCGCGCTAGTGTCCCGGTTCTGACATTCGTATCACATTGCGGCGGGTTCGTTTACGAATGTCAGAACCGACGGGACACCAGCAAATATAGGCTTGTAGTGGAGTTTTGGATTTGACATTCGCTATGCGAACTCGGATTTGGTGGGGAGCGAATGTCAAATCCACTCCACTACCAAATAGCGCAGGGGGCCACTCCTGCTGCCGGCGCCGCAAAATACCGCTTCCGGAGCAATCATGTCAGAATCGACGTCTCAAAAAATTCCCGTGACCGTGCTGACGGGCTATCTCGGCGCCGGCAAGACCACCCTTCTCAACCGCATCCTTTCGGAAAACCACGGCAAGAAATACGCCGTCATCGTCAATGAATTCGGCGAGATCGGCATCGACAACGACCTCATCATCGGCGCCGACGAGGAAGTTTTCGAGATGAACAATGGCTGCGTCTGCTGCACTGTTCGCGGCGATCTCGTTCGCATTCTCGACGGTCTGATGAAGCGCAAGGGGAAATTCGACGCCATCATCGTCGAGACCACCGGGCTTGCCGATCCGGCGCCGGTGGCGCAGACCTTTTTTGTCGACGAGGACGTGCAGAGGAACGCTCGCCTCGACGCCGTCGTCACCGTGGCCGACGCGAAGTGGTTGAGCGATCGTTTGAAGGATGCGCCGGAGGCCAAGAACCAGATCGCGTTTGCCGACGTCATCGTGCTCAACAAGACCGATCTCGTCTCGAGGGCAGAACTTGCCGAAGTCGAAGCGCGGATCAGGGCCATCAACCCCTACGCAAAACTTCATCGTACCGAGCGTTGCAAGGTCGCGCTGTCCGATGTTCTGGAGCGTGGCGCGTTCGATCTCGATCGCATTCTGGAGATCGAGCCGGAATTTCTCGAAGCCGGCGATGGCCACGACCATCATGATCACGACCACCATCACGGCCACGATCATCACCATGCCCACGACCATGGCGGCCTGAAGCACTACCACGACGAGGAAATGCAGTCGCTGTCGCTGCGGTCCGAAAGGCCGCTCGATCCTGCCAAATTCATGCCGTGGTTGCAGAACCTGGTTGCCAGCGAAGGCCAGAACATCCTGCGTTCCAAGGGAATCCTTGCCTTCAGCGACGATGACGACCGTTATGTCTTTCAGGGCGTTCACATGATGCTGGAAGGCGATCATCAGCGGCCCTGGAAGGAAGGCGAAACGCGCGAAAGCCGCGTCGTCTTCATCGGCCGCGAATTGCCCGAGCAGGCGATCCGCGAGGGTTTTGAGAGCTGTATCACCGGGTGATGACGAGCTTCGAATCAGGCGAATCCGCCTCCATTGTTTCCGTGACCGACAAGGTGCGCGCGGTTCGGATCGGTGCGGCGGTCTCATCCGTTCACTTTCTCGGCGACGATGCGATGTTCGTCGGGGCCGAGGAAAATGTCTTTTTCGAAAGCGCGGAAGGGCAGATCTCCACCGTTCCCGTTCACGGCGGCGGCATCCTGTGCGCCGTGTCCGACGGCACGCGCCTTGTGACGGGCGGCGACGACGGCAAGGTCGTCGCGTTCGACGGCAAGGGTGAGGTCACCGTGCTCGCGACCGATCCGAAGCGCCGCTGGATCGACAACGTCGCGCTGCATGGGGATGGCGCCGTGGCCTGGTCGGTGGGCAAGATGGCTTTTGTGCGCACTGGCAGGAACGAGGAGAAGTCGCTCGAAGCGCCTTCGACGGTCGGCGGCCTCGCGTTTGCCCCGAAGGGGCTTCGCCTGGCAGTCGCTCACTATAACGGTGTGACGTTGTGGTTTCCCAACATGGCCGCCACTGCTGAATTTCTCGCCTGGGCCGGTTCGCACCTGTCCGTCACCTTCAGCCCCGACAACAAATTCCTGGTGACGGCCATGCATGAGCCCGCGCTGCACGGCTGGCGGCTTGCCGATAACAGGCACATGCGCATGACCGGCTATCCCGGCCGTGTGCGGTCGATGTCGTGGAGCACTGGCGGCAAGGCGCTGGCAACCTCCGGTGCCGACACGGTCATCCTGTGGCCGTTTGCCGGCAAGGACGGACCGATGGGCAAAGAGCCCGCGATGCTGGCGCCGCTGCAGGCGCGCGTCACCGCGGTTGCCTGTCATCCGAGGCAGGAGATCCTCGCGGCGGGTTATGGTAACGGCACCGTTCTGATGGTGCGGATGAGCGATGGCGCGGAAATCCTGGTTCGCCGCAACAACGACGTTCCAATCTCCGCACTTGGATGGAACGCCAGCGGCACGTTGCTCGCCTTTTCCGACGAGGCCGGCGATGCCGGACTGCTGAAGTTGTGAAGCGCGCCGCCACTCGCGCGCCTTTTTGACATCGCCACAGCTCTGGAGAGGCGCGTTTCCAGTTCCCCAGGGAACCATGCGTGGCAACGATCGTTGATGCCGTTGCCACATCAGCGAGCGGACCATGATGTTTTCGGATCACCGGAAGCCTGCCCTGGCCAGGGATTTACTTGTTGCCGCCCTGTTGGTGGTGAGCGGCCTGGTTTTGTCGGGAGTTTCGCTGTTCAAAATCGCGAACGCGAAGGTTGATCTGGCCCAGGCAACCCAGCCCCTGCAATCCTCGCCTTCCACTGCCTCGGACAGGCCCGCGGAATCGAAGCCCGGCGGTGAGCGCCCGACGACCCCGGCGCCCGAACCGGCTCACCCCGATCTGCAGACGAAGGGCCAAGCCGTGAAACCGGCATTGCCGCCAGCGCCAGCCGAGAAGGTCGCGCCGCCGCTTCAGCAGAAATAACCTGATACCTTGCCTCATTTCAGTCGTCAGGAATGACGGACCGGCTTGCCGATTTTCCAGTCTCGCTTGCGTCACCTTGCTGCCCCATACTCCGTCGCTGCATGGACACAGAGAAAAGGGGTCAAGCATGAAAATCGACGACGTCAGGCGAACCGCCTATTCGATGCCGCTGACCAGCCCCTCGTTTCCGCCGGGGCCGTATCGATTCTTCAACCGCGAATATTTCATCATCACCTACCGCACCGATCCCGAAGCACTTGCCGCCGTCGTGCCGGAGCCGCTTGAAGTCACCGAGCCGGTCGTCAAATACGAATTCATCCGTATGCCGGATTCGACGGGGTTCGGCGACTACACCGAAACCGGACAGGTGATCCCGGTCCGGCTGAAGGGCGAGGAGGGCGCCTATACGCATGCGATGTATCTCGACGACGATGCGCCGATTGCGGGCGGCCGCGAGCTGTGGGGCTTTCCCAAGAAGCTGGCGAGGCCGAAGATCGAAGTCGAGAGCGACGTGCTGGTCGGCACGCTGCATTACGGCTCGGTGCTCTGTGCCTCCGCCACCATGGGCTACAAGCACCGGCCCGTGGACCACGACACCGTATTGAAGGGGATGAAGGCGCCGAATTTCATCCTCAAGATCATTCCGGACATCGATGGCAGCACGCGGATCTGCGAGCTGGTGCGGTTTCATCTCGAGGAAATTACGTTGAAGGAGGCCTGGACCGGTCCGGCCGCTCTCGGCCTGTTCCCGCACGCGCTCGCCGATGTCGCAAGGCTGCCCGTGCGCGAGGTCGTTTCGGCGTTGCACTTCAAGGCCGACCTCACGCTCGGGCTGGGGACCGTGGCGTTCGATTATCTGAAGAAATAAAGACCGTCATTCCGGGCGCGCATGCTTATCTCTCACCCGAGTGACGGCAACACGACCACACGCGCGTGGTCGTGACCAAGGTCCGGTTCGCTTTTCAGTGGGGCGAGCCGCGTGGCTCGCGTTCAGCGGACTGGCACAGGTCGCTGTTAAGGCAAAGCGGAAAGACCGGAGGGCTCAGTCGAGAATGACCTGAAGCAGCGTCGTCGGCGAGTTTTTCAAGTTGGATAGCCGATCTCGGCAATATCATCGCGGAGTGAAGTAAGACTGCACTTTGGATTGAGAGAAACCAATATTCCTTCAGTCAGTGCGCGATGCTCGTACAAAGCGATTACGGCCTGTGGAGACACTTCGCTTCCATAGTATTCAGTCGCCCGGCGAAGGTACGTTTCGGGCAGGCAATCAAGTATTTCAAGCAGATGCGCTGAACCATCGCTGTCTTCGGATTCGGGCAGGGTAATATTCGCACTGGACCATGCTGACTCCTCAGAAAGGCGCCACATGCAAAATGTGACCGACTGTGGAGAGAACGCAGGCTCGCGGCTAAAAGCCGCGAACTGGTGAGGCAGATAGCGATAGAACTGTTCACTCGGTACCTGTAATGAAGCTGCTGGCGACTCGTGGTCAAAACCTTTGATGAAGGCGCCATGACAATTAAACGCTGCAAAAAAGTCATCGCCTTGACCATTTCGCATCGAGCCCATCATTTCTCCCGTGGCCCAATTGGAGTTGAAGGAGTAGCGACGATACTCCCACCTAGGGCAGATAATTGCGTCAAGCATAGCCACAGATTGAAGTAACCGCTTTAATGAGAAGACGTCAGGTAGCTGACGCAGGTTCCTCGTCGATGGTCCTGGCATCATCTTGCTTCCTTCGCGAAGGGCTCAATGGGCCTCGTTGAAACTCAAGAAGCCACAGATGCAGCTCGCTTGGCAACGTCTCCTCGTGGCATCACGATATTTCACTGCTGAGCAGCGGGACGCCGCTTTTGGGCAAAGTATAATAGACGTTAGTTGCGCAATCCCACCCCACCGTCACCGCGGGGAAAGACGTGGATGGCCATGACGATCAGGAAACGTCGTACGACGTTCTGTGGCGGCGTCACCGCACCAGCACGTTGCGGAACTGCCAGGGGTCGGATGTGTCGATATCTTCCGGGAAAAGGCCGGGCCGATCCGAAAGCGGCGTCCAGTCGGTGTAAAAGCCCTTCACCGGGCCGAGATACGGAAGCTGGATTTCGAGGCAACGCCGGAAATCCAGCTCATCGGCCTCGACGATCCCGGCCATCGGATTTTCCAGCGCCCAGACCATTCCGGCGAGCACCGCCGACGACACCTGCAGGCCGGTGGCGTTCTGGTAGGGCGCGATTGCCCGCGTTTCCTCGATCGACAGCTGCGATCCGTACCAGTAGGCGTTTTTGGGGTGTCCATAGAGCAGCACCCCAAGCTCGTCGATCCCGTCCTCGATTTCATTCTCGTCCAGGATGTGCCACTTCGGCTGCATCTTGCCGGTGGCGCCGAACATCTCGTGCAGCGACAACACCGCGTCGTTGGCGGGATGGTAGGCGTAGTGACAGGTCGGGCGGTAGAGCACCGTGCTGCCCTCGCGGACGGTGAAATAATCGGCAATCGAGATCGATTCATTGTGGGTGACGAGAAAGCCGTATTGGGCGCCCGGCGTCGGACACCAGGAGCGCACGCGGGTGTTGGCGCCGGGCTGCTCCAGATAGATCGCGGCACCGCAGCCGTAATTATGGGTGCGGCCATTGTGCGGCATCCAGGATTCGTGGGTACCCCAGCCGAGCTCGGCCGGCTGCATGCCTTCGGAAACGAAGCCTTCCACCGACCAGGTGTTGACGAACACGTTCATCGGTTTCGGTCGTTTCGAGCGCTGCGTATCGCGTTCGGCGATATGAATGCCCTTGACGCCGAGCTTCTGCGCCAGCCTGCCCCAGCCTTCCCGGCTTTTCGGCTCGTTGAACGGCGTTTTGGTATCGCGCGCGATATCGGTCAGGGCCTTTTTGACGAACCACGACACCATGCCGGGATTGGCCCCGCAGGTGGAGACGGCGGTCGGGCCGCCCGGGCTCTTGTGCTTGGCCGCGAGCAGGGTTTCGCGCAGCGCGTAATTGGAGCGCTTTTCGGAGCCTTTGCTCTTGTCGAAATAGAAGCCGAGCCACGGCTCCACGACGGTGTCGATGTAAAGCGCGCCGATTTCGCGGCACAGCGTCATGATGTCGACCGACGAGGTGTCGACCGACAGGTTGACGCAAAAGCCCTGGCCGCCGCCGGCGGTCAGGAGCGGCACCAGGAGGTTGCGGTAGTTGTCGCGGGTGACGGCTTGCCTGATGAAGCGGACCCCGTGCTTTTTGGCGAGCTCGCCTTCCTCGTGCGGATCGATGATGACGAAGCGGGATTTGTCGTATTCGAAATGCCGCTCGATCAGGGGCAGCGTGCCCTTGCCGATCGAGCCGAACCCGATCATGACAATGGGGCCGGAAATTTTCGCATGAATCTGACGATCGGACGGGCTCATCGTAAGGGTCTCCGGAACAGGAAAAGTGAAAAGATGGGAAACAGGAGGAGGGATCAGGCGGTCCGTCGCTTGGCGGTGACTTCGATCTCGACCTTCATGTCGGGCTTGAAAAGCGCCGCAACCACCAAGAGCGTCGCGGCCGGCCTGATCTCTGAAAGCCTCTCGCCGCAGACCGCGAGCACCGCATCGGCGTCGGCCGGGTCGACGATATAATAGGTTGCGCGGACGACGTCGGCCAAGGCGAAACCGGCCTCCTTCAGCGTGGCCTCGATGGTCTTGAAGCAGTTTCGTGTCTGGCTCGTGACATCGATCGGCATGGTCATGGTGGCATAGTCGTAACCGGTGGTACCGGCGAGGAAGGCGAAATCGCCGTCGATCACGGCGCGGCTGTAGCCGGCGGTCTTTTCAAAGGGCGAGCCGGTGGAAATGAGACGGCGGGGCATCTAAAACCTCGATTCTGGCACCTTGCGCGGTTTGCGGGCTGTTGGCCGATCCGCGCAATTCTTCGCTATATCAGGACGAACGTCGTGTCACGTCGGGGGCGGCGGCGCGGCCGGGACCCCATCGGCGAACCAGCAGGTCCCGCACGACCATGACGCTCAGGGCAATCAGGAGGATCGTGGCAACGACGCGGCGATTGCGCAGGCGCGCCAAATCACGCGTGGTGTGGATGGTCTCCGGCACGGCGGCGAGCCCTGATCAAGCCGCGCAAGGCACGGCGCGCGGCGCCTTCTTGCCGCGGGCTGCTCTCGCCGTCGGCAACGATGGGCCAGTGGCGACAATCATGCCGGAGGCGCCCGCGAGCGCGCCCTCGGAGAGCTCGAGGCCGAGCAGGCGCTGGCGTTCAAACGGGCCGGGAAGCGTCAACAGGCTTGCCCTCTCTGCCGAGAAGCCGAAACGGGCGTAGTAGGGCGCATCACCAAGCAGGATCACCGCGCGATGGCCGAGCGCTTTGGCGGCGGCCAAGGCGCGGTTGATCAGCGCGGCGCCGATCCCGAGCCGGCGGCATGTCGGATCGACCGCGAGCGGGCCCAGCACCAGGGCCGGCACCTCGCCAGCGCTGACATGCCACAATCGCAACGTGCCCACCAATTTATCGCCCCGCACGGCCGAAAGCGAAAGCCCCTCGGCCGGCGCGTATCCGTCGCGCAGCCGCTGGCAGGTCCGCGAAGCCCGGGTGGTACCGAAACAGGCATCGAGCAGCGTTTCGCGAGCAGGCACATCGCCGACACGCTCGGCGCGGATCGAGAACGCAGCCGCGTCGGCCGACAGGACAAAGAGGGTCTTCCGCAATTTAATCATGGCACGTCATTCCCCGGCTCCGATGGCGGCGAGGCCAAAGGGCGCGTCAGCAAATCCGAAAGGTGATGGAGAGGGAGCCCGCGGACGGGCTCCCGACGACATAAAGCCTTCAGCGAGGCTGGATCAGATGTGATAGGTCCGCAGCGGCGGGAAGCCGTTGAAGGCTACCGACGAGTAGGTCGACGTATACGCGCCGGTGCCCTCGATCAGCACCTTGTCGCCGATCTCGAGCGTTACCGGGAGCGGGTACGGCATCTTCTCGTACAGCACGTCGGCGGAATCGCAGGTCGGACCTGCGAGCACGCACGGCGTCATCTCCGCGCCGTCATGCGGCGTCCTGATCGCGTAACGGATCGACTCGTCCATGGTCTCGGCGAGACCGCCGAACTTGCCGATATCCAGATACACCCAGCGCACATCGTCCTCGTCGCTCTTCTTGGAGATCAGAACGACTTCGGTCTCGATGATGCCGGCATTGCCGACCATGCCGCGGCCCGGCTCGATGATCGTCTCCGGGATCTGGTTGCCGAAATGCTTGCGCAGCGCACGGAAGATCGACCGGCCGTATTGCACGACCGGAGGCACATCCGTGAGGTACTTGGTGGGGAAACCGCCGCCCATGTTGACCATGGAGAGGTTGATTCCCCGCTCGGCGCAATCGCGGAACACGGTCGAGGCCATTGCCAGGGCGCGGTCCCACGCCTTGACCTTGCGCTGCTGGGAGCCGACATGGAACGAGATTCCACAGGGCTCCAGGCCCGAGCGCTTGGCGAGGTCGAGCACCTCCACCGCCATTTCCGGATCGCAGCCGAATTTGCGCGACAGCGGCCATTCGGCGCCTGCGCAATCGTACAGGATGCGGCAGAACACCTTGGCGCCGGGGGCGGCGCGGGCGATCTTCTCGACCTCGGCGGTGCAATCGGCGGCAAAGAGGCGAATCCCGAGCGCGAAGGCGCGCGCGATGTCACGCTCTTTCTTGATCGTGTTGCCGTATGAAATCCGCTCGGCCGGCGCTCCGGCGGCCAGCGTCAACTCGATCTCGGCCACCGATGCGCAGTCGAAGCACGAGCCCAGCGAGGCCAGAAGCGACAACACTTCCGGCGCCGGGTTGGCCTTCACCGCATAGAAAACGCGGCTGTCCGGCAGCGCCCTGGCGAAGCTCTGATAGTTGTCGCGCACGACTTCGAGGTCGACGACGAGGCAGGGCTCGACGTCCTGGCCCTCGTTGCGGCGGTTGCGCAGGAATTCCTGAATGCGTTCGGTCATTGCACCCTCCCAAACGGCCCAGCGACGGGACCGTTCAAAAATGATCTCGGATAAGAGCGCTTCGGCCACGTTCTCGCGATGGAGGCGCGACGAGGCCAAAAAACTCGAACCGACTGTGCTGCCGTGGATTGGTTGGGAAGGATCCCGCCCGCTCACCTGGCAATGAAGGACAAGCCTCTTCGGTATTCGCGCCGGCTGGTGGAAAGCCGGCAGAGACCAAAAAAGCCCGATCCGTCGTTGCTTTAAGTCGCGTCCCCCGTTGAGA
>Ga0207665_10000701_pt1 | contig 22685 bp, 18 predicted proteins | sample LARL112metaG_FD_184351 | JGI IMG/M metagenome (GOLD analysis project Ga0207665, IMG submission 184351) | Corn, switchgrass and miscanthus rhizosphere microbial communities from Kellogg Biological Station, Michigan, USA - LAR L11-2 metaG... | ecosystem: Host-associated > Plants > Roots >... | reverse complement strand
GTGGCCGGGCTGGTAGTCCTCGCCCTGCTGGTGCCGCGGCTGGCCGCGGTCCGCCGGATCGCCGTGGCCGGGCTGGCGACCTGGGCCGTCTGCGCGCTGCTCGGCGCGGCTCTGGGGCCGGCCGCGGGCAGGCCCGTCATCTCCGAGCTGGCCGGGGTGGACCCCGGCTATCCCGTGGTTCAGCTCGCGGTCACGATCGCCGTGGCCGCGACCGCGCTGCCGTACCTGCGCCGCGCGCTGCACCGCCTGGTGTCGTTCCTGATCACGGTGGCGGTTTTCACCAGCATCGTGGCCGGTGCGGCGCTACCGGTCAACGCCGTGTCCAGCGTGGCCATCGGCTGGGGCGTCGCCGCGGCGCTGCACCTGGCCTTCGGGTCCCCGCTCGGGCTGCCCTCCGCGGCGGAGGTGGCCGACGGCATCGCCGATCTCGGTGTGCGCCTCACCGGCGTTGTGCGGGCGCCGCGCCAGGTCTGGGGGCTGGAGAAGTTCACCGGCGAGGACGGCACGAGCGGGACGGTCGAGTTGTCGGTCTACGGCCGCGACGCCGCCGATGCCCGGGTGCTGGCCAAGCTCTGGCGCTTCTGCTTCTACCGTGACTCCGGGCCAACCCTCATCCTCAACCGTGACCTGCTGGTCGAGCACGAGGCCTACCTGACACTCACGGCCGGCCGGGCCGGTGTGCTGGTGCCCGAGGTGCTTGCGGTGGGCCGGTTCGGGGCCAGCGGGGACACCGCGATCGTCACCAGGCTGCCCGGCGGCACGCTCCTCGCCGACGCCGACCTGTCCACCGTTCCCGACGGCACGCTCAATGAGATCCTGGCCACCGCGCTGCGGCTGCGCAAGGCAGGCATCGCCCACGGTGCGCTCGGGCAGGACACAATCCTGCTGTCCGGCGAGGGCGTCTGCATCAGGGCGTTCCGCTCGGCGTCGTCGTCGGCACCGGCCGACCGCCTCGATGCCGACCTCGCCGCGGTGCTGGCGGCCATGGCGGTGCGCGCCGGGGTGGACCGCACCGCCGCCGCGGCCGCCCGGATGCTCGACCTCGACACCGCACGCGGCGCCCTCGTCCACCTGCAGCGCGCGGCGCTGGATCCGGTCACGGTCGGCGCCCTCAAAGGGCACAAGGACCTGCTCTCCGGACTGCGGACCGCGGTGGCCGCGGCGGCCGGCATCGAGGTACCCAAGCTCGCCGAGCCGAAAAGGATCAGCTGGGTCAACCTGGTCTTCGGCGTCGGGTCACTGATCGGCCTGTGGGCGATCATCGGGGTGCTCTCCGATGCCTCCGGGTCCTTCGATGTCATCAAGGGGGCAAGCTGGGGCTGGGTCACGCTGGCGTTCGTGCTCGCCCAGCTCCCCATCGTGGGCCAGGCCTGGGTGATCATCGGGGCCGTACCCGGACAGCTCCCCTTCGGCCGGTGCCTCGCGCTGGAGACAGCGGACGAGTTCGTCGCGCTGGTCGGTGGTGACGTTGCCGTGTTCGCGGTGCGGGTGCGGTTCTTCCAGCGCCAGGGCTACGACGCGGCCACGGCGCTCAGTTCTGGGGCGATCGCTACCACGGCCGGCTGGGTGGCCAAGGGCCTGCTGCTCGTCGTCTCGCTGATCTTCGCCGCCGGGTCCTTCCACGTGCCCGAGACCTCGGGTGACCGCCAGACGGCCGTATGGATCATCATCGTCGTGGTGGTCGCGGCAGGGGTCGCGGCCACACTGCTCACCGTGGTCCCACGGCTGCGGCGGCTGGCCAGTGCCCGGGTCCGCCCACACCTGGTACAGATCTGGGCCGACCTCAAGACCATCGCCACCCAGCCACGGAAGATCTTCTATGTGCTCGCTGGTTCGGTGCTGAGCCAGCTTGTCATCGTGCTGGCCCTCGGGGCGTCGCTGCACGCGGTCGGCGAGCACGTGAGCCTCGCCACGCTGTTCGTGGTGAACATGGCGGCCGGGCTGATCGGCGCTGCGATCCCGGTCCCCGGCGGTGCCGGGGTCGTGGAGGCCGGCCTGATCGCCGGGCTCACCAGCGCGGGCGTGCCGCAGAGCCAGGCCGTGGCCGCGGTGTTCATCCAGCGGCTGTTCGCCGCCTACCTGCCGCCGATCTGGGGATGGTTGACCCTCGCCTGGATGCGGCGCCGTGAGTACGTATGACCGCGCCACAGGTGGGCTGGGCCGAGCGGCAGGTCCGCCGCGCCGACCGGTTCCAGCAGCGCCACACCGTGCTCGCGTTCCCGTGGGCGGTGATGCAGAAGTTCGGCAACGACCAGGCCGGGGGCAAGGCCGCGCTGATGGCCTACTACGGGCTGTTCGCGCTGTTCCCGCTGCTGTTGCTGCTGGCCACGATCCTCGGCTTCGTGCTGGCCGGTAACCCCGCGCTGCGCGACCAGATAATCAACACCGCGGTGGGGAAGATCCCGGTGGTCGGCGATCAGATCGGCTCCGAGGTACACCCACTGGAGGGCAACACGACCGCCCTGGTCATCGGCATCGTCGGCACGATCTACGGCAGCCTCGGCATCGGGTTCGCCGCGCAGAACGCGATGAACACCGTGTGGAACGTCCCCTACGTGCGGTGGCCGAACATCTTCAAGCGCTACCTGCGCACCTTCGGCGTGATCGGCCTGCTCGGCCTGGGAGTGCTCTCGTCCACCGCGCTCACCACCTTCGCCACCGCGATCGCGAACGGGGTGGCCGCCACGGTGTTCGGCGTGGCCGGCGCGTTCCTTGTCAACCTCGGGCTGTTCCTGCTCGCGTTCATGGTGCTCACCGCCGAGCCGCTGGGCCCCCGCGACGTCGCCGTCGGCGTGGTCTGCGCCGCGGTCTTCTGGCAGACGCTGCAGCTACTCGGCACCTGGTACGTCGCCCGAGGGCTCGCGCAGGCCAGTCCCACCTACGGCGTCTTCGCCGTCGTCATCACCCTGCTGTCCTGGCTGTACCTGGGCTCACAGCTCACCCTGCTGGCCGCGGAGATCAACGTCGTGCTGCGCTACCGGCTATGGCCCCGCTCGGTTACCCAGCCCCCGCTGACCCGGGCCGACCGGCTCACGCTGACCCGGCTCGCCCAGATGGAGACCCGCCGGCCCGAGCAGGTGGTCACGGCGTCCTTCACTGGCGAGGCTGACCGGGATCCGCTGGAGGGCCTGCCCTGAGCCGGCACAGATCCCCCGTGACGGGTGACGTCCGCAGGCCGCGGCCGGGCGAAGCTTGCGCCGTGCTCGCCGGTGCCTTTTTTGCAGAACGCTCCCCGGGGCGCCGTGGCCCGCGCCGCTTGACGAGGTGCGTGGTCCCCCTGGCGGCGGCCCTCGCGGCCGGCCTGCTGGTCACCGGGTGCGGCGGTGCCGTCAGCAGCGCCATCAGCAGCCTGAGGCCCAGCGCGAGCGTGCCGAGCATCAGCCTGCCGAGCCGGAGCCCGCAGGAAACCCCGGCCGCCGCGCCCAGCGCGCAGGAGCCGGCCACCTCGGCCGCGGCGCAGTCCCCGGCGAGTAGCAGTTCCGGGTCCAACCTCATCTGGCTGTGGGTGGTGCTCGGCGCGATCATCCTGATCCTCATCATCGTGCTGATCGCCCGCTCGGGCCGCCGCGGGCCCAAGCCAGCCGACATCTGGCGGTCCCGGGCCGTCGATGCCTACGCGAAGGGGTCGGCCCTGTATGACGCGATGCGGATGGCGGAGGCGCCGGGCGCGCTCGTGGCGCAGGACGCGGCCGCCCGCTGGGCCGACATCCAGCGCCGTGCCGACGACCTGGGGCAGACGCTGTACGCGATGCGCGAGGCCGCGCCCGACGAGGACAAGCGGATGCGCACCGCCGACATGCTGGCCGCCCTGCAGGCGGTCCGGTCGGTGATGGCCGCCGAGCGCGGCACGGATGTCACCCGCGTGCCACCGCCCGAGCAGGTCCGCAGCCGGCTCATGGCCTTCGGCGCGGCGCTGGAGGAACTCCGGAACACCGACCAGCGCATGCCCTACTGACCGCTTGGCACCTGTGGTCCTGACGGGCCAGGCTGCCGTTACTCCCGGGCGAGCATGGCCGCGGCGCTGCCAGCAGTTCATCGCCGAGAACCCGACGTCGTCGAGCACGATGTACACCACGCTGGGCGCGCCGTCCGGTGCCTTGGGCGGCTCGAAGGGTGCCCAGTCCGGCACCGAGTCCCTGATGTCGACGTTGGTGGTCCCCCGGAACGGCTTACCCATCCCCCCTGTTCCGTTCGATGATCTGTGCGGTACCCCGCCCGAACCGGGCGCCCGGGTTCGCCCCGGGCACCACGGTTCAGCTGCCGAGCAGTTTGGCCTTGGCGGCGGCGAACTCCGCATCGCTCAGCGCGCCCTGCTGATGCAGTTCGTTGAGCTGGTTGAGCTGATCGAGCATGGACGACCCCGCCGGAGCCGCCTGCTGGGGTGGTGGTGGCGGGGGCTGCTGGTAAGCCTGTGGCGGGGGCTGCTGGTACTGCTGTTGCTGCTCGAGGTCCGCAATGCGCTGGTCCTGATCGGCCTCCGCCTGCGCTGCCTCTTCCCTTTGCCGGCCCGAGTGCCTGCCGACCGCGTACGCGGTTCCGCCAACCGCGGCCGCGCGCAGCAACGGACGTCGTCGCCTTATCATGACCTGCCTCCTTCGTAGTTGTGCTGGTCCGGGCCGGGCCTACTCGACCGGGCCGTCCACTTCGGCGGGCAGGGTGAGGCCGAGAGCAACCATGATCTCCGGCGCGGCGGCGACCGTTCTCGGCCCGCCGACCTGCGGCGCGACCGCGATGAGCACGCCGAGGATGTCCGCTGCCGTGCAGCCGGCCGCTACGGCGTTGGCTACCTGCCACAGGTAGGAGGCCGGTGGCGCGTCGAGCGCGATCAGGGCGGCGATCTTGGCAAGCGAGTAGCTGCGGCCATCCAGGCCGCTGGTGGCCTGCCAGTCGGCCCGGGCCTCCAGACCTGCCAGCAGCATTTCCGGGTCGCTCATCGCCAGCTTGGCCAGGTGTTCCTCGGTGGCAGCGTCAACTTCGATCTTGGTGGGCGTAGTCATGGACAGGTTCCTCCTGGTCGATAGGCAGGGGGTGGACCCCGTGCCCGGTCCACAGGCCACAGTTACCGCTCGGCGGCGGTGCCGGCGTCACCCGTCAGGGGGGATGCGGGCCAGTTCGGCCTCGCGGGCGAGGAACCTGAGCCTGGCCGCCCGCGCGTCCCATGCGTAGACCACCGCAGTGCCCGCGATGAGGTCGTGCAGGGCGCGCCGTTCCCGCTGCACGAGGATGCCGAGGAAGCCCAGGCCGAGCAGCAGGAAGCTGAGCGGGAACACCAGCGAGCGCACCACACCGCGCCACGGCTCCGCGACCGCGCCGTCGGCGCGCACCACTCGCACGCCGAGCACGGCCATGCCGAACGTCCGGCCGCTCACCGCCCAGGAGTAGCCGAAGTAGAAGAACTCCCAGGCCACGTAGGTGACCACGACCACGATGTCCTGCCGGTTCCAGGAGACCTGCTTGCCGGACACGATCTGCACCACGTAGGAGATGGCCGCGAGCACGAGGGTGTACACCGCGCTGCTGGCGAACAGGTCGATGGCGTAGGCCAGGAAGCGGGACACCGACCCCGCGTAGTCGCCTTGCGCGGTGACCGTCTGAGCGGGCGTGGGGGAAGTCATTTCATCGCCTCACTCGTCGGCGCTGTGCTTGGTCGTGCCGGAGGCGCGCTGGATTGTGGCGCGGGAGGTGCCGTTGGCTCCGTCGCGGGCATTGTGCTGGCCTCGGGAGGTGTCGTTGCCTCCGCGGGCGCTGTGCTTGGTCGTGCCGGAGGCGCGCTGGATTGTGGCGTCGGAGGTGTGCCCTCGCCGTCCAGGAGGGCGCGCGGCGCCGACGGAGCGGGCTGCTTGCGCCGCAGGGCGCGCTGTACCCAGCGGTCGATGGCCTGATCCAGCCCCACCGCCTGGCTGCGCCCCGCGTCCAGTGCCTCACTCGCGATGCCGCCGGAGGACCGGGCGATCACCGCGCCGAGGTCGGTCTGCTCGACCAGCTTGTCCACGTCCACGCGCGCGAGCAGCGCGTTGATGTCGATCTGGTCGAGCAGGGCTCCGGTGTCGATCCGCGCGAGCACCGCGTTCAGATCGACCTGCTCGACTATGGCGGTCACGTCGACCTGGGCCAGCAGCGCGTTCACGTCCACCTGCGCCAGCACGGCGTTCAGGTCGACCCGCTTGATGAGCGCATTAAGGTCCACCGCGTTCAGCACGAGGTCCACCACACGCTCGGCGACCCGCTGCGCCATCGCCTCGACCGGATCGGTGATCCGGCGGTGCGCGCTCATCGGACCACCGCGAGCCCGTAGATCCCGTTGATAACCATGATCCCTCCCACCGCGACAAGCACGCCGATGAGAATGAGCTTGCCATGCGCGCGCAGCCAGCCGTTGAAGGCCGTCAGATAACGAGTCGTGGCTCCCGGGGCGACCAGGTGGACCACAATTGGCAGCCACACCAGCAGCACGTTGATGACCACGACGATGATCAGGGCTAGGAGCGTGAGATCGAAGCTGGCCCGTGCTGTCGCGATCACCTGTACGGCGGCGAGGAAGCTGATCCCGGGAGCGAAGATCAGCAGGCCGACGAGGAACGCGCTCATCGGCGCCGGGTCGGCCACCAGTTTGGACACGATTCCTGTCGCCGGCTTGCTCGGGTCGGGTGGGCGCGCCTTGCGCCGTGCGACCACCACGGCCGCCGCCAGCAGCAGGATGCCCAGGGCGAGGCGCAGCCCGTAACGTGGCGTATGCTCCGCCGGGCGCTGCAGGTTTACGCTGCGCAGTACCGCCAGCAGAATCACGGCCATGACCAGGCTCATGATGACCGCTCCGGCGAGGTAGAACGCGGTGACGTACCGGGGCCGCGCGGAGCCGAGGTACACCGCGGCGACCAGCAGCGCCGTCGGCGACAGCGCCGCCAGCAGCGCGAGCCCGGCTGCCTGGATCAGCATCGGCCGGCTACCACCGGATCCGGCGCGGCCGCCTCAGGGAGGACACCGTCGCGCTCAAGTCTGGCTGGCGATCTCTGCTGGCTTGGCGGGCGGCCTGCCGATCAGCTCGATCAGCCCGAGGACCACGAGCAGGACGATGACTAGCACGATCACGCTGCCGGCGGTCGGGCGGCCCTGGAACACGAAGATGATGGCGGCCAGGCCCACCGCGCAGATGCGCAGTGCGTGCCGGTGCGCATAGGTCCACCGGCCGGCCGGGCCGGTGCTCACCCCGCGGCGCTCGCCACGCGCCCGGATCCAGTCGAAGCCTTTGACGAAGGCCGCCCGGGTCCGCACCGCGGTCACCGACGGCCCGGTGAAGAAGGCGGCGATCGCCACCACCAGGCCAAGGACCAGAAGCGCGCGCAGCGCGATCTTGATGAACCGGACCAGCGTGTCGAACGCAGCGGCGGCAGCATCGCTGGGAAACACTGAATTGGGGACGCTGTTGAGATAGATACCGCGGGCGACCAGCAGGGCCGCGCCGAGGACCAGCATCGAGGCGGCGAAGCCCAGCCCGGCCCCGATCAGGGCCCGCCGGTGGCCCCGGGCGATGTACACCCCCGCGGCGATCAGCACCAGCGTCGCTATCGGCAGGATGATCTTCAGGTCGTTGAGCACCCGGTAGAGGGTTTGCGCCTGGACCAGGGTCTTGGAGGAGAACAGCGCGATCGTGGGGTGGATCGGCGGGAGGCTGTTCACCAGCGTGAATCCGCGCTGGGCCAGGTTGTCCTTGACGATGGCGATGAAAGGGGCCAGGTCGAGGGTAACCTGGCCATTACTGACGGTGATCGCTCCACCTTGCCCGGAGAGGGCCTGCACCAGGGTTTGATGGGCCGCCCTATTGACCTGAATCCAGGCGTTGGCGAACCTAGGGCCGGTCACCAGCTTGTGCACGGTGTTGTGCACGAAGCTATTGATCGCGCCCGCCAGCGTGGGGGCGAACGTCTTGAGAAGCGTGCCCACCCGGGGCAGGCCCTTACTTGTCAGCACGTCAGCGGCCTCGCTGGCGCGCCCGGACACGTCGAGGCGGCTGGTGATCGCAACCGTGATCTTGTCGGTCAGCGCGTTCTGGATGGCCGGCTCGTGGATCAGCGGCTCGATGTTCGCGACGTAGCGGTTGGTGTCGGAGACCTGGTTGGCGGTCCAGACCCCGATCACGGACAGCGGGGCGAGCACGCAGCCGAGCACGATGAGCACCACTGCCACGGGGGTCCGCCAGGAGAAACGGTGCCGTGGCCGCAGGTCTGACTGCTTGCCCCGCAATTCGGTTACCTCACCCCTAAGGCGGTCCAGTTCGGCCCGCTCGTCCTTGCTGAGCCCATTGGCCTCAGCGCTGCCATCCGGGTTGCCGTCGGTCTCGGTCAAGGCTCATCTCCTCCCGACCGGGCGCCGCCGCACCGCAGGGGCCGCCGTGAAGGTATGTCTTCGTGTATCCGTTCACGCTGTTCCTGACCGGCGCGCGGTACCTCACCCGGCCGGGGTGAATCGGCAGGCTGAGGTTGGTGAGAGAACGGTGTCATGACCATCGGTGGGAGCATCGCACTGATCGTCGTGGGCGCCATCCTGCGCTTCGCGGTGACCTGGCATGGCAAGTACCTCGACATCCAGGCCATCGGCGTGATTTTGATGGTGGCCGGGGTGGTCGGGCTCGGCGTAGCGGTGGGCCTGCTCATCTCGCGGCGGCGCGCCCGTGCGGGGACGCAGGTCTACGAGGAGCGGCGCTACATGGAGCCGCCTGGGTGACCCTTCCGTCGGGGGCGCCGCCCCGGCCGCGCGCCGAGGGCGGTCCCAGCCGGGCGTGGCGTGCGCGCGTGGTGGATCCACGGCTGCTCAGGCACGCGGCGGCGGCGCGTGGTTACCTGCTGGCCGCGATCGCGCTCGGGCTCGCCGCGGCGGCCCTGATCCTCGCGCAGGCGGGTCTGCTCGCGACCGTGCTGGCGACCGCGGGCCGTGACGGCGCCACGGCCGCGCTATGGACACCGCTGCTGCTGTTGCTGGCCGTGGTGGCGGGGCGGGCGGTGCTGATGGCACCGGTGAGGCGGTGGCGTTGCGGGCCGCGGCCGTCGTGAAGTCCCGGTTGCGGCGGGCCCTGGCGGCCCGCGCGTTGCGCCTCGGCCCGGCGTGGCTGGGCGGCCAGCAGACCGGCGAGATCACCGCGCTGGCCACCCGCGGCCTTGACGGGCTGGATGCCTACTTCGCCCGCTACCGCGCCGCCGGATGCGTCGCGGTCGGCCGGCCCCGCTGGCGCTCGGCGCGCCGATGCGCGGGCCGCGGAAATCAGGCTGGACGAGATCACCGTGACCTATCCCGGTGGCCGCCGCCCGGCCCTTGACCGGGTGTGCCTTTCGGTCTCACCGGGGGAGCGGATCCTGGTCACCGGGCCCAGCGGTGCCGGTAAGAGCACGTTGTTCGCCCTGCTGCTCCGGCTGATACAGCAGTCCTCGGGAACGGTCACGGTGGGCGGCACGGACCTGGCCGAACTGGATCCGCAAGGATGGCGTGCCCAGATCGCCTGGGTGCCGCAGCGGCCCTACCTGTTCCCCGGCACCGCCGCGGAGAACATCGCCCTCGGCCGCCGCGGTGCGAGCGACGACGCGATCCGCCGGGCCGCTCGCCTTGCCGGGGCCGCCGGGTTCATCGAGTCCTGGCCGGCCGGCTATCACACGGCCCTTGGCGAGCGCGCGGCCGCGCTGTCGGCGGGGCAGCGGCAGCAGATCGCGCTGGCGCGGGCGTTCCTGCGGGACGCGCCGCTGCTGCTGCTCGACGAACCGGCCGCGCACCTGGATCCGGCCAGTGCGGCCCGGCTCGGCGAGACCCTGCAAGCGCTGCCGACCGGCCGCACCGTCATCGTGATCACCCACGCCCCGCACTGGACGGGGGCGACCGGCCGCGTCGTCCGCCTCGACGCCGGCCGGCTGCGGACCCCAGCCGACGCCGGCGACCGCCACGCCGCGGCGGTGCCCCAGTGACCGGGCACCCGTTGCTGTGGCTGCTGCGGCTGGCCCGGCCGCTGCGCGGGCGACTGCTGCTGGCGGTGCTGGCCGGTGCGGCGGCGACCGGGTGCGGCGTGGCCCTGCTGGCGGTGTCGGGGTTCCTGCTCGCCCGGGCGTCGCAGCATCCCAGCATCGTGGCCATCTCGGTCGCGGTGGTCGCGGTCCGCGGGCTGAGCGCCGGGCGCGGGGTGTTCCGGTACCTCGACCGGCTGATCTCGCACGACGTGGCCTTCCGTATCCTCGCCGATGTCCGGACGGCGGTGTACCGCGGGGCCGAACGGCTGGCACCGGCCGGGCTCGCCGCTTTCCGCTCGGGTGACCTGCTCGCCCGGCTGGTCGGCGACGTGGATGCCACCCAGGACCTGTTCCTGCGCGGCATCGGTCCCCCGCTGGCCGCGGCCCTGGCCGGCGGGGGCGCGGTGGCGGCCTGCCTGCTGATCCTGGCGCCGGCCGGTGCGGTGCTCGCCCTGGGCCTGCTGACCGGCGGCATAGTGGTGCCCGCCCTGACGGTGACTCTCTCCCGCAGGTCGGCGCGGCACGCGGCGCCCGCTCGCGGCGAGGTGGGCGCGGCGCTGACCGAGATCCTCTCCGGTGCCGCCGACCTGCATGTGTTCGGCGCGCAGGACGACGCACTGGCCGCCATGGCCGCCGCCGACAGCAGGCTGACCGCCCTGGAACGGCGGTCCGCCGCCGCGGCCAGCGCCGGCGGCGGGCTGCTTGTGCTGGTGTCCGGCCTCACCGTGTGGAGCGTGCTTGTGCTTGGTGTGGCCGCCGTGTCCGCTGGCACTCTCGGCCGGGTGCCGCTGGCGGTGATCACGCTCACCGCGCTTGCCTCCTTCGAGGCGGTCACGGCGATGCCAGCGGCGGCGCTGCAACTCGGCTCGGCCCGCGCCTCCGCCCGCCGCCTCGCGGCGATCCAGGATGCGCCGAGCCCGGTGACCGAGCCCGCGGCACCCCGGCCGCTCCCGGCCGGGCCCGCGGCGGTACGGCTGCGCGGCGTGCGGGTCAGGTACACGGCGGACGGCCCGCTCGCGCTCGACGGGCTCGATCTCGACCTGGAGCCGGGACGCCGGGTCGGGCTCGTCGGGCCGGTCGGCGCGGGCAAGTCCACGGTGGCCGCGCTGCTGCTGCGGTTCTGCGAACCCTGCGCCGGCTCCGTCACCCTGGGCGGTGCCGAACTGGCCAGCTACCGTGCCGACGACGTGCGGGCCGTCATCGGCGGGTGCCCGCAGGACTCGCACATCTTCGCGGGCACGATCAAGGACAACCTGCGCCTGGCCCGGCCGGGCTCGAGCGATGAGGAACTGGCGGACGCCGCCGCCCGGGCCCGCCTGCTGCCCTGGATCCGAGGCCTGCCGCTGGGCTGGGACACCCCGGTGGGGCGCATGGCACGGCCATGTCCGGCGGGGAGCGGCAGCGGCTCTTCCTGGCCAGGGCGCTGCTCGCCGACCCCGCCGTGCTGATACTTGACGAGCCCACCGCCCACGTGGACCAGGAAACTGCCGCCGCGCTCACCGCCGACCTGCTCGGCCTGACCGCGGGCCGGACCACCCTGCTCATCACCCACGACATGGCCGGGCTCGAATGCCTGGACGAGATCGTCGTACTGGACCGCGGCAAGGTCGTGCAGCGCGGCACCCACGCTCAGTTGATGCGCACCGGCGGCCGCTACCGACGGCTGCGGGTGGCCGCCGGGCCCAGCGGCTAGCTCTGCCCGTCCCTGGGGGAACGGAACGCCGCGACCAGCCGGGCCACCAGCGTGGCCAGGAAGATCTGACCGGTCAGCGCCTCCAGGACCGCCACGGCCTGCCCGGAACTGTATGCAGCCGTGTAGTCGCCGTAGCCCAGGGTGGTCAGCGTGGTGAAGCTGAAGTACTGGAAGGTCTGGGTCGTGGCCTTCTCGCCTGCGGCAAAGAAGTGGTCGCCGCTGAAGTGGTAGATCGCCGCGAAGAAGGAGGCGAACATCAGGCCGATGACGAGGTAGGCGCTGAACGCGCCGAAGATGCTCTGCAACGTCACCGTGCCGAAGGTCAGCACCCGGTAGACGATCATCACGGACGCGATGAGCAGCACCAGGCCGGTCCAGATGTTGGCGACTCCGGTACCGATGTCACCGGTCGCCGTGCTGAGCGAGAGGGTGAATATGACCGGCACGCCCACGACCGCGGCGATCAGCAGCAGGCGCACCGCGCGCCGCGACACCGAAGAACTCCGCAGCGCCAGCAGCATGGCCACGGTGAACAACACGACCTGCAGCGCCTCGATCCACCGCGCGGTGACGAACGCGGACAGCAGATAACTGGCGATCAGCACGAGCAGGAGCGCCCCGTAGCGGCCGGGCTGGGCGCCGGCGGAGGGCAATGACTTCAGGAACGCCATGCCCAGCCCCATGATCCTCCGGATGGTGGCATGCACAAAAGGCTCGCGTCGCGGCGCGGGCGCCGGTTCACCCGGGGCGGGTGACGTGCGGTGATACCGTGCGGCCAGCGCGGATGCCCTCTGCGGAAGGTCAGTGAATGGTCAGCTAGCCACCAGAAAGTATCCAGCTAAGCGTAAGCATCTCCTGAGACCCCATTCAGGTCCGGCGGCGAACCTCTATATCGGCGGACTTATCGAATGGGGGCGAGACGTGTCCAGGCAGATGACCGTAACCCTGCCCGCGACCGGGCGGGCGGCAGGTCTGGCTCGGCGGGCGACCCGCGACACCCTGGCGTCGTGGCAGGTGGCACACCTGGAGGAGACCGCGGTACTGCTGGTCTCCGAACTGGTCGGCAACGTGCTGCGGCACGCGCGGACCGGGGCGCTCGCCATGGCACTGTGCCTGGACCTTGAGCTGGCATCGCTGCTGATCGAGGTGCACGACACCGACCCGCGCGCGCCACGCCCGCGCACTCCGGAAGCACTTGACGAGTCCGGATTCGGCTTCGTGCTCATCGAGGCCCTGGCGGGTAAGTGGGGCGTGCGCCAGACGGGGATCGGCAAGGCGGTCTGGGTGGAACTCGACGCCAGGCAGCCGGTCAACCACCCGTAACAGGGGATGCTTGCCGGGCACGCAAGCAGGAAAGATACGCATCATGCCATTGCATGATCGTGACACCATCCGTGACCAGATGGCGGACTGCGTGTTCGCCGACCGCGACCTGACCAGGCCGGTGCCCAAATACACGTTCCCGCGGGAGGGGACGCTGCCCAGGGACGCGTTCCAGTTGGTGTCGGATGAACTGATGCTCGACGGCAACGCACGCCAGAACCTGGCCACGTTCTGCCAGACGTGGGAGGAACCTGAGGTTCTTGCCCTGATGGCGCTGGCGATCAACAAGAACATGATCGACAGAGACGAGTACCCGCAGACCGCCGAGATAGAACGGCGGTGCGTGCACATGATGGCCGACCTGTGGAACGCGCCCGAGGCGGCCAACACCGTCGGCGCCTCGGCCATCGGCTCGTCCGAGGCGTGCATGCTGGCCGGGATGGCGGCCAAGTGGCGGTGGCGGGCCAAGCGACGGGCCGCGGGCAAGAGCACCGACAACCCGAACATGGTGTGCGGCCCGGTGCAGGTGGTGTGGCACAAGTTCGCCCGCTACTGGGACATCGAGATGCGCGAGGTCCCGATGGCGCACGGGCGCTACATGATGGATCCGGCCACGATGCTCGAGCGGGTCGACGAGAACACGATCATGGTCGTGCCGACCCTCGGCGTCACCTACACCGGCGCGTACGAGCCGGTGGAGGCCATGTCCAGCGCCCTGGACCAGCTGCAGGCCGACACCGGCCTCGACATCGACATTCACGTGGACGGGGCCAGCGGCGGTTTCCTCGCCCCGTTCTGCGCGCCGGAGGTCGCCTTCGACTTCCGGCTGCCGCGGGTCAAATCGATCAGCGCCTCGGGACACAAGTTCGGGCTGGCTCCGCTGGGGGTGGGCTGGGTCCTCTGGCGAGACGCCGCCGAACTCCCCGACGACCTCATCTTCCACGTCAACTACCTCGGCGGCGACATGCCGGTGTTCCAGATCAACTTCTCCCGTCCGGCCGGGCAGATCATCGCCAGCTACTACAACTTCCTGCGCCTGGGGTATGACGGCTACCGGCGCATCCACCAGGCGTCCTACGAGATCGGGCAGTACCTCGCCGCCGAGGTCGTCAAGCTGGGGCCGTTCGAGCTGCTGTGCGACAGCAACCCCGCCACCGGCATCCCGACCGTCACCTGGCGGATCCGCGCGGGCGAGAACCCCGGGTACACCCTGTTCGACCTGGCCGACCGGCTGCGCAGCCGCGGCTGGCAGGTGCCGGCCTACACTCTCACCGGAGCGGCCTCCGATATCCCCGTCCAGCGCATCCTCGTCCGCCTGGGGGTCAGCCGTGACATGGCCTCGCTGCTGCTGGACGACTTCCGCGACGCGGTGGCGCATTTCGGCAAGCATCCGGTGACGGTTCCGATGTCCAAGGAAGAGTCGAGCGGGTTCAGCCACCTGTAGAAACCAGAGGATCACCCGCAGAAGGTGACGCCCAGACGCCGCCGGCTAGTGCCATGCCACGGTCCCATGGGCCCGGTCTTTGAGCCGTGCGCGGGGGACCAGTCTGAGACCTATTTGCCGCCGGGTGTCGTCTGGTCCCGGCTGACGCACGCGCCTCTCCGGCCTCACCCGTCGACGGACGCACCGGACGGTCTGTGAGCGCATGGCAACTGCGAGAACACAGCAGTCGTTTGCGGCAATTGCGTCACGCAAGATCTCTTGACGTGATAATTGCCGTGCAAGAGCATGGAACGTGAGACTGTCTGGAGGGATGCGGCTCGAGAGGTGGAGGACAGCTACGTTCGTCAGCGGAACGGCCGAGCGCGGCACGCGGATATGCCCGGGCTCGACCTGAACGCGTCGAAGCTCCGGCCGCCGCCCCCGCGGCCCGGCACCATCCGCCGGTCGTCGCTGATCACGCGGCTGGACCAAGAGGATTCCCGGCCGATCGTCTCGATCGTCGCACCGCCGGGTTACGGGAAGACCACGCTGCTCTCGCAGTGGGCCGGGCGCCAGGAGGGGAATTTCGCCTGGGTGTCCGCTGACGAGAAGGACAATGACCCTAAAGTGCTGCTCAGCTATGTCGCGGCGGCGCTGGATCGGGTTCAGCCGATCGGCCAGCGGGTTTTCGAGGCGCTGGCCTCGCCCGTCAGTTCCGTGCCAGGATCGGTCGTGCCGCGGCTGGGGTCCGCGCTCTGGTCGGTGACCGTACCGGTCGTGCTGATCCTTGACGACGTTCACCTGCTCACCAACCGGGAGTGCCGTGACGCCCTGTCAGTGCTGGCCGGCCATGTACGACCCGGCTCGCGGCTGGTATTGGCCGGGCGAGGCGAGCCACCGCTGCGGATCGCGCGGCTGCGCGCGGAGGGCAGGGTCCTGGAGATCGGTCCTGGTGACCTGTCGCTGACCCTCCAGGACGCGGCCGCACTGCTGCGCGCGGCTGACGTGACACTCCGCGAGGATGAGGCGGCCGTGCTTCATCAGCGGACCGAGGGATGGCCCGTCGGACTGTACCTGGCGGCGCTCTACGTACGAGAAGGAGGCTGCGTGAAGCGCGCGGCGGTGTCCTTCGGCGGCGACGACCGGCTCGTCAGCGAGTACATCGAAGCGGAGTTCTTGGAGCGGATCTCCCGGCGGCATCGGGATTTCCTGAGCCACACCGCGGTGCTCGAGCGGGTATCCGCGCCACTGTGCGAGGCGGTGCTAGACATGCCCGGGTCTGGTGCGATCCTGGCGGATCTGGCCGGGTCGAACCTGCTACTGGTGCCGCTGGATCGGCGCGGGGAGTGGTACCGCTACCACTACCTGTTCCGCGACATGCTGCTAGCCGAACTGGAGCGCCAGCAGCCCGACCTGATTCCGGTGCTCCAGCGGCGCGCTGCCAACTGGTGCCTGCTCAACGACCTGCATGAAGAGGCATTGGATTACTTCATGGCGGCCGGGGACGTCCCCGGGGTGGCTGGCCTGGCCGAGAAACTCTGGCTGCCGACCTACTGGCTAGGCCGGCGCGCAACCGTCCAGCGGTGGCTTCGATGGCTAGACGAGCAGGACGGGATGGAGAGGTACCCCATGGTCGCCGTGTGGGCCTCGATCCTGTCCGCCGTTATGGCGCGGCCAGCCGAGACCGAGCGATGGGCTGATGCGCTCGATCGCTGGCAGTACGACGACATGGCCCGGTCGGCTGACCCCGCCGCCGAGGCCTGGGCCGCCGTAGTCCGGGCTGGCCTGTGCCGACATGGAGCCAAGCAGATGCTCGCCGACGCTGACGACGCCGTACAGCGGTTCGCGGCCCAGCAGTTGGCCGGGCAGCGGCCCGCGCTCTTTCAGCGGATCGCGGAGCCGACGCCCGCGCTGTTTCAAGGGATTGCCCGAGTGCTGTGCGGTGACCTCGACGGCGGTGACGCGTCCCTGGAACGCGGGGCCAGCACTGCGGAGGAAGTCGGCGCGCACGAATTCCTGGCCCTCGCGCTGTGCGAACGGTCACTGATCGCCATGGCACGTGGCGAATGGAGCCAGGCCGAGGTTCTAGGCGAACGGGCGAGCAGCGCTCTGCGCCGAACCGGGATAGAAGAAAGCTACATTACGCCCCTGGTCTGTGCGGTACAGGCTCGTGCCGCCATGCACCGGGGAGACGTGTCGGCGGCACGCCAGCAGCTCATCAACGCTCAGCGGCTGCGGCCTGCGCTGACCTACGCGCTTCCTTACTGGGCGGTTCAGGCCCGGATCGAGCTCATCCGCGTACACCTCGCGCTGGCCGACATCGTCGGGGCCAAGACGCTGATGCGGGAGATCGACGAAGTGCTCCGCCGTCGGCCCGATCTGGGCACCCTGGTCGGCCAGGCTCAGCTACTGCGCATCCAGCTCGCTGGGGAACTCGACCCCAGTGTGCCCGGAGCCTCAGCCCTGACCATTGCCGAATTGCGCATCCTGCCGATGCTGGCCACGCATCTGTCATTCCCGGAGATCGGCGCCGAGATGTTCCTCTCGCCGCATACGGTCAAGTCCCAGGCGATGTCGCTCTACCGGAAGCTGGGCGCCTCCTCCCGGAGCCAGGCGGTTACCCGCGCGCGTGATATCGGCCTTCTCGATAACTGATAGCCGGCTTCATGCCATCGGTGGCGTTTCGGCGAACTCGCCGGAAATGGCGGTTGAACCCGCATCCGGTGACCGTGTTGTGGGCCACTTGTGTCCCAATGAGCCACGGATATTTCTGTCCGCGTGCCGCCATGGGTGCTGGGCATACGGATGATTTCATGCCAATCGCATGATGTGAGCGCGGCCCTGCCGACGTTGGGTGGTTATAGGGGGCGAGGGTGCCCCACGGCAGCCCGGGAACGGCAGCCCGGCTGGCAACCAAGGGGGTAACTTCCCGGCCAGGACGAAGGGGTCTGGTGCCGGCGGAGGGTGGGAGCGCAGGAGGTAATGATGGCTGTCAATGTCGCAAATCATGGGCCGTGCCGCACCCGGCGGTCAGCGGGGCCGGCCGGCGACCCGATCCTGACATCAAAGATCACTGTGCCCGAGGTGCCGGAATGGGCGGTCCTGCGGCCGCGGATCACCGGACTGATCGCCGAGGGCACCCGATGGTGCCCGCTCACCGTTGTCACCGGCCCTCCCGGAGCGGGCAAGACGATGGCGGTGGCGTTGTGGGCGGCGGCGCAAACCGGGCCGGTGGCGTGGGTTGGCCTGGATGACTTCGACAACCGGCCGGGCATGTTCTGGTCCTATGTCGTGGCCGCGCTGCGCCGATCCGGCGTGACTGCGCCGAGGGCAATGCATCTCGTCCCGCAGCCCCGGGCCGTCGATGAGGGGTTCTTGCTGCGGCTGACCGCGGCGCTGGCGAACCAGGACCCGGCGGTGACGCTGGTCCTTGACGACGTGCACATGCTGCGAGAGCCGGAGGCGCTGAAAGAGCTTGACTTCGTGCTGCGAAACGCCGGGGCCGGCTTGCGGATCGTCGTCACCTCGCGGATGGATCCGCTGCTGCCGTTGCACCGCTACCGGGTGGCCGGGCAACTAGCCGAGATCCGGGCCAGCGACCTCGCGTTCAGCGCGGCCGAGGCAAGCCTGCTGCTGGCTGAGCGCTGCGGCGCGCTGCCTGCGGATGCACTGGACGCCTTGATCCAGCGGACCGAGGGCTGGGCGGCCGGGCTTCGCCTGGCCGCGATGTCCCTGGACGGTCATCCCGACCCCGGCCAGTTCGTCAAGGAGCTGATGGCCGAGGATAGCGCCTTGATCAGCTACCTGGTCGACGAGGTGCTCAATGTCGCGCCGCCGGCGGTGCGCGAGGTGCTGCTGAGCACGAGCATCCTGGAGCACATCAAAGCCGATGCCGCCGTGGACCTGACCGGCGATCCGCGGGCCGGGGGAATCCTAGCGGCGCTGATGCGCACGAACGCCTTCGTCCAGCCGATCGGGTCAGGGTGGTACCGGTACCACACGTTGTTCGCCGAGATGCTCCGGCTGAAGCTGCGGTTGGAGCATCCGGACCGGGTCGCTGTCCTGCACCAGCGCGCGGCCCGGTGGTACGAGCGCAAGGGCATGCTGACCGACGCGGTGCGCCAGGCCACCCGAGCCGGCGACTGGCCGCTCGCCGCCGGCATAGTCGTGGACGACCTGGCGATCGGCCAGCTGATCGGGCTGCGAGATGGCCAGGACCTAGTAACAGAGTTCGCACGCATGCCTTCCGGCCCGGCCTGGACGAGTCCGGCGCCGTACCTGGTCTCGGCGGCGATAGCGGTGGCCGCCGGGCAGCACGATTCGTGCGCAACCGCGCTGAATGCCGCCGAGCCCCTGCTGGCGGGTCTTCCCGCCGCCCAGCAGGTCGCCGGACGGCTGGCTGCTGAGGTGATCCGTCTCACTTCCTGTCTGCGCACCGGGGATCTGACGGCGGCGGCACCGGTCGCCGACCAGGCCGAGCTAATGCTGCGCCAGGCTGCGGGCGCGAAGCTGGACCGCCATCCCGAGGTTGCGCAGCATGTGCGGTCCGGCCGGGCCGCCGTGGAGCTGTGGTCGGGGCGCCCGGGGGAGGCGGCCCGCATCCTCGAGGCCGGGCTGGCCGCCGAAGCCGCGGCCGGCCGGGAGTACGAGCTCGCCGATTGGGCCGGCCCGCTCGCACTGGCTGAGGCTCTTGCCGGCCGGCTGTCCCGTGCCGCGGAGCTGGCCGGACAGGCCCTCCCCGGTGGCATGCGCCGGCAGCCCGGCCGGCACCCGCACCCGGCTCCGCTGGTCGCGCTGGCCTGGGTGCATCTGGAACGCAACGAGCTACACCAGGCCCGTGGCGCCCTCATGCAGGCCGACGCCTCCCTCGGCGCCAGCCCCGACCGGCTGACCGGGGCGGTGGCTTACCTGGTGGCGGCGGGCGGCGCGCTGGCTGAGGGACGCGCCACGGTGGCCGCGCAGATCGCCGCCAGGGCCAGGTCCGGATGGTCAGCCCCGGTATGGCTCGACCAGCAGCTGACCCTAGCCGAGTCCCGCGCCTGGGCCGCGGCCGGCGACGTCCAGGCCGCCGTGGCCGCCGCCGAACGGGCCGGACCTTCGTCTGAAGCGGCCGCCGCCCTCGCGTACGCCTGGGCGGTCGCGGGCGACGGCGAGAGCGCATCGCGCGCGCTCGCCCCGGTGCTCGCCGATGGCACCCTGCCTGACCGGGTCAGGCTGCAAGCGCTGCTCGTCGACGCCCGGCTCGGCTACGCCCGCGGTGACGCTGCGCACGGTCGCCGCAGCCTGGCCTCCGCCCTGCGGCTGGCCGAACGCGAACAGCTCAGGCTGCCGCTGCTGACCGAGCGCAGCTGGCTCGGGCCGGTGCTGCAGCGCGACCCCGAACTGGCCGATAGCCACCGGCGCCTGCTTGAACCGGCTCTCGGCACCGGTCTGCTCGCCGCCCCGGCACCAGCCCGCGATCAGGAGCCGGTCCTGATCATCGAGCCGCTCACCGAGCGCGAGCGAGAGGTGCTCGTTCACGTGTCAGGCATGCTGAACACCGCCGAGGTCGCTAGCGAGATGTACATCTCGGTCAACACCGTCAAGACGCACCTGCGGAACATCTACCGCAAGCTCGCGGCGGCGCACCGTAATGAAGCCGTCCGCCGCGCCCGCCAGCTCGAGCTCATCTGACCTCACCGGGCCCGAGTGCCGCTCCGGCCGTGGCGTAGGTCCTGGGCGAGGCCGCGATGTGGCTAATGACTCGTTGAGGCCGCATTGATCTGGTAGTACGTTCTGATGCATGGAGCCGGAGGTCGTCAGTGCGGTTCCGGTGACGTCCGGCCGGGATCACGGGGCCGTTCCGGGACTGGCGTTCGCGCTGCCCGAGTCGAAATTCCACCCGCCCGGGATCCGGCCGGGAATTGTGGTCCGGACCGCCCTAGTCGAGCGGCTGGCCGCTACCCGGGCGCCGGTCATCACCGCGGTCGCCCCGCCCGGCTACGGCAAGACGACGGTCCTGGCGCAATGGGCGGAACGGATCGGTTCGCACGTGGCCTGGCTGTCCTGCGACGACGGAGACAACGATCCGGTCGTGCTGCTCAGTGCTCTTGCGGTCGCCCTTGACCGCATCGGGCCCGTCGACCCGGAGATATTCTCGGCCTTGGCTTCCTCGGGCGCCGACATCACCATGGTGCCCAGGTTCGTGTCCGCTGTCGCCTTGGCCCGGTCGCCGGTGACCGTGATACTCGACCATGCCGAGGCGATCACGAATAGACAATGCCGCAACACGATCGCCGAGTTGGCCCTGCGCCTCCCGCCTGGCTGGCAGCTCGCGCTGGCATCGCGCACCGCCGTGTCGCTGCCGACGGCGCGGCTGCGCGCTCGAGGCGGAATTCTCGAGATCACCGCGGGCGACCTGGCCATGGGACCGCCGGAAGCGCATTCATTGCTGAAGGGAGCAGGAGTCGAGACCGATGAGCCCAGCCTTCGCGATCTTCTGCAGCGGACAGAAGGATGGCCGACCGGGCTGTACATCGCCGCGCTGGCCATCAAGTCCGGCACCCGGTACGACGATGTCGGCTTCACGCTCACCGGCGACGACGTCTACATGGGCGATTACCTGCGTTCGGAACTCCTCGACCGGACCTCCCGCGCGGAAGCGTCGTTCCTCACCCGTACGTCGGTCCTGGACCGGATGTGCGGATCCCTGTGTGACGCGATCTTGGATGCGAAGGGATCCGCGGCTGTCCTCGACCAGATGGAGGCCCGGAACCTGCTGCTGATACCGCTCGACCGCCAGCGTGAGTGGTATCGGTACCACCATTTGCTCCGGGACCTGCTGCGGTCGGAACTCCGGCGCCGGGAGCCCGCTCTGGTGGATCATCTCCATGTCCGGGCGGCGGCCTGGTTCGAGGCGAACGCCATGCCAGAGGCTGCGATCGGTCACGCCCAGGCGGCAGCAGACTACGACCGGGTGGCCCGGCTGATTCTGGAGCTAATACAGCCCGTCTGGGCCAGCGGCCGCGTCGAGACGGTGACCCGGTGGATGGAGTGGATCCGGGATATCACGTCAGCCGAGTATTACGGGGCGATCGCCGCGCACGGCTCATTGATCTTCGCGCTGCTCGGCCAGCCCAGGGAGGCCGAGCGTTGGGCTGCCGCCGCCGAACGCGCGTCCCCAGTTGGCGTCCTTCCGGACGGAAGCACGACGGAGGCCACGCTCGCCTACCTGCGCGCGAACCTCTGCCGCAAGGGCGTCGGCGAGATGCGGCGCGACGCGCAGATCGCCTGGGAGGGGCTGAGCCCGACCAGCCCGTACCGGGCGACCATGCTGTACACCGAGGGCATTTCCTACCTGCTCGAGGGTGGTCTCGCCCGGTCCGAGGCCATTCTCGCTCGCGCGCTCGATCTTGCGACCCACTCCGGTAGCTTGCCCCTCGCCGGCCTGATCCTGGCCGAGCAGTGTGGCGTGGCCGCCGAACGCAATGACTGGGTCGCAGTCACGACCCTCGCGCAGCGAGCAGCCGCGATCGTGGAGGACGGGCGTTTCGGCGACTACTGGACCAGTGCCCTGGTTTATGCGTGGGCGAGCCGTGCCGCCGCCCACGAAGGCGATACCTCCCGGGCGCGGTTCTACCTCGGCCGGGCATCCCGGCTCCGGCCCCTGCTGACCTACGCCCTGCCCGTGGTGTCAGTCCAGGCCCTGCTCGAGATGACCCGCTCCTACATCACGCTGGGCGACTCCGGGGGGGCCTCGGCCGTCCTGGCCCAGGCCCGCGGCATTATCCGGCAACGACCAGACCTCGGCTTCCTCCCCGCGGTGGCCGAGCAACTACGGGCGAATCTCGCCACGACCAGTGCGCGCGCAGTGGGCGCCTCGTCACTTACCGCGGCTGAGTTGCGGCTGATGCCACTGTTGTCCACGCACCTCTCGTACCAGGAAATCGGCGAGCGGCTGTATATCTCCAAGAACACGGTCAAGACACAGGCCTACTCCGCCTACCGCAAGCTCGGGGTCTCGACGCGCAGCGACGCGGTCATCCGCGCCCGTGAACTCGGCTTGGACGCTCTCTGACCGTCCCCTTCCCGGGCACCGGCCTCATTCTCTACGGGTGACGAAAACTCGTGGCCGCTCGGCCAGTATCGGCCTGAGCTACCACGCTCACGATCATCCGGAGAACATGGATGAGATTCCGGATTCCGGTCAGGCGGGACACGCTGCGCCATGACGCCGTGGCCGGCCTGGTGCTCGGCGTGCAAAGCGTTCCCGACGGGCTGG
>Ga0207665_10000697_pt1 | contig 22783 bp, 24 predicted proteins | sample LARL112metaG_FD_184351 | JGI IMG/M metagenome (GOLD analysis project Ga0207665, IMG submission 184351) | Corn, switchgrass and miscanthus rhizosphere microbial communities from Kellogg Biological Station, Michigan, USA - LAR L11-2 metaG... | ecosystem: Host-associated > Plants > Roots >... | reverse complement strand
GACGCCTCGAACAGTCGCGCCCAGACGCTCGTCGCCGTGAAGCCGGGCATCGTGTTCAGCTCGTTGAGGATGACCTCGCCGTCGGACTCGCGGACGAAGAAGTCGACCCGGGCGAGGCCTTCGCACTCGGAGGCGACGAACGACTCCACCGCGCGCCGCTGCAGCAGCTCGACCGTCTCCTGCGGCAGGCCCGGCGGCGGGACGATCAGCTCCATCCCGCCCTCGTCGTATTTCGACGCGTAGTCGTACCACTCGTGCTCGAGGGTGTCGATCTGGCCCGGGAGCGAGGCGATGGGCGGCGGCACGCGGTTGCCGAGGACTCCAACCTCCACCTCCGTGCCGACCACGAACTCCTCGACGAGCACCTTCTCGTCGTGCCGGAAGGCGAGCTCCACTGCCGCCTCGAGCTCGTCCTCGCCGTGCACCTTCGAGATGCCAACGGACGAGCCGAGACTCGCCGGCTTGACGAAGACCGGGTAGCCGAACGGGTTCTCGACCCGGTCGCCGAGCCGGATCGCGTGGTGCGCCGCGACGGGGATGCCGCTGTCGCGCATCACCTTCTTGAACAGGTCCTTGTCCATCGCGAGGGCGGAGCCGGCGACGCCGGAGCCGACGTAGGGGACGTCGGCGAGCTCGAGCAGCCCCTGCACGGTGCCGTCCTCGCCGAACGGGCCGTGCAGGATCGGCAGGACGACGTCGACCGTCCCAACCGCGGCAAGCGTCCCGCTATTGGCCGGAACGGGCAGCGTCTCCGCGGGACGTGTCTCGGTATCAGTTACCAAGACATGTCCCGAACGGTCAGGGCCCCCCGCTTCGAGCGCCCAGCGCCCGTCGCGGCCGATTGCGATCTCGGCGACCTCGTACCGGTCGGGATCGAGTGCCGCGACCACCGAACGCGCCGAGGCGAGCGAGATCTCGTGCTCGCTCGAGCGGCCGCCCGCGAGAACGGCCACGCGAACGCGGCGCCGAGCCGAGCTCACGGTGGAGGCGGCGGCCCCGACGTCGTCGTCGACGTCGTCGTGGTCCCGGGGCCGGGCGAGTACTGGCCGATCGTGATCGTGACCGTGGTGCCCTTCGTCGCCTGCGTTCCGCCGCTCGGGCTCTGCGCCTGGACGATGTTGTCCTGGGTCGGGTCGCTGACGCTCTGGTATTGCCGGGAGACCGTGAAGCCGGCGTTCGCCAGCGTCTGGGCCGCGAGCTGCGAGCTGTCGGCGACGACGTCCGGCACCTGCACCGCCGGCGGGCCGTTCGAGACCTGGAGATCGACCGTCGAGCCCTTCGGCACAGGCGTCCCGGGCGCGGGATTCTGGTGGATCACCTGGTTCTGAGGCGCCGAGCTGTCGACGTAGGTCGGGTTGACGTTGAAGCCTGCGGAGTGGAGCGTGCTGCTCGCCTGGCTGAGGCTCTGGCCGACGACGCTCGGAACGTGCGCCTGCTGAGGGCCGCTCGCCACGTTGACCCGTACCTTCGAACCCTTCGGCACCGACTGCCCGGCGGGCGGGTCGGTCGCCGTCACCTGGCCCTTCGTGTTGCCGGGGACGATGTGCTCCACCGGCTGCAGCCCCGCGTCGGACAGCTCCTGCTGCGCGTCCGTCCACTGCTTGCCCTTCACGTCCGGGATCGTGACCTTCGGCGGCCCCGTCGAGGCGAAGATCGTGACCGTGTCGCCCTTGTGCAGCTTCGTGCCGGGATCCGGATCCTGCTTGAAGACGATCCCCTTCTTGAACCGCTCGCTCGACCCGTGCTGGACGGACGGAGTCAGGTTCGAATTGCGGATCTGCTGCTCGGCCTGCTGCACGGGCTGCCCCGTGTAGAGCTGGACCGGGATCGTGGCCTTGGAGCCGGACAGCTCCTGCCAGACGAGGATGCCCGCGACGACGGCCGCCACGACGAAGAGGAACGCCAGCAGCCAGGCCCACCACGGCCGCTCGTGCCCGACGTGCTCCTCCTCCTCGATGAACGGCGGTGGGACGTCGCGTGACGCTCCGGGAACCGGCGCGATCATGGTCGCGGCCGTGGACTCGACCGGCGTGGCCGGTGGCCGGCGCATGACCTGGGTCGCGGTATCGACGGTGGCCGCCGCGACGGGCAGGCCGCGGGCGACGCGGTCGAGGTCGCCCTCCATCTCGTCGGCGCTCTGGTAGCGGTCGTTCGGATCCTTGGCGAGCGCGCGCAGCACGACCATGTCGAGCTCGGGCGGGATGTCCTTGCGCAGCTCCGACGGCGGCTTCGGCGCGTTCGAGAGGTGCTTCATCGCGACCTCGACCGGCGTGTCGCCCTCGAACGGCGTCTTTCCGGTCAGAAGCTCGTAGAGGACGACCCCGAGCGAGTAGAGATCGGAGCGCTGGTCGACCTCGCCGCCCCTCGCCTGCTCGGGCGAGAGGTACTGCGCGGTGCCGACGATCGAGCCCGTCTCGGTCATCTGGCTCGTGCCGGCGCGCGCGATCCCGAAGTCCGTCACCTTGACGCGGCCCTCGGCGTCGACGAGCACGTTGTGCGGCTTGATGTCGCGGTGCACGATTCCGTGCCGGTGCGCGAAGCGGAGCGCGGAGAGGATCTGGCGCGCGTACTCGATCGCGACCCTCACCGGGGCGGCGCCGTGGCCGACGATGAGCTCCTTGAGCGTCCGGCCGTCGAGGAACTCCATCGCGATGTAGTAGGTGTCCTCGGCCTCGCCGCGGTCGTAGATCGAGACGATGTTCGGGTGGTTCAGCGCCGCCGCGTTCTTCGCTTCGCGGCGGAAGCGCTCGATGAACTGGGCGTCGTTCGCGTGGCGGCCGTTCAGGATCTTGATCGCGACCCGGCGCCCCAGCTCCTGGTCCTCGGCGAGGTAGACGTCGGCCATCCCGCCGGCCCCGAGCTTGCGCTGGATCCGGTAGCGCCCGTCGAACAGCGTGTCGATGAGGGAATCGCTTACCGCCACGACCGCCTACAGCGTAGAGACATGCTCACCGGTGCAACAGCCTTTCGAGGATCGTCCTGGCGATCGGGGCCGAGATAGAGCCGCCGAAGCCGTTCGGCTGTTTCTCCACCACGACTGCGACGACGTAGCGCGGGTTGTTGGCCGGCGCGAAGCAGACGAACCAGGCGTCGTAGACGCTGCCGAGCCCGAGCTCCGCGGTTCCTGTCTTGCCGGCGACGGCGACGCCCGGGATCTGCGCGTTGGTGCCGGTGCCGCTCTGGACGACGAGCTGCATCATCTGGTTCAGCTCGGCGGCCGTTTGGGGCTTGATCACACGGCCGAGCATCTGCGGCCTCGTTTTCACGACCGTCGAGCCGTCGCGCGCGACGATCTTGTCCACGAGGTACGGCTTCGGCTGGACGCCCTTGTTCGCGATCGTGGCGGCGACGAGCGCCATCTGGAGCGGCGTGACGAGCATGCGCTCCTGACCGAACGCCAGCCGTCCGGGGTCGACGCTGTTGAAGTCCTTCGGGTAGTAGAGGCGACCCTTGTTGTAGAGGCCGCTCGCCTGCATCGAGCTCGGCGGCAGGTCGAGCGGCGGCAGCGCGTAGAAGCCGTAGCGCTTCGTGTAGTCGAGGATCGTCTTCGCCCCGAGGTGCATCCCGATCTTGCAGAAGACGGCGTTGATCGAGTGCTCGAGCGCTTGGGAGAAGTTGACGTTGCCGAACGCCTCGTGGCCGCCCGGCGAGTCGGGCGCGCTCGAGTTGAAGACCCTCTGCCCGTACTCGGTGCAGTAGCCGGGGTCGAAGAAGCGCGAGTTCGGCGTGTAGGCGCCCGTGTCCAGCGCGGCGGAGGCGGTGACGAGCTTGAACGTCGAGCCCGGTGGATAGAGGCCCTGCGTCGCGTTGTTCTGCAGGGCCGAGGCGTCGCCGCAGGTTCCCTGGATCTTCTTGATCTTCGCGAAACCGCCTGGCTTCAGGATGAGGTTCGCGTCATACGTGGGCGACGACGCCATTGCGTAGATCGCGCCGGTCTTCGCGTCCATCACCACGACGGCGCCGCACCGGCCGGCGAGCTGCTGGAGCGCTAGCCGCTGGATCGCGGGACGCAGCGTGAGGATCACGTTGTTCCCGTGCACGGTCTGCCCGCCGAGCTTGTCGAGCTCCTCCTTGAGCGTGTTGCTCAGGTTCGTGTTCGCGCCCGTGAGGTAGTCGTCGAACGACTCCTCGAGCCCCGTCGTCGTGCCGGCCGCGGTCGAGTAGCCGATCACCTGCGGCGCGAGGTTGGTCGCCGGGTAGCGGCGGGTGAAGATCGTGAGGCCCTTCTTGCGGTGCTTCACGTTCGTCGCGAGGACGCCCCCCCCGGCGCCGAGGATCTTGCCGCGGTCGACCGTGAGCCGCGAGACGAGCTGGATCGCGTTGTCCTGCCGGTCCGCGAGATCCCCGACGGCCCAGGTCTGCCAGTACGTCGTCGACACGAGCAGGGCGGCGAGCAGGACCATCGCGGCAACCGAGACATGGAGGAGCTGCTTGTTCACGCGCCGGCCCCCTGGCGGTTCGCCCTATGGGAGATCAGGAGCAGCCCCGCGACGAGCAGGAAGTTGGCGACGATGCTCGATCCTCCGTAGGAGACGAAGGGGAGCGTGATGCCCGTGAGCGGGATGACGCGCGTGATCCCGCCGACGATCACGAACGTCTGGAACGCGAAGCCGAAGCTGAGCCCCGCGGCGAGCAGCTTGGAGAAGCCGTCGCTCGCGGCCAGCGCGATCCGGAAGCCGCGCAGGACGAAAGCCATGTAGAGGAGGAGCACCGCGGCGATGCCGACGAGGCCGAGCTCCTGCGCCAGGGCCGAGTAGATGAAGTCCGTGTTCAGGTCGGGGATCACCTGTCGCCCGGTCGCTCCCGTGAAGATCCCGTGGCCCAGGCCGGTGCCGCCGAAGCCGCCGTGGCCGAGGGAGTAGAGCGACTGCACCTCCTGGTAGCTCTGGCAGTTCTGCCTGAGGGACGGCTGGCCGCTGAGCGGGCAGTAGATCTTGTGGGTCGACCAGGGCGAGATCCAGTTCGTGATCCGCTCTCGCACGTGAGGTCTAACCGACGTGATTGCGTACGCGCCCACGAGGAAGAGGCCGAGCGCGCCCGCGACGAAGGAGAGCCTCGCCGTGGCGATGTAAAGCATCGCGACGAAGATCCCGTAGTAGAGAAGCGCGCTGCCCAGGTCGTTCGTCACGAAGAGGACGAGCATCGCGCCGCCCCAGATCGCGAGCAGCGGCCCCCAGTCCTTCAGCCTCCCCTGCGCGAGCACCTCGCGCTTCTCGCGCAGGTACGCCGCGAGAAAGACGATCAGCGCGATCTTCCCGAGCTCGCCCGGCTGGATCTGGAGCGAGCCGACGTGGATCCAGAGCCGCGAGCCGTTGATCGTCTCCCCGATGACGGGCGCGAGCGGAAGGAAGAGCAGCGCAATCGCGGTGACCCCGAAGATGTACTTGTACCGCTCGAGCGCGCGGTAGTCCCTCTGGAGCCAGAACAGCGTCGCGGAGAAGGCGGCGACGCCGATCACGATCCAGAGCGCCTGGCGGAACGCGTTGCTCGCCCCGAGGCGGTAGATCTCCGTCACCCCGATCGCGGTGAAGAGGGCCGCCATCGGCAGCAGGTACGGATCGGCCAGCGGCACGGTGATGCGCGCGACCACGTGCGCGACGAGGTAGAGGCAGAAGAAGAAGACGGCATAGCCCAGCGAGCCGCCCGAGATCTGCGAGTTGAGCGCGATATAGACCGTGGCGAAGCCGGTCGCCGTCAGGACGCCGACCGTGAGGAGTGCTGCGAGCTCGCGGTTGCGGAGGCTCAGCGGAGCAGCCCCCAGAGGATCAGGGCCGCGGCGATCAGCAGCAGGAGGAGCGCGAGCAGGACGACGCGGACGCGGCGCGGATCGGGTGCCGGCCTGTCCGCCCCAGCATCAGCGGCAGTCGGCTCGTCCGTTTCCACGTACTCGCGGGTCTCCTCATCCGGCTCCGCCGCGTCGATCGCGGGCATCGCCACCGTGTCCTCGAGGTTCGCGGCCGCGTCCGCCGTCACCCGGAACGCGAGGGCGGTGATGTTGTCCTCGCCGCCCCCGCGGTTCGCGGCGGAGACGAGCGCCTTCACGGCTTGCTCGAGGTCGTCACGGTTGCGGTGCACGAGCTCGAGGATCTCCTCGTCCTCGACCATGTCGGTCAGCCCGTCGGAGCAGATCAGGAAGATGTCGCCTTCCTCGGCCTCGATCGTGAAGCTGTCCACGTCCACGTCGGGATCCGTCCCCACCGCGCGCGTGATCACGCTTCGCTGGGGATGTAGCTGGGCTTCCTGCTCGGAGAGCTTCCCGCTCTTGACCAGCTCGTTCACGAGCGAGTGGTCGTCGGTGAGCTGCTCCATCGTGTCGCCGCGGACGAGGTAGGCGCGCGAGTCGCCGACGTGGCCGATCGCGACGGTCATCCCTTCGACGAGCGCGACGGTCATCGTCGTGCCCATGCCGGAGGCGGTGGGGTCGTTCGAGGCGCGGTCGTAGATGAGGCGGTTGGCCTCCTGGATGAGCGCGTCGACCTGAGCGGGGCCGTCGAGACCGTTCGAGTCGCCGCCCTTCAGCGTCCCGGCCGCCAGCCCCGACGCGACCTCGCCCGCCTGCGCGCCGCCCATCCCGTCGGCGACGGCGAAGAGCGGCGGCGAGACGACGTAGTCGTCCTCGTTGTGGCGCCGCCGGCGCCCCGTGTCGCTCGCAACTGCGTATGCGGCTACGGGCACGTCAGTCCTCCTCCACCCGGAGGTCGGTCTCGCCGACGCGGAGGACGTCGCCCGGGTCGAGCCGCTGCGCGCCCAGGACGCGCGCGCCGTTGACATATGTGCCGTTCGTCGAGTCGAGATCCTGCACCCACACGCCGTCGCCGCGCGACTCGATGCGGGCATGCCGGGCCGAGGCGAAGTCGTCCCCCTCGAGCACCAGATCGTTTTGCCCGCCGCGGCCGAGGGTGAGCGGCGCGGAGTTGACCGGGAACTCGTCCCCCTCGTCGAGGCTCGGGCTGCGCTGGACGACGAGCCGCACAGACCTGGCTCTCGAGGCGGAGCGACCCAGCCCCGCGGCCGCAGCGGCTCCGGGGGTGAGGATCATGCTGTCCTGGCTCGGCGCTTGCCGCTCCTGCCGCCCCGCCGAGCGGATCACGCGGATGACGAAGAGGTAGAGGAGCACGATGAACGCGACCTTGAGCGCGAGCAGCAGCTCCGCGACACCGGTGGTGGCCAGAGGCTGCACGGGTTCGCTATTCCCGCTCGGTCGAGAAGGTGAGCGTCGTCTCGCCGACGGTGAAGCGCGAGCCGTCGCCGAGGCGCGCGCGAGAGACGCGCTTGCCGTCCACCTCCGTCCCGTTCGTCGAGCCGAGGTCGACGAGCCAGTAGACCGAGCCCTCCTGCACGATCTCCGCGTGGCGGCGGGAGACGTTTGGATCCTCGATCTGGACGTCGGCGTCGCGCGAGCGGCCAAGGACGGAGCGCTTCTGGTCGAGAACGCGCCGCTCGCCGTTCCAGCTCAGGACCGCGACCTCTCGCTCAACGCCGAGCTCCGCAAGCGAGGCAGCCTCGGTCGGCTGCGTCCGCGGCTTGTAGATCATCGTCGCGCCGGGCACCGCGGCCTCCGGTGCTGGAGCCTGCTCCTCGGCGCTGCGACCGTGCTGCGCCATCCGCGTCGCGATCCCGAACTCGCCGACGCCGAGATCCTCGTCGGTCTCGAAGAGGATGCGCGGGGGTGTCAGGAGCGCGTAGTTCTCGCGCGCCGCGTGCTCGGAGAGGTACTCCTCGAGCTCCGACACGAGCGAGTTCTCGTAGCCCTCGAACTGCTCGCGGTCGCCGGGGGAGAGGTAGATCGTGTACTCGTTGGGGACGTACACGTTCCGCACCGAGGCCGAGCGGTGCTCGTCCATCTCCTTCGCGAGCTTGCGGGCGAGCTCGACCGGCTGCACGTTGGTACGGAAGGCGCGACCGAACACGCCCTCGAATACCCGTTCCAGCCGTTGCTCGATTCCCCGCAGGACCATTAGACCGGGGCGGAGGGTACCCCCAGGGGATGAGAGCGAAGCGCCGTGAACGCCGCGATCGCCCATGCCGACACGACCAGCGGGACGGGTGCAGCTCCCGGGACGGCCGCGACGGTGAGGAGGATCATCGTCCCGCCCAGCAGGGCGGCTCCCCAGAGCCCGCGGGAGCGGGCGTGAGGGATCGCGAGCGCCACGACCGCGAGCACGCACGCCTCGACGAGCAGTGCCGGATGCGCCGTCGCGGCGCGTGCGAGCGAGCCGGCGACGTCGAATGGGTCGCGGGCGCCGGCGACGCCGAGGCCGAGCGGCGCCGGCCCGCCGACTAGTGGCAGGGAGACGTGGCGGATCCCGGCGGCGAGCGCGGCGGTCAGCACGCCGAGCACGACGGTGAGCGCACGCCGTGGCGCCGAGCGCACGACGAGGGACGCGAGCGGGAGCAGCCCGATTGCAGCGAGGGGCGCGAGCAGCGGCCCCAGCACAAAGAGCAGCCCGACCCGAGGCTCCCGCCACATGACGAGCAGCCAGCCGACGGCGAGCGCGCAGTAGAACAGCGCGAGCCCGAGCGAGATGTTGCCGAGCGGGAGCACCGGCACCGCCAGCGCAACCGCGAGCCCAGCTCGGTCGCGAAAGAGGCTCGCCGCGGCTGCGGCGATCGCAAGCAGGAACGGCCAGCCGTGCGGCCAGAAGGGAAGCGCCGACGCCGTCCAGCCCGCGTAGAGCGCGGCGAGGCCGGCGGCCAGGGCCCGACCCCGGTCGACGCGGGTCGGGAACGTGAACCCTTGCCCACGCGGCTTCACGGTGCCGCCGAGCGCGCGGCGCAGCTCGTCCGCTAGCTCGCGTGCCGACGGCCGTCTCGCGGGGCTCGGCGAGAGCGTGCTGTCTACGAGGCGCAGCAGCCGCTTCGGGAGGTCGGGGCGGAGGTCGCCGAGCGGCCGCGCTCCGGCCTCGATCGCCCGCGCCGTCTCGAGCATCGAGCCGCGCCAGAACGGATGCCGTCCGGCCAGCGCCTCCCACAGCATCACGCCGACCGCCCAGATGTCCGCGGCCGGTGTCGCCTCGTTGCCCGAGAGCCGCTCCGGGGAGATGTAGGCGAGCGTCCCGGGCACGTCTCCCTGTTCGGTCAGCGTCTCGGCCTCGGCCATCTGGGCGAGCCCGAAGTCGAGGACGCGCGCGGAAACCCGGTCGCCGTCGGCAAGCAGGACGTTCGACGGCTTGATGTCGCGATGGAGGATCCCTGCGGCGTGCGCGTGCGCGAGGCCGTCGCACACCTGAGCACACGCCTCGATCGCGGCCTCCTCCGTCAGCTCGCCTTCGCGGAGCGCCTCGCGATAGGTGCGGCCCGGCACGAACTCGTACGCGATGTAGACGTGTTGCGAGTCGCGCGCGAAGCCGTACGCGCGCAGGCACGCGGGATGCCGCAGATGCGCGGCTGCCGCCGCCTCGCGCTCCGCCCGCATCGCGGACTTGCCCTCCCTAGCAACGATCTTCAGCGCCACGTCGAGGCCAGTCCGCTCGTCGCGGGCGAGCCAGACCGAGCCGGAGCCGCCCGTGCCGAGAGGGCGCAGGGGCCGGTAGCGGCCGAGAACGAGCTCGAAGCCGGCGAGCGCTGGGGCGGCGTCTCCCATGCTCAGTGGAGGTTGGCGACCGCGTCGGACTGTCCTCCCCGCGTGCGCGGGCGTTAGGGTTGGCGCCGGTTGTGAGTACCTACGACGACGCCGACGACACGGAGCTCGAGTTCTTCGAGGAGCCGGAGACGCTCGAGTCGCCACGCAGGCCGCGGCGGCGGATCAGGCCGGGCGGTGGTGGCGACGGCCCGCGGCGTCCCGCTCCGCCGCCTCCCGGAGCGGTCGCACTCGCGCGGCTGGCCGGCTTCGTCGCGCTGGCGATCGCGGTGGTCGTCGGCCTCGTGTTCTGGGTCGGCTCGTGCCAGGGCAAGAGCCGCCACGACGAGTACGCCTCGTACATGACGAGCGTGCGTGGGATCGCGCAGGATTCCGCCCGGACCGGCGCCGCGTTCGCCAACGCACTCGGCTCCCCGAACCTCAGCCTCACGAGCCTCCAGGCGAAGCTCGACCTGTGGTCGCGGCAGCAGCAGGAGGCCTATAACGAGGCGCTACGGCTGCGTCCGCCCGCGACGCTTCAGTCTGCGCATCAAGAGGTGCTCGCAGCCCTTCAGCTGCGCGCGATCGGGCTCGCGGGACTGTCCACCGCGCTCGCCCAGGCGGGGTCGAAGCCCTCCTCGGACGTGGCGGCCGAGCTCGCGAAACAGGCGCAGGCACTCGCCGCGAGTGACCTCGTCTGGACCGACCTCTTCCACGTGCCGGCGACCGAGACGCTGACGAGGCTGGGCGTGACGGGCGTGATCGCGCCGCCGTCGACGTTCGTCGCCAATCCCGAGGTGATCAGCGCCACCTCGTTCGGGACCGTCTACGACCGCCTCAAGTCCACGACGACCGGCGGCAAGGTGACGGGCCTGCACGGGAGCGCGCTCGTGAAGACAGAAGCGGTGGCCGGCGGCGCGGTCAAGCAGCTCTCCACGTCCACCCCGAACACGGTCGACGTGTCCGCGAACCTCGTGTTCCGGGTCACGTTCGCCGACTCCGGCAACTTCCAGGAGGTCAAGATCCCCGTCACGCTGACCGTGAACGTCTCGGGTAAGGACGTGACGAAGAAGACGAAGATCGTCCCCTCGATCCTCTCGCAGCATCAGCAGACGGTCGCGTTCGGGAACCTCGACCTGCCGCCGGCGGCGTTCGGCGCCAACGCTCACGTCCACGTCGAGATCGGCAAGGTGCCCGGCGAGAAGCGGGTCGACAACAACAGCGCCACGTATCCGGTCTTCTTCAGCCTCTCCTCGAGCGGGTAGCCGTTGAGCGCCTCGGTCGCCGGCTGGATCGCGATCGCGGCCGCCGCAATCGCGGTCGCCGCCATCGTGATCGCCCTGGCCCTGCACATGCGGCTGCGCCGCGTGCGCAGTGCGCAGGCTGCGCTGCTCGGGAGCGGAAGCAGGGACCTCGTCGACTTCGCCGTCTCGCTCCAGGGGAGAATCGACGGCCTCCACCGCGCGGTCGACGAGCTTGGCGCGAGGTCCGGCCGGCTCGAGCGACGCCTCGACTCGACCGTCTCGCGGGTCGCCGTCGTCCGCTACGACGCCTACGAGAACACGGGCGGGCATCAGTCCGCTTCGGTCGCGCTGCTCGACTCATCGCGCAGTGGGCTCGTCCTCAGCGCCATCCAGGGACGCGACTACGCGAGGATCTACATCAAGGAGCTCGACGACGGCCGCGCCGCGGTCTCCCTCTCCCCCGAGGAGCAGCAGGCAGTCGAGCGCGCGATGAAGTCCACGTAGTAGCGCCCAGTGCCGATGCTACTTTTCGCCCACATTGCAGCACGTTCTTGTTCTTAACGCGAGTTACGAGCCGCTCAACGTTTGTACGGTGCGGCGTGCCCACGTGCTCGTCTACAAGGGCAAGGCCGAGGTCGTCGAGCGGCTCGACAAGCCGCTGCGCTCGGCGAGCGGGAGCTTCATCTGGCCCCACGTGATCCGGCTGATCAACTACGTCCGCGTGCCGCGGGCCATCCAGCGGAAGATCTCGCGCCGCGCTCTGTTCGCTCGCGACGGCTGGCGCTGCGTCTATTGCGGCACCTCGAACGGCCGCCTCACGCTCGACCACGTCGTCCCGCGATCGAGAGGCGGCGAGTCGGTCTGGGAGAATGTCGTTACCGCCTGCGCGCCCTGCAACCTGCGCAAGGGCGACCGGACACTCGAACAGGTGGGCATGCAGCTCCGCACCTCGCCGCGCGCCCCGACGCCGACACTGTTCATCAAGCTGGCGGCGCCGCGGATCCCGTCCGGCTGGACGCCCTACCTACCGAGCACCGCGACCGCCTGAGACTCAGCCGAGGCTGAACGCGCGCTCGGCACGCTTATGTGACGGCCCGGGTCGCCGCGACGTACATGAGGCATGAACAGACTCCGGAACGTCCTCATCCTCGGCGGCGTCATCCTCGTCGCCGCCGCGATTGCCGGGATTGCCCAGCCGCAGCTCGGGCGCTCGGCGACCCCCTCCGTCACTCGTATCACCGTGACGGGCAACGGCACCGTCAACGCGACGCCCGACCGCGCCTCCTTCGACTTCGGAGTAACGACGCAGGCGTCGACGGCGAAGGAAGCCTTGAGCAAGAACGCCGAGCACGCGCAGGCGATCGTCGACGCTTTGAAGAAGGCCGGCGTCGCCGCGTCGGACATCCAGACGACTGAGGTCTCGCTCTGGCCGCAGACGTCGAACGACGGCAACCAGATCGTCGGCTACCAGGCGTCGAACTCCGTCTCGGTTACTGCTCCGCTCGGGCAGTCGGGCGACCTCGTGGACGCGGCAGTCTCGGCCGGCGCCAACAACGTCAGCGGCCCGAACCTCGACACGTCCGACAAGAGCTCGCTCTACGACGACGCGCTAAAGCAGGCGCTCGCCGACGCGAAGGGGAAGGCGGAGGCGATCGCCACGGCGTCGGGGCTGACCATCACGGGCGTCGAGAAGGTGACTGAGGGCGGCCAGGCGACCCCGCTGCCGTACTTGCAGGCCGCGAAAGCTGCTGCCGCCGAAGTGACGATCGAGCCGGGAACGCAGCAGATCCAGGCGTCGGTGACCGTGACGTATTCCGCCGGTTAGAGGTCTCCGCCGCCGTGGCGGGAGGCGATGCAGTCCTTCGCCCAGCCGTTCGCGGCGTGGACCATCTGCCCCGCGAGGAAATCCGGCTCGCCGCCGGCATGCTCCTGCGGGACTCCGATGACGACCTGATGGAGGGCCGCTTCGACGTCGTCGGCGAATTCGTGGCGTTCTTCGGCGACGATCGAGAACTCGGGGACAAACTCCCTCATGGTGGCCGCGAGATCGTCGATCTCGGCGGGGGTTGCATGGCGGCCCGCGAAGAGGCCGAAGTTGACGCGGATCTCGATGCCGGGCTCGTCCTGTTCGCGCACACGGAGCGAGACTTGCGGGTCGTCGACGAGCGGGTTCATACGCTGCTCCTCTCCAGCTGCGCGAAGTCCTAACGTTCTCTCGGTTCCCAGCTGAAGCGGAAGCGGGTGACGACCAGCCCGCCGATTGCCCAGGCGGCGAGGACGGCGAGCGCACCCGGCTTCGTCCAGACGCTGTGACCGCGCAGATACACGGCGTTGACGAGCTCGATGAAGTACTTGAGCGGCAGCACGTCGGCGATCGCACGCAGGAACGCCGGATATTTGTGCGTAGGCCCGAACGCCCCGGAGAGGAACGCCATGGGCAGAAGGATGAAGTTGACGACGGCGGACGAGCCCTCCGCGGAGCGGATCAACGAGGCCGTCGCGGTTCCGAGCGCCGCGAAGACGGCCGCCCCGATCACGATCGTCACGACGAACGAGCCGAGCGCCGAAGGGAACGGCGTCCCGTAGAACGAGCGGCCGACGAGGAACAGGGCGACGGTCTGGAGCGCGAAGACGATCAGTGTCGAGACGAGCAGCGCGACGACGTAGGTCGGCGCCGGCAGCGGCGTCGAGCGAAGCCGCTTGAGGATCCCGCTCTCGCGGCGGAGCACGAGCTGGATCGCGAGCCCGGCGAAGGCGGTGTTCGCGCAGCCGTAGCCGATGAGCCCGGCCAGCAGCGCGCGGGCCGCCGGCACGCCGTAGATCTTCCCCGAGTAGACCGAGCCGAGCAGCACGAACAGCAGCAGCGGGAAGAGGAAGATGAAGAACGCCGCCTCTCGGCTGCGCCAGAAGACGAGCTGTTCCGAACGGAGCTGGTGGAGGAAGAGCCCGCGGGCGCGCTTCGAGCGGCCGGCGACCCGGACTGCCTCGGCGCTCACTCGGTCACCTCAGCTTCCTCCTCGGCCGTGAGCGCGAGATAGACCTCCTCGAGCGACGGCCGCCGCACCGAGAGGCCCTCGAGCTCCTCGCCCCGTGCGACAGCGGCGGCCGTGAGCTCGGCCAACGCGCGCGTCGGCTCGTCGGTGCGCAGAAGCACCTCCTCGCCGCCCTGCCGGTAGCGGATCTCGGTCTGCAGGTCGGTTGTCGTCAGCTCGGCGGGTGTCCCGACGCGCACGATCTGCCCGTCGCGCATCACCGCGACGCGGTCGGCGAGCTGCTCGGCCTCGTCGAGGTAGTGCGTCGTGAGCAGGACGGTCTTACCGAGCGAGCGAAGCGAGCGGATCATCTCCCACGCCGCGCGGCGAGCCTGCGGGTCGAAGCCGGTGGTCGGCTCGTCGAGGAAGACGAGGTCGGGGTCGCCGACAAGCGCGATCCCGAGGTCGAGCCGCCGCTTCTGGCCGCCCGAGAGGTACTTGACGCGCGCGCCCGCTTTCTCCTGGAGGCCGACGAGCGCGATCACCTCGTCGACGTCCCGCGGTGTGCGGTAGTAGCCGGCGAAAATCGCGTGCGTCTCGCGCACCGTGAGGTTCGGCCACATCTCGGACTGCTGCAGGACGACGCCGATCCGCTCGCGGAAGTCCGGCCCGGGCCGGTCCGGATCGCTGCCGAGCACGCGCACCTCGCCGGCGTCGCGCTTCCGGTAGCCCTCGAGGATCTCGACGGTCGTCGTCTTGCCGGCGCCGTTCGGCCCGAGCAGCCCGAAGACCTCCCCCTCCTCGATCGTGAAGTCAACGCCCCGGACCGCCTCGAGGTTCCCGTAGGCCTTGCGCAGGCCGCTGACCTCGATCGCATGCATCGGCGGGGAAGGGTAGACGGGACCGGTCGCTACAGTCGCGCCGTGGCCACGTTCCGCTATGTCATCGCGGACGTCTTCACCGACGTGCCGCTCGCGGGGAACCAGGTCGCCGTGTTCACCGACGCGCGCGAGATCCCCGAGGAGCGGCTGCAGCCGCTCGCGCTCGAGATCAACTACTCCGAGACCGTCTTCGTCTACCCGGCCGCCGGCGACGGGCACGCCCGGATCCGGATCTTCACGCCGAACAACGAGCTGCCGTTCGCCGGCCACCCGATCCTCGGGACCGCGTTCGTCCTTGCCCAGCCGCTTCAGCTGGAGGAGATCCACCTCGAGACCGGACGCGGCCTCGTGCCCGTGCGCCTCGACCGCGACGGGCCGCGGGTCGCTTTTGGCTGGATGCGGCAGCCGGAGCCGACCTGGGAGCCGTTCGAGCGGGCTGAAGAGCTGTGCCGGATCCTCGGGGCGACTCCGACCGACCTGCCGCTCGAGCTGTACCGGCAGGGCCCCGGGCACGTGCTCGTCGAGCTCGGCTCGGCGGAGGAGGTCGCGGCTCTGACGCCGGACTTCGGCGCGCTCGCGCGGTTCATGGATGAGGGAGCGGCCGTCTTCGCTCGCGACGGCGACCGCTGGAAGCTGCGCGTCTTCGTCCCCGCGTACGGCATCGCGGAGGATCCCGCGACCGGCTCCGCCGCCGGACCGCTCGCCCTCCACCTCGCACGGCACGGGCGGATCGCCTTCGGCGACGAGATCGTGATCGGGCAGGGAGTCGAGATCGGGCGGCCCTCGACCCTGCACGCGGTCGCTCGTTCGCCGGAGGAGATCGAGGTCGGCGGCTCCGCCGTCGTCGTCGCCCGCGGCGAGTTCCGGCTGTGAAGCGGGTCGCCGTCATGGGCGGCTCGTGTACGGGGAAGACGACGGTCTCGCGCAGGCTCGCAGAGATGCTCGCGGTCCCGCACATCGAGATCGACGCCCTCCATCACGATTCCGGCTGGAACGAGGCTCCGGCCGAGGTTCTCCAGGCGCGCGTCCAGGCGGCCTTCGACGCTGCCCCGAACGGCTGGGTCACCGACGGCAACTACCGGTCGAAGCTCGGCAACCTCGTCCTCGAGCAGGCTGACACGCTCGTCTTCCTCGACCCGCCGTTCGCGCGCACATTCGGGCGCTCGCTGCGCCGCACGCTCGGCCGCACCATCACGCGCGAGGAGCTCTGGAACGGGAACCGTGAGCAGTTGCGGCACTTCTTCACCCGCTACTGGATTCCGTGGTGGGTCCTCCGGACGCATCGGCACTACTCGCGCGAGATTCCGAAGCGCGCCGCCGAGCAGCCGCACCTCGAGGTCGTGCGCCTGCGCTCCGACTTCGAGGTCGACAATTTCCTTCAGTCGATCCAGGCGACCGAGTCGATGTCCGGCAGCTCGAACGGAAGCGAGCGCCAGAAGACGCCGCCGTTGGCCGAGACGTAGAGCCGGTTCCGCGCGGCGTAGAGCATCCGGTCGGGCTCGTCCTCGGCGATCGCGACCGCGAAGCCGGGCGGCAGCCCGCCGCCGGCCTCGCGCCAGGTGACGCCGCCGTCGTTCGAGAGCATCAGGGGCGGCCGCCGCTCGACGACGGCTATGAGCGTCGCGCCGGCCTGGGCAGCGGCGACGACGCGTGGCAGCGCCACGTTGGGCCGCTCCGACACGGGAACTTCGGTGCCCTCGCCGATCAGGCTCTCGTCCTCGACGTCGACGAGGAAGACGCCTGCCACCGTGCCGACCGCGGCGATCATCGCCCCGCCGCCGAGAGCAGAGCGGAGACGACGGCGCTCGCACGCCGGGCCGCCGAAATCGGCCGGTGTCCGCCGGCGCGTGCGCTGAGGTACGCGACCGAGAAGGCGTCGCCCGCGCCGGTGGGATCGCCGCGGGCCGGCTGTGCCGCCACGCGCACGCTCGCGCCCCTCGCGAGCACGAGCGATCCGCCGGCGCCGAAGGTCACCACGATCTCCGGCACGCCGAGCTCGCGCAACTCCTCGAGCTCGCCATGACCCAGGATCGCGTGTGCCTCCTCCTCCGCGAGCTTGAGGATCGAGACATGGCGCAGGATCGTCCGGTCGAAGTCGCCGTCGACCACGAGCGGGCCGAGCCGTCGCGAGCGGACGAGCCCGTGGCCGTCGAGCAGCACACGCCGCCGGCGCGTGATCCGCTCCAGCGCCTCCGGCGGGAAGTCGCCGCGCAGGAGCGGCGTCACGTGCACCCACTCGACCCGGCGCAGCGCCTGCTCCGGATCGTCGCCGTCGGCCCAGGGCTCGCCGATCGCCTCGACGCGCATCTCGCGCCGTCCCTCGGCGTCGTAGCGAAACGAGAAGGAAGTCGTCTCGCCGGCGCCCGCCAGCAAGACCGGAAGTCCCAGAGTTGCGAGCTGCCGGAGGTACGACCGCCGCTCGTGCTCCCCGCACTTTGCGACCACGAACGCCTCCTGCCGCAGAGTCCGCAGGGCGCGTGCCGCATACCACGGCCCACCACCGATGCGCGAGTCGCGCCCGTCTACGACGTCACGCGCGAGAGGGCCGATAACGGCGAGAGGCCGCACGGCCGGGAAGCGTAAGCGCCAGCGAGAGCAGGAAGGCGAGGGCGAAGCTCGGTAGCGAGCCGCCGATCGCTCCCTGGCCGGGATGCGTGTGGTCGACGAGGTGAATCCAGGAGCTCGGTCCGACCGGCGCGAGCCACTGGTAGAGGCAGAAGCCGGCGAGCCACGCCGCGATCTGCGCAGGCCGGAACTCGGGCACGCCGAACGGGTCGCGATGCCCGGCGAGCCACTGCGCGAGCAGCACCCCGAACAGCGGCACGAAGAACGAGCCGAGCAGGTAGAGGAAGTCCTGGTAGTTGACGAGGTCGATGACGAAGCTGCCCACGGTCGCCACCCCGGCGACCGCGAGGATGAGCAGCCGCTGCGGAACCCACGGGAGGACGTTCTGGAGCGAGACGGCAGCCGAGTAGACGTTCGCGAACGGCTCCTTCGTCTCGTCGACGCCGAGGGCAACCAGCGCGACCGCGGCCGCCGCGCCTCCCGTCGCAATCGCGGAGATCACCGACGGCGCATCCGAGAGGCCGCGCGTGAGCAGGATGATCGCCCCGAGCCCGTAGAGCCAGACGTTCGGGATGAAGTAGCCGACCGAGGTTCCCCAGAAGGCGCTGCGGCCGTTGGTCGAGAAGCGCGTGTAGTCGGCGGCGAGCGGCAGCCACGAAGCCGGCATCGCGACCACGAGGTCGACTCCCTGCCAGAAGCTGAGGCCGCCCTTGCCGGGCTGCGACCAGAGCGCCGCGAGGTGTGCGTCGTGCAGCGCCCACCAGGTGAGGTAGCCGAGCGACGCGAGGACGACCCAGAGCGCGACGCGCTTCACCCACTCCCGGACGAAGCCGATCGGCCCCACGAGCGCGAGGATTGTCGCCGCCGCCGCGGCCGCCAGCTTCCAGACCCAAAGCGGCCCGTGCACGAGCGCGTGGGCGGCGGTGGCGATGACGATCACCTCGAAGATCGTCCAGCCGAGGTTCTGGAGGATGTTGAGCCCGGTGGGGAGGTACGAGCCAGCGCGGCCGAGCGGCGCGCGCAACAGCACCATCGCGGGCACGCGCGCCTCCGCCCCGATCGCCGCGGCACCTCCGAGCAGTGCGTTGCCGAAGAGCGCGCCGACGAGGATCGCGAGCAGCGCCTCCGGCAGCGAGAGGGCAGGGACGAGGAACGCACCCGCGACGAGGACGAGGAGGCTGAACCCGAGGCTGCTCCAGAGCATCCCGTTCTCGAGCCCGCCAAGCGTCCGCAGCCGCTCGGGAACCGGGCTGATGCCCCAACTCGGTGCTCTGTCGTCGATTTCTCCTCCCTTCGCCGGCATGACCCGGATCAGGTTCGACGGGTGTGATCTCAGCCGCGCGGCGGGCGGCACCCCGGTGTCTCGAGTGTACGGGGCGGGTCGCTACTCAGTGCGCCGCAGGCGTCGAGGCGTAGCTCCCCTCTGGAGCGGTTCCCTCGCGGAGCCAGCCGACGTCCTCGGCGATCTGCTCCTCGGGATTCGTCCCGAGATGGCCGGCGGTGTCGTCGGTGTGGACGATGCAACCGGGCACGTTCGCGGCGAGCCACTCGCCGTGCGCGGGCGGGACGAGCACGTCCGTGAGGCCGTACTTGATCAGCACCGGCACCGAGACGTCTCCGACGTCGAATCCCCACGGCTGCAGGAAGGCGAGGTCGTCGTCGACCCAGCCGCCGACGCCGTTGACGGCCTCCTCGAACGTCGCCTCGCGGATGACCTGCATCGCTTCCGGCCGTGCCAGCTGCTCCCGGTCGGACTCGCTCAGCTCGAAGCCGTCGAGGATCGTGGCCGGATCGACCGCGACGCGCTCCTCGACCCGCTTCTGCTCGGCCTCGAGCTCGCGGGTCAGGACCTCCTCGCCCGCCTCCGCCCACCCGACCTCCTTGACGTTCTCGGGATCCATTCCGGCGAGCCACTCGTCTCGCTCGAGGCCGGGGGTGCCCCACGGCGCGACGCCGACGATGCAGATGGCGCGGACGACCCGGTCGGGGATGAGCGCCGCGCACGCGAGCACGTGCGGCCCGCCGCCCGAACCGCCGGTCACGCCGAAGCGGTCGAACCCGAGCTCGTCGGCGAGCGCCGCGACGTCGGCTGCCTCGTCAGCCACGTTGCGGCCCTGGTGGCGATCCGATCGCCCGTAGCCGGCGCGGTCGTGCGTCACCCAGCAGACTCCGAGCTCCGCGTAGACCTCCTCTTTCGGCCACCGGTTGAACCGGCAGCCCGGCGTGCCGTGCAGCGCCAGGACGGGGAAGCCGTTCGGGTCGCCCCAGATCGCGTATGCGAGCGCCCGCCCGTCAGGCGTCTCGAGTGTCCGCAGCCGCTCCCCCACGGGGCGAGCATACGCGGCCCGCTACGCGCGAGTTATCCGAGCTGCTGCTTGCGGAGCTGCTGGCGGAGCGCGTCGATGCGCTCGTGCAATTGCCGCCGCTCGTTCGAGACCTCACGCTCGCGCTCGCGTGTCGTGTCTGTCCCGAACCCGAAGTCGATCTGATCCTGCAGGCGGCTCCGCTCGGCGGAGAGCCGCGCTTCGGCGGCCTCCAACTTCGCAAGCTGCACGTGGAGTTCTTCAACGGTGGTTTCCACGGAGCATCTATCGGCAGCTGAGGCGCAGGGTTGAGCCTCCGTCCGGGTGCGAAGCGTTTGTCGACTTGGCAAAGAAGAGAACACGCGGGTATGTCGGACGTCCCGGACGGACTGGTCCTCAAGCGCCATCGCGAACTGGAAGGCGTTTCCAGCGGCGAGATCTGGGTTCGGCGCGCCGCGATCACTCTGATCGCAGTCTGTGCTGCACTCGGGCTGGCCAACGTCTTCGGGCAGCGTCCCACGACCGTGCGGGCCGACGTCGCCGCGGCGACGATGTCGCTCTACGCCCCGACGGCGGTTCGAGGCGGCCTGTTGTGGGAGGCGCGCTTCCACATCAGCGCCAAACGCGACTTGAAGAACGCGATCCTGAAGCTCGACCCGGGCTGGGCTGAGGGCATGAGCATGAACACCGTCGCGCCCTCGCCCGTCGACGAGAAGAGCGACAACGGCCGCCTCTCGTTCAGCCTCGGTCACATCGCGGCGGGGCACTCGTTCCTCCTCTTCCTGCAGTTCCAGGTCAACCCGACGAACATCGCTTGGCATCGCCCTCAGAACGTCGAGCTCGCCGACGGCAACCAGGTAATCGCGCGGATTCACCGCACGATCACGGTCTTCCCCTAGCCATGGACCTCGTTCTCCGCGCCATCTTCATCTTTGCCTTCATGCTCCTGCTGACCCGGATCATCGGCAAGCGTGAGCTCAGCTCCCTCCAGCCCTTCGACCTGATCCTGCTGATCGTGCTCGGCGACGCGCTCCAGCAGGGCCTTACGCAGGACGACTATTCGCTGACCGGCGCAGTCCTCGTCGTCGGAACGATCGCCGTCCTCCAGGTATTCGTGTCCTGGGTCAGCTACCGGTTTCCACGAACGAGGCCAGTGCTCGAAGGCGAACCCGTCGTCATCGTCCAGGACGGCAAGGTGATCGAGCGCAATCTCCAGCGCGAGCGCCTCACCGTCCAGGAGGTCACCGAAGCGGCGCGCAAGCAACAGATCGCCCACCTCGCCGAGGTTCGCTGGGCCGTGCTCGAAACCAGCGGCGAGATCAGCTTCATCAAGACCTCGGGCTGAGCCCGACTCGGGCGAGGACGTCGTCGAGCTCCACCTCTTGCGAGGTGTCGAGCCGAATCGTCTCGCCGGGCAGGTCGAGCGGATCGTGCCGGCCGGACTCGACGGCCTCCTGCAGGGCGTCGATGCGCTTTGCGTCGACGTGGCCGGGGTGGCGCTCGCGCTCGCCGTATCGCTCGAGCAACACCTCGAGCGGCGCGCTGCAATGCACCTGCACCAAGCGGACCGGGAGCGCTGCGAGTCGGGCTTCGACCTCGCTCCCGCGCACGAAGTTCGCCTCGACGACGACACTCGCTCCGGCGGCGATCGAGTCCTCGAGCAGCGCGACCATCGCGAGGTAGGTCCCGACGCCCAGCCGCTGCGACCACGCGAGGTCGCCGGCGCCGAGGCCGTCGAAGAGCGCCTCCTTGATCGTGTCCTTCGCGATCAACGGCAGGCGGAGCTGTTTAGCGATAACCCGCGCGACCGTTGTCTTGCCGGCCGCCGGCGGCCCGGTTACGACCACCAGCAACGGCGCGTCCACGAGACGCCCTACTCGGAAAGAAGCCTTCGCAGCACGAACTGGAGGATGCCGCCGTGGCGGAAGTACTCCCGCTCGCGGGGCGTGTCGAGCCGGACACGGGCGCGGAACTCCTTGTCGTCCGCCCTCACCGTGACCTCGTCGGCCTCGCCGCCCTCGAGTCCCGAGATCGAGAACTCCTCGCGGCCGGTCAGCCCGAGCGACTCGGCGTTCTCGCCCGGCATGAACTGCAGCGGCGCGATCCCCATCATCAGCAGGTTCGAGCGGTGGATCCGCTCGTACGAGTCGGCGATCGCGGCGCGGACGCCGAGGAGATTCGGCCCCTTCGCAGCCCAATCGCGTGACGAGCCCGAGCCGTACTCCTTGCCGGCGATGACGATCGTCGGCACGCCCTCCGAGCGGTAGCGCTCGGCGACCTCGTAGATCGTCCCCTCCTCGCCGTCGGGGAGGTGGACGGTCCACGTCCCCTCGTTGCCGGGAACGAGGAGGTTCTTGAGCCGGACGTTCGCGAACGTGCCGCGCACCATCACCTCGTGGTTCCCGCGCCGCGCGCCGTAGGAGTTGAACTCGCGCCGCTCGACGCCGTGCCCGGTCAGGTACTGCCCGGCCGGCGAGTCCGGCCGGATCGCACCCGCGGGCGAGATGTGGTCGGTCGTGACCGAGTCGCCGAGCAGGACGAGGCATCGTGCGCCCTCGACGTCCGCGACGGGCTCGGGCTCGCGCGGCATCCCGTCGAAGTACGGCGGCAGGCGGACGTACGTCGAGCCCGGATCCCACGCGTACAGCTCGCCCTCGGGCGTCTCGAGCCCGCGCCAGCGCTCGTCGCCGGTGAAGACGTCGGCGTACGTCGAGGAGAACATCTCGCCCCTGACCGATGTGCCGATCACCTGGTCGATCTCGTCCCGGCTCGGCCAGAGGTCGCGCAGGAAGACGTCCTCGCCGTCGGGGCCCTCGCCGAGCGGCTCGTTCACGAGGTCGATGTCCATTCGTCCGGCGAGCGCGTACGCGACGACGAGTGGCGGCGAGGCGAGGTAGTTCGCCTTCACCTCGCCGTGGATGCGCGCCTCGAAGTTGCGGTTTCCGGAAAGCACAGCGCAGACGACGAGGTCGCCATCCGCGACGGCGGCGCTGATCGGCGCGGGCAGCGGCCCGGAGTTTCCGATGCAGGTCGTGCAGCCGTAGCCGACGGTGTTGAAGCCGAGCTCGTCGAGGTACGCGTCCAGGCCGGACGCCCGGTAGTAATCCGTTACGACTTTCGACCCCGGCGCGAGAGAGGACTTGACCCAGGGCCGCCGCTGGAGGCCGCGCTCCACCGCCTTCTGCGCCAGCAGGCCGGCGGCGATCATCACCGACGGGTTCGACGTGTTCGTGCAGGACGTGATCGCGGCGATCACGAC
>Ga0207665_10000695_pt1 | contig 22790 bp, 25 predicted proteins | sample LARL112metaG_FD_184351 | JGI IMG/M metagenome (GOLD analysis project Ga0207665, IMG submission 184351) | Corn, switchgrass and miscanthus rhizosphere microbial communities from Kellogg Biological Station, Michigan, USA - LAR L11-2 metaG... | ecosystem: Host-associated > Plants > Roots >... | reverse complement strand
GACCAATGATGGGACATGGTATGATGATGGGCGATGGTATGATGATGCAACGTGGACCTGGTGGTATGATGATGGGTGGTCCTCATGGTATGATGAAGGATGGACCTGGAATGAGTGTACCATGGCATCAATGGTAATCAGATAAAACAACTCTTAAGGATAGTAATAGGGATCACTCTTATTTTTTATAGTTTCTCAGGCAAGGGTTAACTAACGTATGTCATAATGGACAATAATCTTCAAAAATTTTCCTGAAACGAGTTAGTATAGGATAAAAAGTAAAAAAGATAATCTTCAAAAAATGTGATATATCTATCTGCAGGAAAGTCTATTTATGAGCTAAGAACCCTTTGATGACATATAAATCCTGTTCATGAAATGAAGTGCGGTTTTTGGTTTTCCTCCTCTTCTTTTATCTCGAGTCAAATAATCTTTCAAATTCCATATCACTCATCTTTCTTTTAGCTTCAAACATTTCTTTCCGGCATCATCTTCTGCACAATATCTCCATCTTGTTTTCGGTCTTGGCTATTTTAAGATCCATTTTTGCGACCACATTTGGATCAGAACCACTTACAATTGATGCCTTAGATTTGTCTGTAATTATTTTGGTCATATCTGCAAGAGAGGTCGATGTTTGATGCTATAACCTTACTAGATTTCTAGCTTTACGATACGGAGTTTGATCCGCTCTAACGGAGTCCGGATTTGTTCCAAGTTGTCTAGATAGTTCTAATGCTAGATACTGACCATACAGAAGTTGTGCCAACCAAACAAATTCTTTGGGGATGCGATTAAAGCCTGATGTGTCTTCATTTATTTCAATAACTTCAGTTCCTATAACTTTTGCATAAGTTAGTAGACTTTCCCTTCGTGGTTGTATTACCGATGTGAAAACTAGTATGCTGGTTTGTTTGTCTATTGTTACTTTAGGAGCATGTAAAAACTGTTCTAGGCCAAAACTTCTAACCGGTAGATAGCAAGTTTCAGAGATTTTAAGGGCAACTTCATGAGATATAGTTTCTCTTATTAAATCTCCTATGATCACAAAGTTTGTAACATAAGTAGGTATTCTCTGGATTTTAATTGGAAGTCTAATATTATCTATCATCATTCTGAATCTTTCAATTATTTCATTATCAAATAGTCCTATCCACTGTATGATCCTTGCAATTGCAGATGTTAGTGATATTGTAAATGCTCCACAATTCTCTTGAGGACATGTCTCAATCCTTATATCTGCAGTAGTATTGTCAGGACTTCCAATTCCAGTAATGAAAATAGTTCTAGCTCCAATTTTCTTTGCAACTTCTAATGCTTGGATACATAGGTTTTCGTTCCACGATGAGAAAAAACTACGAATATATCATTAGGAGAAATATAATGTGGCGATTTAACAAAATCATAACTTTGTAGTGATATGCAATTGGAGTTAATATATTCCCTCCAGAGGAATTCACTAATTTTTGCGGGCCCAATAACTGCTGCCAATTCCAACGAAGACTACTCTTCTCTTATCAGAATCGATTGTGTATAAGGCAGATGGCAAATGTGAATATAGTAGCATACTTTTCCATTCTTCCAATTGATTTAATACATTTGTTTCATAAAGTGATATCATAATGGATTGAAGAACTGAATATAAAATTTGATATATCTTGTTATCTATTATAGCTATGGTCTGGGACCGTTTACAAAATTTTTTCCTTGTCTTATTTTGAACTTAAAAGTATGGCGTCTAATTAGAGAAGACATGGATAAATAATGACAACATAACAATAAAAATAATGAGAAGTGACTTTGAAAATATGGATTCATCATATGACGAAGCTGCAATCTGGGCACTTTTTCAACAAAAGATCGATGGCTGGAACGCGGGTAATGGGAATACAATTGCTGCACCTTACAATGAGGTAAGTTTGCTATGAATACTCCCTTATCTGATTAGGAGTTTTCGGTTTGTATGAAAGGTAAAAACACTGTACTGTTCCTTATTTTCTCATATAGTTAAAGATTAGTCCAAGCCATAAGTCCTTTGTCTTGCTGTCGTGACGTGCGCGCCAAATACTATTCATGTTTATAGTCTTCGATTTAAGTGAGCATTTTCATACAGAAGTTGAAGTCTTCCGTCCCTTCCTTCAAATGATGCTCATTGATACATGCATCGAATGCAGACACGTCGTCGTGTATCAGTCTGTTTATATTATAATGAATGTTTGGGATAAACGAATCCCAAGAATGATCACCGGTACCGCCGCAGGAATACCAATTATTATAGCCAACTCGGACACACGCCGTAGCATCGCTTGCATTCGGCCTATCCGACACTATGAAGAATCCAGCGTCTAAGATACTGTCATTTGTTCGTGGTATATCATCCTCATTTATTGGATGACAGACAAGTGGTTTAGGATTGGTGTAATTAGGACGGAAGTCCAAACATGCTGTAAGGGTTTTGATTACCAGTTTAGCCCCTCTAAACGCAGACGAAGGAAATGTCCTATCGAGAAATAAGTGGTATTTCTTTAGACCTTTTGGGGGATATGAGTCGCTTGGCGTCCAATACCCCTGACTTGCCATCACATTCGGTGCAATGGCCGAAAGCAATAAGATGATGACCAGCGCGCTAATTACTATTATTTTCAGTTCCCTTGTAACCTGAAGTCGGTTGCGGGCATTCACGAAAATCTGTACCGTGTAGCTCCGGATCTCCTCCACATACATACCAATCGGCTAATTTTGGATCCTTGATCGTTTTTGTACAATCAAATGATGCTTCATTTTCGTCCATTTCTCTATCTTGGCCTACGACTGAACAAAATCCGGTCATATATCCTTGCATATAGGTGTATGATTGTATCGTAACACAATAGATTATGCAAGAGTTGTATAGAATTCAATAATATCCCGGTTATTCTAGGTTCGCGATCATATGTCAAGAGGAAAGAGGGTTCATATGGCAGTATAAAAAATCCCGTAGTTTCTTTAACTCCACTTATTAGTCTGGTTAAACTCATTTCATTGGTAAGATAGACTAAGGCTTGGTGCTAGAAGACAAAGATATACTACAAGTTGATGCCACAATAATTACAGGTATACTAATTATGCTTAGTATTACAGGCTTTATTGGATCTGGCGTTGGCAAGACCAGTTTTACAGGTCTGGCGAGCCTAGTCTCCATTATATTAATTCCGTTTAGTGTATCTGCAGTTTTGGTAGTTCAGTTAGAACGCATGAAGCCGTCTTATGTGCGCCGAGTCAAATCGATAAGTTTGACTCTTATGGAATTCGGGTTTGTTGCTCTTATTTTTCTCTTTATATTATATTTCTTGTTCCCTCAAATCCAATTAGAGCTTCATTTAAAATAAATATGAGGAAGTTTCGTCCCTTAATTTGAAGGGATTAAACCGGTTGATGGGTTAGGAAAGGCCCAACCAATAACCTATAGGAGGAGATACATGTGACCTAACCTGAATTGGTTCTATCATCGGCAACCTCGATTTCATGACTTATGGTCTATGCATAATGACCAGAATAAATACCTGACTGGGTTATAGACCGTATATTATTAGGAGTACAAACCCATAATATTCGAATAATTTTACCTTCATTTCGTCTGTTATTTGTACCGTACTTCACGGTATTACAGCTCCATATTATTTGATAACCTCGTCAGTAGGCAGATTATATAAAACCAAAGAATCTTAAAGATAACTTGTCGCCACTTTTTATGCAATAGTTCGCGTCAATGTCATTAAAATAACCACATATAGAACAAGACATTCCTATCTCATTCTTATCTATAGATTGTTCCCGAGATAAATTACAAAACATAAGTTATATGGGCATATATGCTCCAATTAGCTTTTGCTAATTTATTCTCATAACTTATTCCCACACTCTTTACAAAATTTGCATTATAGTCATTGTCTAGATTACATCTACTACATCTCTTAGGACTTTGAATGAGAAATGGGTTAATCGTTGTAACATATTCTTTTGCAGCTTCCTTAGCCTATTGGTTTAGACGTTCCTCATATTCTCCAGATACCAAAAGTGTGTAAATGCTTCTAGAGATTACTCCTGCTACGGCTGCCAAAAAGAATAAACCTTCTTCTGTCATACTTATTGTATTTGATCCATCTGACGCTTTCGTTACGTTAAACTTTACTTCCTTGTTACCAAAGCCTTGAAAAGTAGAATTTGAATACACATTTTTGTAAATTTGGTTGAAGGTCATTGGAATCCTGTTAACTAGATCATTTTCCATAGGATACTTTTCTTCAAAACGGGCTAACCTTTCATTGTAATTGTCTTCCATTGACATGAGGCTAATTGAGTTAATCGCTTATTATGCTTCACTACAACGTAGGTAACACTAATACTTTTTACATAGAACTGGCGATAAGTTAACAGAACAATTTGCCGCGCTTCATGGTAGAAAGCATACACAAATTTTGTAACCTGCCGGGAGGGTCACTCTCTATATCCAGTAGGCAGCATTTTTGATAATATTTATAACCTGGCACCACTCATATCCAGCTATAACGTTTTTTCTGGGATAATTATGCCGGACGGGTTAAAAATCTGATGTGTTATACATATTGCATGTTAACGGAATTAGTATGTTAATTCGCATCGACTAATGGCTACTATCCATAGATATCTATTTGTACTAACGAAAGATTTTTTGGATAGCCAGTCCATGATAAACGCTTATAGATAGAGTTTATTGAGTTTAGATCGGTGTATCTTGGATATGAATAGCTAAATTGGTTCGTAACGTGGAACATGAGCAGATTATTGGTAGCGGCAAAGATGGAAGTTCAGTTGTCTTGGAGGTACACCCAAGTTACTTCTCTACCTATTACCGTCGTGAATTTAGCAAGCTGCATATATAACTGCTAAATACTGTCATAATCATGTTTATTTGAGGTAATTAATTTGGGAACTTCCTCAACTATTGGGATAATAATCATCGGAATAATAGCACTTGTTATAATAATTGGGATCACAATCTTCCTCATAAAAATAATTGCTCCTCTTTTTGTTGGACTAATCATCTTAGTTATAATAATAGGAGCGGGCTTCTGGATTTATAGTAAAATGAAAACTCGGTAGACGGACAAAAATGAGACTTTAATTTCATTTCTGTTATAGATTAATTACGCATGATACATTATTAGCCGTTATTTTGAACCGTAAGTACGCTAAGTTGCTCCTTGATTCACATACATCCGAATTCTTCTTTATAGATGCTTTCTGAATGTGGACAAAATAAAGACTATGTTAGAGCTGCTATCTCCAAAGGTGAATGCTTTTCAGCGGAATCATTATATATGCTCTTGGTATTGCAGCAGCAAAAGATGATAAACGAATTGATTGTTAAAGTGTACGAATGTAAAAAGTTACAAAAGGGTTAGACTAATTTGAGTACTCAAACGTAGACGACTCGTTACACCATCCAAAATGAGGTATAGTAGATTTAATTTTTCAAGTAATATTGTGGCAATATCTGTAGTTAATTACGGGGGACCAGTTGCTGAATTACAATATTTTGTCTGTGGAAAGAAAACAGGTTGCAATAAGTGCAAATATTTAAACAAATGTGAGGCAAGGATGATTTCAAAATATTGTATATGTAATCAATGTAGCAAACAAGAAGAATCTTTTCTTAACTACAAAACAATATTTTGCTGCTAAGATAATGAAATTTTCGAAGTGATTAAAATCACTAAAGTACAACTTCATAATATTGAAGGTATTACAAAAGGCATGTCTTACAATCTAGACATAGTTCACAATCGTCGGCAAACGAGATCTATGTTATAACATTTGCTAGGTTTGTGGAGTCTTTACCTTCAAAAGAGTCGTTAGGATTTGAGAATCAACGTTCTATATTTCACATAGGTTCACTTGATGTAGAAAGAAATCCCTATCTTGGGCCAGTAGATATAAACTGGGCTTTCATTTCTAAGTATATCTAACACACTTTGAAACAAGGAGCTCGGTAGGTGCATTAGAATTATGTCTCCTAGGAGTGAATCAGTTTTAAAGAACATTCTGGGTCATTGCACTTCAGGAATACAATAGTCTTGCCATCAGCACCAGATAGCGATATTTGCGATCTATTCGTCTAATATATTTACAATCACCACTTTTAGCTATGAATAAAAGGACTAGTAACAAGATAAAAAGTGAATTAATGACGAATGCTAATGAATCAAACAAAATATTTATTGCTATGTAGTTGCCTATGTATAGTAACTACGCATAATGAATAGCGATAGGAATGAATCTTTCTGTGGAGGACAAGAAGGAGGAATAATAATTAGTAAAATAGCCTCGACCCCATTTAAGAAACAAGTAGACTGGCGTCAAAAAAGTATTGGAGTTACTAGTACAAGGACAAAATCAGTATGACATTGCCGAGGCTCTTCAGATCAGTCAGCCTACAATAAGTAGAGATGTACAGTATCTGAAAGCAAAAGCAAAAGATATTGAATTACACATAAATGAGAAATTGCCAGAAGAATACCAGTGATGTCTAACAGGAATAAATCAAGTATTAAAGATTGCATGGGATGTAGCTAATAAACTACCTGAAGACAGTAGACTAAAACTCCAAGCATTATCATTAGCAAATGATTGTTACAAGTACAAAATGGATTTACTTACAAATGCCCCCGTGTTAAGTGATGCAATCAAATTTGTAGAGAATTGTAGAGACAAACTAGAAGCTGCAACCCCGGATATCAGCTTAAAGAAAGTACGGGAGGATTGTATTACCGATAAAAAATGAGAAAAATTACATTCAAGGATCTTCAGAAGTTAATATAGGGAACATCAGTTCAACAAGAACAACAAACCAGACTTTTTAGTACCTTAAAAGGAAAAGAGTTTTGGATTTGGAATTCTGAGGAGCATAATCTATATGACATCAGAACAAGTGGAGATTGTTGTTTTAATCATATAGTAGGACTTCCAAAGAAGAACGGAATAGAAAAGCCTCTCTATGATTACCAGGAGACAATCTTCGATACTCTGAAATCAAATAAGCATATATGGATAAAAAAGACTACTGGATTAGGTATCACAGAATTCTTTCTAAGGTGTCATTATGAAATCTGTCAAAAGAATATATGGGAATGCGATTCTACTTGATAGAAGCTGTATGATGTTATCATGACTAGGAATATGAGATCCGACTTGATGTTTAGTGGAGATGTCATGCTCATCGTAAGAAGTTGAGGTAGAGGAGTAATCGTACTTAAAACGCTTAGCGTAAGATTCTAAAGGTCTCCAGAATAAGAAATCTGTCAAAAGAATAACTAAAATCAATAAAGCGAGTGCCACTATAGACTCTAAATAGCGTCCAGAACTCACAGAATTACCAAGCAAACTTCCCAAGCCATGAAGAGTTTGTCTTGGATCCCAAAGATATGATCACAATACACTAACGGCCAAAATACTATTGCTATAAATGTTATTATATAAATTAACTTTGTTATATAATATATAATAGCAGCACTGTTTATTTAGTATTGATTGCCAATCATGCAGTCGATCGTTAAATGTAATTCAGTCACTATGTCATAGGTAGGAATTATCCCCTAAGACAACTGAATTCTACAACGATCGCCTATATGATTTAGATAAGTAATTGTTATAATAAGTATCTTGATCGGTTCAAATCATTACATTGAAAAAAAGGTTAAGATATGCGAAATATGTTTTATCAAACTTCCACCAGTTCAGAGACATGATCTGTTGATCGGATTCGTCATTAATTTTCGAACACTCATGATATTGTATGTCTGTATATGGTATTAGTCTCATAGCCTGTATGGCGAAACTCAATTGACATATTAAGAGAATGACGTTAGATTGAGGAGGAGATGCTGTTGATAATCTCATAGTACAACGGATACGTTTTTGTGAATTAATGTGATGAATATAATGACAGCAGTTATAGCAGTCGTAAATAATAATTTCTTGATAGAACGCAAGTATATCTATTTTAGTTGTGTAGATCTTATGACTTGATCCTTGTAAACCATAAATCAGAGAAAAAGTGTACTATACTTATCGTTTGCAGTACATTCGTAGAATATACTAATATCGGGTAACGATGTTAGTTGACTTCGTTAATTTAATTTAATATAAGTCGATATCTAATATGGAAGTACGATGAAAACTCGAACCACTACAGTCATTGCAGTAGTAGCAATAATAGCTGCATTATCTCTCGTAGTTACAACACCTATTCTAACCAACAGCGCATTTGCACATTCAGACAACCACCATAATGATCACTACTCCTGGTACTGGTACCCTCACCACCATCGCTAGAATACACCCCTAATTAACCAAAGCTAAAATGATCATAAATCCACCTCAGAAACCCCAACTTTTTATTATATGTAAGTAAAAAATTCGCTACATAACCAATTGGGTGTTAGATTCAATTTAATACAGATTTAATTATTAATCATATTTCCACATTATCTTGTAGAGTTATCATTAAAATATATCAGAATGTGTGAATTGCCGTCTGGACCAGTTTTGATAATGTTATTGTACCTTAAAACTAGTCGTAAATGGCCTTTCTAAGTTTCGTTCTTATTCTCCACTAAAGATCCATTAATCCAGAACTTTTGCTGAGAACTAGGTTGTAGGACTACATCTTGTATTTTGACATTATATGATAAACACATGAGATAAAAAATGATAGTAAGAAATTAATAATTTTGGTACTAAATGTGTTACCTTACATGGTTAGCATTTCTCTATTAAAATTGATTCTTCCGTTATGACCTTCAAAAAATGATATCATAAAATGCTATCTGGGAAGGCAAGGATTATCTCCTCAGTGCCTCTAAGGGCGATAAACGCGAAGCCTTCCATGCAGGAAACAGACCAGCCCCTAAACTGAGAATTGTTGAAAGAATCCAGACATTGAATAAATCACCTGGAACAAATATTGGATTAAGATGAGACGTTGCTGTGTTTCCTTGTACTCCACCCCCTGCTCCACCCTGTCCTGGTGCATTTGGGGCAAACCCTGAAGTCAATACGTATGCTCCACCGATACCACTCAGAATTCCAAATGTAGAACCTATGAGACCGATAAATAGAGCTTCAGTAATGAATAAGGTAAGAATAAACCTACTTTTCGCACCAATAGCCTTCATTGTTCCAATTTCTTTAGTTCTCTCTGTGACAGATGTGTAAAGCGTGGTAATTATCCCAACCGCTCCAACTAACAATGCAATAAACGCTATTGCTACTGTGAACGCGCTGTTTCCACTTTGAAATCGCTGTCTTGTTTGAAGTATTGCCTTTGGTGTGATAACACCAATATTGTTCCCGTAAAGCCCTGTGATCTCTTGCTGTACAGTAGCTACGTAATCAGCTGACAAGGCAGCAACAACCATTTGATCATATCTTCCTGCTTTATGGAAAAGGGAATTACCAGTTGGTTCATTTATTATGACTCGATTATCTATCTGATTATTTCCAGTAGGCTGAATTATGCCACTTATCACAAAGCTCTTAGACTCTTGTTCGGTCTTTCCAGTTTTAGAGTCAACGAATGTAAAAGTTGCCCTGACAGTTTGACCAATTGTGACAAAGGGTGTTGACTTGCCTGGAGGGTTAGCAATTGTATCCCCTACAATCATTGAAGAAAGATTATTGGATTGTATTAAAGATCCAGATACCAACTGCAATGAAGGATCAATTAGATATATTTTTTGAGGATCCATAGCTAGTACCTGTGCATTTAAGATATTTCCCTGCGCATTTAACTCGAGTTGTCCTTGGTATGATGGAACCACATCTTGTACAAATGGAAAGAGATTTTAGTCTATTTACTACCTGGGAATTCAGTACGATGGTTGGTGTGCTTGAAGATCCTGCACGAAAACCATTTTGACCTGAGCTGACAAAGATAATGTTGGGTGCCAATGTGTTTAGTTGTTTATTTAAGAACGTAGCCTGACCTGCACTCATCCCATTAAGCGCCACCATCAATGCACTTCCTACAACGACCATTAAGATAGTAAGAGCAGATCTAGCCTTCCTATCCTTAAGCGCATCAAATGACAAAAAGAATATTTGCTTGAAATTTTTGCTAGTATGTTTTCTTGCACTTCTATAATTTGGTTTGAAGGAACTGGCGTGACCCTGATTTGTTACCTTTGCTGCTAATTCATTAGTTATATTACCATGTTTCTTTATCAAGACGCATACTATTCACCCTTCATAGATTTGGTATCAATATTACTATTAATAAATCTAGATTAACGGTGTTAACCGAAGTTACCCATCAGTAACAGTATAACGTTGAGACTGCCAATGTTACTGATGTTACCACTGCATATATATGCTTCAAAATCTTTATGAATATATTCCTTATGAATACAGTACAACATTATTGATTTATTTGAGGCAAAACTGCTATTCATTTATATCATAGCATTTGGATGTTTCATGACAAACCATTTTAGCATCTTCTTTCAGATTTATATATGAGGATAAGGCTATGTCTCTTCAGTATCTTGTATATAGATTGAGTACTTAACTAGACTCCAGCCTTTCTTAATCTAAACTTGATCCTATCACATTCAGACCCTTTTGGTTAATTGTAGTAGATCAGATATAGTTTCTGCATTTCAATTGTAAGCTTCTACAAGATGACCTTCTAGCGTTAACAAATTACGAGTCATTTAGAGAATTCAGAATGATGATGAGATGGTGTTTTAGAACGAAGCACTTCACCTCAAAATGTATTATTTAATTAGATGTAGAAGAAGTTAAGGAACTTTTGCTATTGATTTTAGTCCACCATACCGGTGATCCCCTGTTTTAACAAGAGTTTTTCAAAATAGCTATCAAAGTTGTTATTGCTAACAATATCATCAGAGTATATTCCGAGTGTAATCACTCGTCCTTTTTTGTAATTGAGTTCGTATGTAGCTATTATAGGCCTAGTTGAGACTTGTCCTGGTGACGTAGATGTGGATAATATTGGAAAATAGGTTCTAGGGATCGACGCATTGTAATTAAACAGTACTATGTCATGTGGATTGTCTAGATATTGTTCTTCATGTGGTTTGTACCCAAATGGATCATTTTGGAATGATTTTACACACTGGTAACATAGATAATTACTTCCTACCCATTGGGAGGTTTCGTCCTTCCATCTCTCAGCAACACTTTTCCACGCAGTTCTGCCATTAAATGCCCAATAATGACCTTTGACCAAACTAACAACATCTTTCACAGGGTCATATTTTACTTCAGCATAAAATACATTACCATCCAAGATGAGCATAGTTCCACCATCAGCAACAAACCTTTTCAAGTTATCGTACTCTTTTTGTGTGACATATTCTTGATGTCCTAATATGATGAGATCAAAGGCATTACTTCCATTCTTTGTAAACATAAAGCCATTATCTGCAGCAGCATCATCGTATATTGTAATATCAGAATCAGGGCTTACGTACTTGATATCCTTGACGAGCTTTAACATTGAGAACACGTAAGGTAATGATGGATACCATGATGCATTGACTGGGACTGATAATAAATTTAGATCTGTAGTAACATTTTTACCGACTGGTGTAGTATTGTACAACTTATAGAATTTATAAAATCCATTTGCGTATGCAGCTGCTGTAAATGCAGGTTTTATCAATGCAATACGAGGGCCTTGCTCCGCCGATGATACCCCTTCTCGATTCTGAATGGTGTCGTTAGCTCGGAGTGTTTGTAACATTATTTCTCTTCTAAAGATTCTGTTGGAAGGTTGAGGGAAGGAAGAGGATGAAGTGCTACTGATTGTACTAACATTATTACCATGATTACTGTAATTACTACTATTGAAGGTTAACTTCATTAATGTGAGTAAAGATGCAGACAAAGGCATAGAGTCATTTATTAACGAACTATTAAGACTAGTTTCCTTATCCGCTTTTCCAGTTAGCGAAGTAGAGTAGCGGGCATATCTAGTTTGAGTACCTGCTAATTCTTGCGAGGTCTCATTATTATTACGTTTAACAAATCTAGGAGCTATTTGAATCTCCTTTAAGCTATTGCTCAATTGAGTTTTAACAGTGAATACTCTAGCTAACGCTGTCGTGTGCAAAGATAAAATCCGGCCTCCATTATTAATGCTAAAGTTATTTATCGCGTCATCAGATGTGGACAGAACTAATGCCATTATGATCATGGAAATAATGGTCACCAAGGGTAATGCTTTTGACTTGTTCATCTTCTATCTATGTGTCACCTTTTTAGTCTCTATTTCTGATTCGCATGATAGATTAACGTGAGAGATACTATAAATTATTGATTAACAATGTTATTCAATACTTAGCTGATAAGCATCGGTTGTATCTCATATATATGTAGTAACTAGTGGTGGAGGAATGTGAATATTTGCGTTGTCACTACAGTCTGCAGCTGCAGCATCAAATTCGGTGGACATTTTTCCGTCGGGCGGTAAACCGTATGGTCTAACGTATGCTGACCATTCAAAAACTTCTGGAGATGGTCATTAGCCATACCGGCCAAGAACAATCCTATTAACGATGAGACTGGAGTAAAATGCACTAATTGCCAGCAGAATACGAATTCATCGGTAATTTTACTTGGCTTACAATAATGGAGGTCTCCTCCAGAGAACGTGCAAAGTCCCAGCTGGGAAGGCTCTAATGATACCAGTAATGCAAGTAGAAAAGTCTGACAAGGAAGCACCAGGTTCATCGGTTCTGTATTTAGACAAAAGCGCAAAGAAGGATCAAGACAGTGTTAACAGTTTGTATCTTCAGATAGATGACAAAGTGTATAACTATAATGATCTTGTCAAATACAGAACCCATACTATGCATTTAACGTTGTATTCCCTAATAATGCAATTTTTGGGGTCATAAAAGGTGGTCCTTCTAAAGCCGTGGCAGATGGTTTTTATATAATCACTAAACCACTTGCAAAACGCACTATCCAATCCACTTTAAATCAAGTTTACTTTGTCAAGAAGCAGATTGTTCAGAACCTAACTTTTGCTCAGGATATTAAATATACCATAATTGCACAGTAAATATTTGGTCAAGTCCTAAGTTGGTTACTCCATTCGGAACAGTCTGCATCATATTTTTAACAAATCTTTTCTGAACCCTTTACCGGTTGGAGATCACACAATAAGTGCAGAAGTGATACGAGAACTTCTTCAAGTAAATCAGCCAGTAGAACATGGCATGGTCATAAGGAATATCAAGGTAATCAAGGTAACTCCTTAATCAAAGGAGAACATCAAATACATTCCAATCCGTAGGAACTTATGCCTTAATCAGTATACTTTAATCCGAAAACCCTTAATATTTTTCATCTATCTAACCGTCTAGTGGGTGGAACCAGCCGCCTCTGCGAAGAGCCATTCCAGCTTGAGAGTCATTTAGATTCTAGCTGATCAAGCGGTCCATATGCACCTTCACAGTTACATCATCTTTCGAAAGATAGGAGATGACAGTTGGCTCATCTAATGCATCCTGCGTCACATATTTCAAATGAATCAAGTGATTCATCTTCCATTGTTTAATGTGTCTTGGAAAACGCTATTTAGATAGATATTTTTTTCTGCCAAAATATTAGGAATTCTAACCCGCTGTTATTATTAAATTTTGGCTTTAGAGTCTACGTTGTTGATTTATATCGATAAAAATATAGAAAGTTATATAAGATGACGCCTGAAAATTGAATGATACGTGGTAATATTGCTTACACAAACTAAAAACCATTATTCTTGTCCAATTTTAGATAATGGGATTAGTTCATTCCGTCATTCTTATAGTAACAATACTGATCGTCATCATCAGTATTACCTTTCAGAGTCTTCTTCTCACTCTCCTACTGATTCTAATTATATACAAAATCAGGGATCAAATCTAGATACCACTATAGAAATAGAAACAAAAGAACAACCACAACCACAACCACCATTTATCAAAAGGATTCTTGTTGTAGATGATGATCCTGATATTACATTAACTTTCAAAGCGGGTTTAGACGGTCATTATTACAATGAGGGAGACAAGAAGAAAAGATTTGAAGTATACACATATAACGATCCTTTATTAGTGTTAAAAGAATTCAAACCACATTATTATGATCTTCTTTTAACCGATATTTATATGCCAAAGATAAATGGCTTTGAGTTATGCGAAAAGATATTAGAATTAGATGTTAACATTAGAGTATGTTTTATGTCTGCATTAGATGTAAATATTCGAGCTCTAAGAGAAGTATATCGTAATGTAAATTTGGGATGTTTTATCGAAAAGCCAGTGTCGATAAAATATTTAATTGAAAGATTAGCAACAGAGTTAGATTAGATTAATAGTAATAATACTTACACCTGTGTGCTATGATGATGTTTTGTCAAAGTAATTTTACTAGTGAACAAATTCTCAAACTTCGATAAGATATATAACATACTACCACTGCGAGAGTTTAAATTCTTATAGTAATGAACAATGTGTATTATTTGTCAAAATTATTGTGTATTAAGCTAAAATAGATCGCCTATGTATTCAGTTTTATGCTCGAATATTTAAATGTGTCCTGAAATCGGGATTGTGAATATTTGCTCTGGCATTTCATATCCTGCTAGTTATCCGACTAATCAAAAATGCTTGCATATATAAGCAGGGTAATAGAAATGTCAAAAAGGATTCTAGTTATCGATGATGAACCTGATGTTAACATAACATTACGCAAAGTGCTAGAGAAAAACGGTTTTATCGTCGATTCGTATGAGAATCCGTTTCTTGCTTTAGAAAACTTCAAACCTCATTACTACGATCTATTAATTCTTGATATTAAGATGCCCAAAATGAGTGGTTTTTCATTTTATAGAGAGATTAAGAAACGTGATGATAAGTTGAAAATATGCTTTCTTACAGCTGGAGAAATGTATTATGGGTCATATTCTGATATATTTTCTTCACTTCCTGCTAACTGTTTTATTCGGAAGCCTATAACAAATGACGAGCTCTTAGAACATATAGACCGAATAATGTATGGTGGGCGCGAATAATTATTGTTAATATGGATACTGGACGGATGAATAAAAGAAGGAGATGTCTTAATTTGAAAAGATGGCATAACTGATAAAACTAATCATTCCCGGGGCGACGGCATTAAATCGCCTAATCTTTACCTCTTGCTGCGAAGTATTCTAGTCAGTCTATAATAATCACAAAAAGCTTCGTAATCAAGACTATTAACGTATTTAACTCAAAGGACACAGAGGTAACAAGAATAATCTACAAATAAATTATTTGGCAAAAAAGCATGACACTACTATTAAATGAGGCCATTAGGACGTAATCTTTTCTATAACGTTATACTCTACTCACTTTACTAAAGATAGGTCAGATTTAATTAGCTACATTGATGTTTCTAAATGAAATAAACTACAAAATCTGACTAATTTATAGAATTATGAACAACAAAAACATAGTGATAGCCAGTCTAGTATTAACGGCCTTGTTTATTGGAATAATAGCAATTATGACAATCCACGATGCATATGCATCAAGCAAAAGCTCCAGAACAAGCACACAACAAAACAGTTGTGGAAATGATGATCTCACAACGAATATCATCTGTCAAAATAATGATTCAAAAGATCATGGAAGAGATAATACAGTATTTATGAATTCAACCCACCCAGGATAATAATCAATTTTCTCATATAGCTTCATTTTTTTATTTTAGCAAGTCAGATTTAATTAGCTGCATTAATATTCCACATCGAAATAAATCGTCAAATTTAGCTAACCTCAGAATAATAAATTACAAGCTCGATGTAGGCATTTTTGTTACTTCTAGCATATAAACAACAATTTTTATTTATCAAAATCATTGTCTACTAGAGTAGAATAAGCACCATATGTAATCCACATTTGTGTTTGAACATTTGATATATCCAGCAATAGGATTTGTAGTAACTCTACTTGGACTTGAATTAGCTTGGCACTTCTCAACCTGCAAAATACCCTACAAGACGATAAAAGCTTCATGTATGAGCAACTAATAGCTTTAGCGGTATATAGCAGATAAAAAGCTATATGTAATTCAATTATCTCGAAATGACTGAGCGAAGCTAGAAGAGAAAGGAAAATAACCCTGCAAACAAAATGTCAAAAAGAATACAAGTAGTAGACGATGAGATCGATATTACAACTGTTTATACCGTGGCCCTTCAGGATAACGGTTTTAAGGTTGATGCATTTAATGATCCCTTACAAGCATTATCTGATTTCAAGAGCGGCACCTTTGACTTCGTGCTTATAGACTATAAATGCCAAAGATGGATGGATCTAAACTATATCAAGAGATAAGAAAGATAGACGACAGAGTTAAGATATGCTTTATCACAGCATTTGATGTATATCATGAAGAGCTCAAACAGAACTCTCACACAAATTCAAATGCTAGGTATCAAGATAAAGAAGGAAAGGGAGACTCTGACGTAGAATGCTTTATTCAAAAACCTATTGACATAGACGAGTTGGTAAAACGAATAAAGGAAGAATTGAATTCATAGTTGATATTAATAACAAATGTATTGTTTAGTAGCAATAATAACGATATTATTACTATTGGAGTAAATAATAGTAGTGAGCCATAACAATAGTGCTACGACGACGAGACTATTACTGGTCGACAACGAGCCCGATAACACTTCAGTCCTAAGTATGGGTCTGGAAGATGAAGGATATATAGTTGATGCATTTACTGACCCAATACTGGCACTCTCTAATTTTAAGCCTAACTACTACTCTTTGGTAATACTTGATATTAATATGCCTAAAATGAATGGATATGACTTGTATAAAGAAATACGGAAATTGGATAATAAAGTAAAGATATGTTTTCTTACTGCTTCTGAATTATATAATGAGAATTTAAGAAGGCAAACAAAAGAGATTCTTAATGAAGTAAAACGTTTTATTTAAGCCCTTAACCTTAGAAGACTTGGTGATAAAAGTAAAGAAAGAGCTAGCCGAAGATTCACAATAAGAGCGTATCCGTCTTTACAATGCTAGAGAAATGGGAACTGACGGTCAGTTAGCCAAAATACAGCATTATATGGCTATTAATCACCTACTTTCCTTTCTTTATCCCATTAACAAGTGAAGTTTTTATATGGAGCGAAAATTCATAATGTCATACTAGATCTTACTTTAGTAACTCTCAGGTATTCGTCTTGATCCGTTAAACTAGAATATCTATTATAGAACTGTATTCCTAGGAATTTGCTTAAGTTTGGTTTGACCAGCTATTCTCATATTTTGTAGTTTGAGAATTAAATTAGGCCCACATTTATTATTGTGGCACCGCAGAGGGTGTTATAGATGAGGGAGCTGTCGCAGTAGTAGAATTATCTAAAATAGTTTGGTTTTTCACTGATTCTGGAATATCGCATATCTCTGACTCAGTTGAATTAACGAAGTTAAGTTTTGGATTATTAGGATTGCACATCTCAGCCTTTTGTTCTGGAGAGATTTTGATCTTGACTGATATCAAAATTGTCAAGACTTATCACTGCTGTTATTATCATTTCTAATAAGATGGCCATTAGTCTTTTCATTTTCGAGACATTTATTACTATTATTCTGTTTAATTTGATAAAGTATATAAAATACAAAATATTAAACAGATATTAGCGATAGAAGGAAAACTATGACCTCCACTTGATAAGGCTAGAACGTCTATTGTGTGGTAATATTGAGTATTTGAACCCGTATACATAATGTGGCCCGTCAGTGTGTGAATCAAATTTGATATAATTAAGGACCATTAACTGACCGTACATGAATTAATGGAGCACTCAATTACGATTTTCATACTTGGATAAACAAAGGCGATATAGAGACCATATTACCGGTAATTGACTATGTTCTATCTAGTGCTAAGATAAAGGAAGAAGATCTAAAGCTCCAAGACATACCAAAGTTATTAAACTCGCTAATAAAAATGACAACCTTCCTATACATTATGATGGTCAATATGGTCATTAAACAGGATATACACACTCATAGCGGTACGAATAACGACAGTCAAGAGCAAGAAGGTACAAGCGCAGACCTACAGTAAGTAATCACTATTAGATTAGGTTATCATCTTGCTTACCTACTATTCTATTCTTTTTTGTGCCTGGCAAGAGAGACCCTATCATACGTACAAAATTGTGAATGAAAGATACTTCGGGTTTTGCTCTTACATCACCATGCATACTAGAATAAATAATGTCCAAATTACTATTTATTAGTTCTATTAGTTGGTTAGGAGATACCATGCTATCAAAATAGTAGTCATTATGAGTAACATCAACAATGCCGATGATGCAATTTCCTCTCTAGCATTCTACTTTGATAAATTGTGTGTAAAACTTATTGAAATGCACTTGCACCCATAATCAAAATGGTATATTATTTGCTTAGTAATTTGCAGATAACTAAATCAGCTATTTGGACTTCGCTATTCATTATTTTATCAATGCCATCAGTGACAGAAAAGGAAAAAAATAATAAAATTAGGTTAACTAGTCGTGCGTTATGTGTTAATTTGGCCTAGTTGCCCCTGTCGTGGGTATTGACTCTACATTCATCTGAAGCTCTGTGGGTTGCAGTTAAAGTTAAGATGCCCTTGTTCACTATTGTGCTCCTCCAGAATTACCAGTACAACCACTGGTATCACAAGTTGAATGGTCATGGGCATAGCCAGCCAGTTGGTTTTGGTCATTAAATGCTGCTACGCTTTGTTGTTGCATAGTCATTGTAATTGCTAATGACGCTAGTGCTGCTGTTGCCAACAAACTCAACTTTATTGATTTCATTAGCCTAGAATCCATAATTTTTTAATAATAGTTGTGTAGTACGAGTTAGATGTTTTCTATTTGGGATAAAATAAATAGAAAATCCCATATCAACGGAAATGCATCAAATGTGCATGTATTAGAGGTGCAGATAAAGTACAATTAGCGTTCGCCTTGTATAGATCATAATTTAGCAATCAAAATTATGGAGGACCCACTGATTGTGTGATATAGTTTGTAGCTATAGCTGTTGTCATTATTTTTGTTATATTATAAATTAAGAATGATGCGAGCCTGTCTAACTGCAACTTTGGCTAATTTTGTATCTGATGGCCTTTAATGGTATTTTACACCGTTTATCACCAACACTTATATAATATTAAGAATGAGAAGTTTATGATGTCGACAAAAAAAGAATCAGATAAAGCTACGGCAAGAATTTCCGCTGAAGATGATACTATAGGAGTAGAGACTACTACATCAACTGCATCATCATTATCAGAGCAACGTCGCTCAGTTGAAAGGGCAATAGATGAAACTAAAGATAATCTTAAAAAAACAATCGATGAAGCAAGAAGAGAGATTCCACGAAATACAGAAGCAATTAATGATTATCAAGAACATACTCTCCAAACAACTAAAGAGATTACAGATAGTTACCTAGACTCTCACAAGGAGATCATAAAGTCATTTCAGTCAGTATGGGTTCCTTATGTAGAGAATATACGTGCGGTATTTTGGGATAATTGGGGTTCTCCGCAAAGAATAACTGAAATCTACACAAGAACAGTGAGTAATTGTGCAGATAATACGATAGCTGCAACTCGAATAGCAAACAATGCAATATTTGCAAATATGGGAGCATTCAGAACATTTATTGACCGTGAGAAAAATGATGCAAAAGAGCTTTCCAGAATTGCAGTTAATACAGCTAAAACATTTGAACAAACAACAAAAGACACTGTTCATGCTTCAGCACCAAAATATGACAGTAATCTCAGATAAGCAATAGAATATCTTCAATCTAAGGCGTTAGAACAAAAAACATTACTATGCCTAGTCAGGCAGCCAACTACTCTTTTCCCCTTAGCAGCAATTCTATCTCGTAGGCGAATAAATGTCAAGATTGATCGAAAGCACCATTCATTACGTCTACTATACGTATCTATACACATATTTTTATTGAAATAGGAACAAGGCTACTTCTACATGGGTACCAGGCGATTGAATGCATGACTATGTAACCTCACTCATTTGCAGTCATCTCTTTCATTATCCTAAAGAATTATCAGGCAATATTTCTATTTCGGACATCAAATCCCAGATTGAATTTTGCCTATTCTCAGGCTTCAATTCAATCATCTTAAGTATACATTTATCTAGTTGTGGAGAAATCGTTGGATTATATTTTGAGGGTGGGTCTATCTGTGGTCTCTGCACGTCAATATTATTACGATCATAGGTAGGTGGACGTCTCCCAGTCATCAATTCATAAAATATAATACCTATAGAGAAAATATCAGTTCTTGCATCGATAGGTGCATCTTTATGGACCGTTGCAAACCACTGTTCTGGAGAACAATAGTTTGGAGTTCCACCGATGTTTCCTTCGGCTACTACAGCAGTTAATTCTAGCGATTCTTTATCTATAATGGTAAGATTGTCATAGTCTACATTGTTGCCGCAATGATTACTATTATTACTATTAATATTATAATCCTGTCCTTTAACAAGTCCCCAATCTGCAATTTTTATTTCGGACTTTGTAGCATTTGTAAATAAAATATTCTCCGGTTTTAAATCTCTATGGAAGACATTGGAGCTATGAGCCTGTGATAAAGCATTACAAATCGGCAAAATTATTGTCCTAAAAGTCCATCTCTTATCAAATAAATTTAGATCTTTATAACCACTTACATTAATACTACTTCTGATTGTAGAGAATTTTTCATCTATATATTGCCTAAGAGATCCACCACTTAGAAACTCCATTATATAGTAAGGACTAAAACTAGGAGGTTCACCTGCCATATTCCATTCAAAGATTTTTACAATATTCGGATGATTTAATTCAGAAAGTATCTGTACTTCTCTTTCAAAACGTTGTTTACTTATTGAATTTATATTCGAAAGTTCCTTTAATGCATAGGTCTTATTGCCATTGTCTCTATCCTCAATTTCATATATAGTTCCAAACGCACCAGAACTAATTTTTCGTTTCACATTATATTCCAATAGAATTTAACTCTATTCCTGAGATTCATATGGATAACATTGGTAATATAGTAACATCAATTATGGCAGGCAGCAGATCTCATTTATTATATATAATAGCTAACATCATTTCTTAAAGATGACAATAATAATAACAGCTTTGAACAGACGAATCTTATTAAAACTTATAATTTCGGAGATTAAATCAAATTTTATTTATGCAACTTTTTTATTCCATGTTGTATAATGTAAAGATTACATAGCGTTACGTATCTTTGTAATTATTTCCTGGTTGGAGGATGTGGACTCTAAATATATACAAAGATATCTATCGTTCCTAGCCGTTAGCGAAGCTATAGCTATTTTTAGTAACCCCTGGATTTGTACAACTTCGATTCGATGAGCCGATCCTTGCTCTTTCCTATTTGAACGTTGCATGTCATCTTTTATTCTCTTCAATGTACTCGCCAAGTAATTTGCATAGAAAAGATAATTTGAATTGTAATGGCAAAATGTAGCTGAAGCCTTTAGACTGTGTTGCCGATACTCTTTTGCTTGTGCAGAAGATAATTGGAAAAGTCTAGTCTTGATTCGACTGTTATTGATATTACCATCCTTACGCTGTTTTCCAGCGATTAGTTTTCCGTTAGTATCTGTAACAGCGGCAAACCTTACTTCTTTGCTTATGTCAAGAGCAACCAGACACATTTCATCAAAGAAGTCATACTCTTCCAATTTTATCGTACATAGAGTACATTACGATATATTAACTATTTGGAAGAAATATTACATACAGTGATCATATGTATTCATTTTATACTAAAAATAAGAGCAACTAATAATATTTTGATAAATATAGAAATAATTTATGAGATATGTCTCCATCACCTAACCTTTTCCTGTCAAGTACAATGTGTAAATAGTAAAACGTCAATTAATCGTCAGTAGGTTTGCAAAATGACTTGTAAAGGTATATGTATACGTCACAAGGCACAAAAACCAGTTGGCTCTGGCCGCTACGCTTTAGGGCAGAGGCGATGTCAAATTTGTGAAATATTCCTCAACTGGGTTGGATTATGGTGTCCTTGCTGTGGCTATAGACTGAGAACAAAGCCACGAAATTTGAAGTATAAGGATAAGCTTAGAGCAAAAAAGAAAAGAGAGGAGGCAGATATGCTCATTCAACAACAATCAGCGCCTCAGATACAAAAACCAGATAAGAGTATTATGCATGAATCAGTTGACAGCTAATGAGTTAAAGTAATACTCAGCGATGTATGTATGATTGCTACTAATTCAGAATATGTGTTACTCTAACTATAAAACTACTAAATAGGTGGAACCAAATCCGCTCTTCTAGTCTTTAGATATGTTTCAATCGTTTTCCTCTGATACTGCTCCGATGATTTTTATTATCATTCAATGATATACTAAGAGCTTCTACTCCACAAGTCTACAGCTAGTGATTTTTCTTTGATTTAAAATCTGATAGAGTAGTTTGTTTTATATTATTAGAGAATATTTCTTCTTTTGGTTGCGACACTCTAGAATCATTTCATATTACTTCTGACAAATCCAATATTTTTCTATGGTTAGAAAAATCAAATAGTTTGTTAAATGCTATTGTCGGCCTAATACTAATTGGAAATTATACAAATTAGGGAGAGTTTTCGTGCAAACATTA